>Ga0316187_10006385_pt1 | contig 10143 bp, 5 predicted proteins | sample CroRivburrow1_MG_FD_204927 | JGI IMG/M metagenome (GOLD analysis project Ga0316187, IMG submission 204927) | Coastal sediment microbial communities from Maine, United States - Cross River worm burrow 1 | ecosystem: Environmental > Aquatic > Marine > Coastal > Sediment | place: USA: Maine... | reverse complement strand
CAAATTGAAGAACTAGATAAAGATCTTTATATATTAAAGATTATAAGTGTTGAGCTTTACTTTTTGCGTTACACTGGCAACCAAATATTATTACTAAATGGTTTGCCAGTTCGCACCAATAATATTTACCTTTTTGCAAATGGAAGTGCCGTTCGTTTTCCAAAAGGAAAACCTGTTTACTATAGCGATGTAGTATCTAAATTTATGAGCGATATTACCTCTGCTCATATTACCTACAATGTAAATAATGTTGAATATAAATTTCCGAATGGAGCTATTGGTTTACGCGACATTAATTTGTCTGAAGAACAAGGCAGACTAATTGGAATTATGGGTGCTAGTGGTGCTGGTAAAACAACATTGCTTAATGTATTAACAGGAATAGAAACACCTTCGTCTGGCGAAGTATTAATTAATGGAATTAATTTACACACCGAAAATGAAAAAATGGAAGGTGTAATTGGTTATATTCCGCAAGACGACTTATTAATTGAAGAACTTACGGTTTACGAAAACCTATATTTTAATGCCAAACTTTGTTTTAAGGATTTACCTGAAGATGAATTACACAACCGTGTTATACACACGCTTACAAGTTTGGGTCTGCTCGACAGAAAGGACCTTAAAGTGGGATCACCACTTAATAAAACAATTAGTGGAGGGCAACGCAAACGCCTTAATATTGCATTAGAATTAATTCGTGAGCCACCAATTCTTTTTGTTGATGAACCTACCTCAGGACTTTCATCACGCGATTCGGAAAACGTAATGGACTTATTGCGTGAATTGGCAATGAAAGGAAAACTGATATTTGTTGTAATTCACCAACCTTCATCGGAGATTTATAAAATGTTCGACCGAATGGTTATTTTAGATACCGGAGGATTTTTAATTTATTATGGTAATCCGGTAGAGGCAGTTACATACTTTAAGAAAATTGATGCTCAAATCAATAGTGATCAAGGGGAATGTCCAACGTGTGGTAATGTAAATCCCGAATTAATATTTAATATTATTGATGCACAAGTTGTAGATGAATTTGGTCAGTATACCAATAAACGTAAGATTCAACCTACTGAGTGGGAAGATAAATTCAAAATTAATCACGAATTACATAGGCATCCCGACCAACACGAAAAGCCACCACGTTCGTTGAATATACCTTCATGGCTTAAGCAAACATTTATCTATTTCAGGCGCGATTCTTTAGCAAAAATAAGTAATCGTCAGTATATTTTATTAAATATACTTGAGGCACCTTTGTTAGGTTTTATTTTAGCCTTTTTAATTAGGTACATTGCTGATCCAAATTCAAGGATATACATATTTCGTGAGAATGAAAATATCCCGGTATACATATTCATGAGTATGATTGTAGCCATGTTTTTAGGATTAATGGTTAGTGGAGAAGAAATATTTAAGGATAGAAAAATACTTAAAAGAGAGGCGTTTTTAAATCTTAGTCGTTCAAGTTATCTAATTTCTAAAATTGGTATCTTATTTATTATTTCGGCGATACAGGCACTCTTATTTATATTAGTTGGTAATTTAATATTAGGTGTTAAAGGAATGTGGTTCGAATATTGGTGGGCATTATTTACCATTGCTACTTTCTCCAACGTACTTGGTCTTAACTTGTCGTCTGCTTTTAATTCAGCTGTAACTATTTATATCATGATTCCCTTATTCATGATTCCACAAATGGCCTTAGGGGGTGCAATGTTTAGTTTTGATAAATTAAACCGGGCCATCGGTAGTGTTGAAGGAGTTCCTCCTGTATGTGAAGTTATGGCTACACGTTGGGTTTACGAAGGGCTTATGGTGAGGCAATTTAAGGATAATGATTTTGAAAAAGATTTTTACGACCTGGAGCAAAAAATTAGTATTGCTGATTTTAAAGGGGTTTATTATTTACCACAATTAAAAGAAAGAATTGATTATTGTTTACGCGCCTTTAATACTGACAACGACTCAATTAAAAATGAAATCTCAGAAAGATTAGCACTTTTACAAAATGAAATAGGTAAGGAAATGGTTCGAGTTCCACGTATGAAATTTGATTACCTAGAATACCTTACACTTGATAGGTTCAATGAAGTTGTAGGACAAGCTACTTCTGAATATATTATAAAATTGGAAAGGTTTTATTCAACAGTTTTCAGTGAAGCCAGTAAAAGGAAAGAAAAAACTATTGGATTTTGGGATCAAAGTCGTCCAGGTTTATATTTAGCAAAACGACAGGCTTATCATAATGAGGCAGTTCAAGATATAGTAAAAAAGATATATGAAAAAAATAAAATAATTGCTTATAAAGATCGTTTAATTCAGCAAGTTGACCCAATTTTTGAAGAACCATGGGTTGATCATGCATTTGACTTCAGGGCTCAATTTTATTCGCCAACTAAACATTTTGCAGGTAGAGACATGGATACATTTTGGTTTAATATGTGGATGGTTTGGTTTATGACAATAGTTGGCTATGTTGCTTTATATTTCGATTGGTTAAAAAAATTATTAAATATATTTCAAAAATGATAAACTGATTACCTTTTTTTTGTTAATAAAAAAGGGTTACTTTTATAAAAAAAATAATACTCATGAATAGACATTGGTTAAAACTAGCATTTGCAGCATTAATAGTATCAGCATTTTTGCAAACCGGATGTAAAGGAGATGGGAAAAAAAGCATCTCTGATGACATTGAGATTCCAGATTCTATCTTTAATGATAAGCCGTTAATGATATCAAAAGAGGCCATGGAAGATATTATTGATAATATATCATCGCCTGTTGAAATGGCAGCTTTATTGAAATCTACCGGGACTCCATTTTCGCAAAAACTTTTAGCATCAACAAGTAGAATTGATGATTTAAATACTAATTTTAAGCAAGCACTAAACCTAGGTGTTTATGGTTGCGATTTAGGTTATTTGAACATGTATGAAAAAACAGGTTCAGTAATTACAAATATGACTGCAATTAAAACACTTTCAAATGAATTAAGAATAGGTCAATTTTTTGATTTTAGCACCATTAAAAGGCTGGCTACAAATAATGAAAATTTAGATTCCTTAATGTATATATCGGTATCGAGTTTTAATAATATGGATGAATATTTAAGACAATCGAACCGTGGAAATATTAGTTCATTAATTGTTACCGGAATGTGGATTGAAGGTATGTATTTAGCTGCGCAGGTTGCAAAAGATGCTCCACAAGAAGAAATTATTGAACGTATAGCTGGTCAAAAGCTGGTGCTTAACGATCTTATTTTAGTTCTTAAAAACTATAAATCTGATGCAAACTTTGCCGATTTAATAGAACAGATTGAAAGTATTAAAAAAGAATACGAAGCTGTGAAAATAACCTACGAAATGGCTGAGCCTGAAGCAAAAGAGGTTGATGGTATGCTTATAATAGTACAGAATGACAAACAACACATTGATATTTCTGATGAAACATTATCAAGCATAATTGGTGTAATTGAAAGCGTTCGTTCAAAAATAATTAATTTGTAAAATGAAGAGAATTCTCAATATATTAATTGTTGTATTTATAGTGCTTGGTTCTAACAACACGTATGCCCAAAGCGATGAACTTGTTAATGTTTGTGCTTTAGGAATTGGAAATGCAACATATTTGAAAGATTACAAGGTAAAGCTTTCTGCAAGTAGTGTTTCGCCTCCATCGGCAAAATTCAATGTAATTATGAATAAAGGCACCATGTATAAAATTACGGTATGTAATGCTGAGGGTCATGCAGGTGAGGCTGTTGTTGCATTAATGGATAATGCTTCAACTTTAGGTACAAACCTTAAACCTGATGGTACATTTGTTAAAGCTGTAGGTTTTCAATGTACAAAAACAGGAATGTATAGTATTAATGTATCATTTAAAGATGGGAAAGAAGGAGCTGCCGTTGCCATACTTTCTTATATCAATATGAAATAGAGTTATTTTTTAGTAACTAACTGAATAAGAGTAGCCGACTTGTTTTTAAATGAGATATTATTTAAAAACAAGTCGGCTTTTATTTTTGTTTCATCAGGTAATATAAGTGTAATATCTTTTAACTTTCCCAATTTATCTGCAGCCATGTTCAATAGTGTATTATTCGATTCAGTTTTTATATCTTCTATCTGAATTTCAGTTGAGTTGAATAAGTTCGACCAATTTGAATTAGAAAAAACAGTTTTCTTATTTTGAATAATAGCCAATGCATTTGGACAATTTTCAACTATAGTATCAAGAATCTCTTTGGTTTCGTTTAATTTCTGTTTTGTTTTTCTAACTTCAGAAATGTCGCTTATTGTACCTGAAATAAGCCAATCACTATCTTTGTTTTGTATAAATCGGCCAGTATCTTTTATGTATTTAATTTCATTCTTGTCAAAAGGAATAATGCGATAGGTTAAATTGTAATTTTGTTTGTTCTTAAACGATTTTGAATATACTTTTTTAACCGAATACCTATCTTCAGGATGTATTTGCTCAATTACCTGTTTAAGTGTTATATTCTTATTGTTTGAAGGAATATTAAGAATATCAATAACCTCTTTTGAGAAAGAATATTTATCGGTTTCAATGTTGTATTCCCAAATACCTATAAAACTGGTTTGAACGGCTTGGTTTAGTTGTATCTTTGATTTGGATAAGGCAAACTCTTTTTCTTCAATGTGTGAAATATCCTGAATAATTCGAGTCACAGAATAACGTAGAGGGTTTGTGTGTTTTTTTACTTCACAAATTTCATTTACAGTTTTTATGGTGCCATCTTCAAGTTTAATTCTATATTGAATGTTATGTGTATTTTTGTTGTTTAGAGTAGTTTGAATAACTTGTTTAACTCTATCTAAATCTTTATGAAATATGAAATTATTAAATTCACTTATTGATTTTAGTTTTTGTTTTGTATTTAAAATAGAATGTAATTCCTCTGAAAATTTTACCAATTTTTTATTCAATTCAAATTCAATATAGCCAGTTTTTGAAAGTTGCTGAATACTTTTTAGGTGATTGCTATATTTTTCAAGTTCAATCTGTTTCTGTTTTAATTCAGTGATATCTTGGAAAGTACCTATCGACCTTATTAAATCACCTTGTTGGTTTTTTACAAAAGTGCCTTTTGCTTTAATAAATTTTACTGTATTTGAAGAAGTAAGAATTCTAAAATCGAAGTCGAAGGGCTCAGCTGAACCTTTTGATTTATGAAATACTGCTGCAGTGGCAATTTTATCATCGGGGTGAACTGAACCAAACAATTGACTGAATTGAGGGTTTTCGGTTAAAATTTCGATTTCTAGTATGATAGAAACTTCATCAGAGAATTGTGTTTTATTTTGAATATAGTCATAATTCCAATAACCTACTTTTGCTATATGTTCAGCTTGCTTTAATCTGTTTTCACTTTCACGTAAAGCCTTTTCAGATTCACGAATCCTTGTTATATCAAGTGATGTCCCTCTAAGCTTAACTATTTCGTTTGAATTATCCAGAATAGGTTTATAATTGATAGAAATATGTTTTATTTTATCTTTTACCTGAATTCTAATAATGCCTTCGCCAACTTGTTTTTTGGATATACAATCGTTAAATGCTTTTTCAAGTACACTATGGTCAGCTTGTAATACAATTTCGAGCAACTGTTTTGAGTTTAAAAAGTACGGTAAACTGGTTGTCCCAAAAATTTCACGATTCTCTTTATTGTCAAATATCAAATCTTTTTTAGGATCGTATTCCCAATATCCAAGTTTTGTAATTTTTTGCGCTTCTTTTAATAATTGATCCGACTGTTCAACCTGTTTTTCTATGCTTTTTAATTTTGTTACATCAACCGATATTCCTAAAATAATAGGGTTTCCTGTGGGAGGAATATGTAAGGTTTTTATTGTTTGCATTTGTTTATCTTCGCCTATAATGTTAGTGAAAACATGTTCCTTTTCTATTCTTTGCTTTGTTTTTAGTACTTTATTATCTTCAGCCTGAAGATTTTCAACTAATTTTTTAGAATGAAAAATTTCATAATCTGCACTTCCAATAGCTTTTTCAGCTGCAATACCTGTCATTAGTTCCATTGATTTATTCCAGTATAAATATTTGAAATCAGGAGTGGTTTTAGCAAATAGAGAAACTGGGAGATTTTCCATTATGGTTTCTAAAAACAGCTTGTATTCTTCGCTTTGTTCTTCAGCTGCTTTTCTCTGGGAAATATCTCTTCTAAAAATTAAAATGGCAGGTTGTTCTTCATGAATAACCGGGATATAGCTGATCGAAAAGTGGCTGTATGAACCATCTTTTTTTCTAAGTTTTTTCTCAATGCGAACTTTCTCATTATTTTGAACTTTGCTTATTGCTTGAGCAGCCGATTTTTGATCGCTTGGGCAGTAAAGTTCATATTTGGAATGGTCAATGCTTAAATATTCTGTAAGGGTATATCCAAGCGTTTGGTAAAGCGATGTATTATAGATTATGGGTTTCATATCAAGGGTGAATAAACCTATTCCATCATTAGCATTTTCAATTAGTGTGCGGTATTTATATTCGCTTTTTACCAGAGCTTCAGTGGCTTCTTTTTCGGCAGAAATATTTTGTGCCATCGCTATAGCTTCATTGGTCTTTCCATGGGAATTGACAATGGCTGAAACTGTAACTTTTACCCAAATTTTATTCTTGTCCTTTCTAATATACCTTTTCGAAATAGTAAATGAATTAATTAAACCTTTAAATAGTTTGTCAAATAGTAAAGCGTTATTCTCAAAATCATCTTGATCAGTAAATGCTTTAATATTTAATTTTTTTAATTCTTCTTCAGTGTAGCCTAGCAACTTACAAAATTGCTTATTTAGCAAAGTGGGTTTTAATTTGTTATTAATTAGTAATATGGCAATGGGAGCATTTTCAAAAACTGATCGGAATTTCTCTTCGCTTATCTGCAAATCTTTTTTTGTTGATTCCGAATCACTGTTATCATGAATTATTCCAATGGATTGAATGGCATTGCCATCTATATCATAATTGGTAAAACACTTTTGGTTTACGGTTTTTATTGATCCATTCTCTAAAACAAGTTTATGGTTAATTTCAAAGCCCGATTTTTCTTTTAATGCTTTCTTATAAGTATTATTAAGAGTTTTTTTATCATCGACATGGACAAAACTTAATAAAGTATCAAATGAGGCAGCAATATTTTTCTTTGATATTTCCAGAATTTGATAAAGATCTTCTGACCACGAATGATCACCAGTTTGATGATTTTCAACCCAATGACCTAAGTATATTTTTTGTGATTGCTTTTTATTCAATGTATCAATTGTTTATTATCTATTTATCTATAGTTAAAAACAACAATTAGGATGTTATGTTTAGAACCAAATTATGGTAAATATCGATAAAAACAATAAGGTGAATAATAATTCTGCAAAAAATTTGCTTCTAATTTCAATAAAAAATATGGAAAAGATCATAGATAGTGGTATTGCCATAAAGTAGATAATATCAACGCCTCCGGTTACGGTAAAGAAATATATCACAATACTTAATAATAGCATCCATAAAAAAAGAATAAAGTATTTACGGCTATTTACTTTTTTTGTGCCAATTATTCGAAGGCTGGATAAAAGAGCAAATAAAATTAAAAATGCAATTAAGCCTAAGGCAACTTTATTTATTGTTGAAAGAGCAATTGTTTTTGAATTAGAAACTACAAATAATTGTAAATATGAATTAATACTGACTTCAAAGTTATTTTTTAAGTATGCAATAGAAAAATAGAATAACAAAGGAACAAATACACCTATTACCGTTGATAACCACTCTCGCCAGTTGAACGAACGAAGAATTACTTGTGTTAACCAAACGATTAAAATAAAATATAATGAAGGAGGATAAACCAAGCCTGCTAAACCTAAAAATAGGCCGCTTTCAAAGTATCGTTGAAAAAGTCTCCTTTCTTTTGTAATTAAAAAAGCTCGGTCGAAAGCAAAAAGTACAAACAAGTTTGCCAATAATGTTGCGTTTAATCCTTGCTCAATAAATATTGATGAGCTAAAAAGAACAAATAATACGGCTGGCAGGTAAGTTTTGTTTTCTATAAATATGTATTTAAAATTTAGCCTAATCAGTAAATACGATTGTAATATTATTATTATTAATGCCGAAATAACACTTAAATGATAATCATATTGCAAATATGTAGTAAGCCACTGAAACAATGGCGATGATGTACCTTGCGTTCCTACTTGTTTAAACGATAATTCAGGGAACAATGATGGCAGCCATAATATTGTTCCTAAAATAGGAATGAATAACACTACATAAGGTAAATTGCTTTTGAAAAATTTTAATAACATGATATAGTTTTTATAAATCGAATCCTATATCTTTTCTATAATATTTTCCTTCAAAATCTATCAACTCTGCACTTTCATAGGATTTTAACAAGGCATTGTCTTTATTATCGGCCATTGATGTAAGAGCAATTACTCTACCACCATTGGTTACAACTTGATCATCTTTTACTGTGGTTCCGGCATGAAACATTAAGCTGTTTTTTACTTTGCCAAAACCTGTCATAATCTTTCCTTTTGGGTAGTCGCCAGGATACCCACCAGAAACTAACATAACAGTAGTTGCTGCTTCGTCAATAATTTCGCAAGGCACTGTATTTAATTTTTGATTTGGAACAGCAGCTAAAATCTCCAGTAAATCGGATTTGATTCTTGGAATAACAACTTCAGTTTCTGGGTCACCCATGCGAACATTGTATTCAATTACATAGGGTTCCATATTTACTTCTATTAAACCGAAAAATAAGAATCCCTGATAATGTATTCCATCAGCTTTCAAACCTTTTATTGTTGGTTCAATAATACGATCAATCACTTTCTTTGTAAAAACTTTATCAGCAAAAGGAACCGGTGAAACAGCTCCCATACCGCCAGTATTTAACCCGGTATCGTTTTCGCCAATGCGTTTATAATCTTTTGCTTCAGGAAATAATTTGTAGTTTTCACCATCGCTTAGTGCAAAGTATGAAACTTCGATACCTGAAAGAAATTCTTCTATAACTACTTTGTCCGATGCCGCACCAAATTGTCCTTCGAGCATGATTTTTAAGGCATCTTTTGTTTCTTGCAAATCTTCAATTATTAAAACGCCTTTACCTGCAGCTAAGCCGTCGGCCTTAAGTACATATGGAGGTTTTAGAGTTTCCAAATACTTGTACCCCTCGTTTAAAGTATCAAGTGTAAAACTTTGGTACCCTGCTGTAGGAATATTGTGTTTTGCCATAAATTCTTTGGCAAATTCTTTACTTCCTTCCAATTGTGCACCTACTTTGTCGGGGCCAATTACAGGAATATGTTTTACTTCAGCATCATTATCAAAAAAGTCGCGTACACCTTTAACCAAGGGATCTTCTGGGCCAACAACTATTAGGTTAATATCTAATTCAAGAGCTTTTATTTTCAATGTCTCAAAATCGTCTGCTGCAACGTTTAAATTCTCACCAACCTCTTTTGTTCCAGCATTACCTGGAGCTATATATAATTTATTAAGTTTTTTGCTTTGTGCAATTTTCCACGCTATAGTGTGTTCTCTACCTCCGCTACCAAGAATAAGTACATTCATGTCAATAATTTTCTAATTATGGGGTAAAAATAACAATTACTATGTGAATAATGAAGTGTAGAAGATTATTTTGTACTTTAATATAAATTATTTCTTGGGCTTGGCGTCGAGGTTTCATTTTCTCTTGGCTGAATTTTAAGGAAGACCCCATAATTTCTTGGGAGAAAGGTAAACATATAGAAATGTGTAACCGCCACAATGTCTTGATTCTGTTTTTGGTTCACAATTTGATTATTAAACAATATGTCTGAAAAACGAAAAATTAAGTTCGCACTACTATTTCCACTAAGTTATTTAGCACTTATTTGGTTTGTGTATTTTATTTTTTGGACCCTTGATTTGGAGATGTCACTCATAGGCATAGCTCCACAGAAAGCTCAAGGACTGATAGGTATATTATTATCGCCTTTTGCTCATGGAGGCATTAAACACATTGTTTCAAACAGTGTATCTTTTATAGCATTGTCTGCGGCCTTGTTTTATTTTTATAGATTAATAGCTTATCGTGTGTTTTTC
>Ga0316187_10006384_pt1 | contig 10144 bp, 10 predicted proteins | sample CroRivburrow1_MG_FD_204927 | JGI IMG/M metagenome (GOLD analysis project Ga0316187, IMG submission 204927) | Coastal sediment microbial communities from Maine, United States - Cross River worm burrow 1 | ecosystem: Environmental > Aquatic > Marine > Coastal > Sediment | place: USA: Maine... | reverse complement strand
TTCCGCAACATCTCGTGGAGTCCCCCATGCGTCAGCGCCGCTTTGTCCAGGTCGATGTGTTCAGCCCGGAGCCGACGCGCGGCAACGGTCTCGCCGTGGTGGTCGACGCCGAAGGGCTCTCCGACGAGCAGATGCAGCAGTTCGCCAACTGGACCAACCTGGCCGAGACAAGCTTTCTGTTGCCGCCGACCACGCCGGATGCGGATTACCGCCTGCGCATCTTCACCCCAAGCCGCGAAATGCCCTTCGCCGGCCACCCGACGCTGGGCAGCTGTGCCGCCTGGCTGCACTGCGGTGGCGAGCCGCGCCACACCGATCACGTGGTCCAGGAGTGCGGCGTGGGGCTGGTGGAGATCGACCGCGGCGGTGAGCGGCTGGCCTTTGCCGCGCCACCGACCGCCTGCGCAGCGTTGCCGGGGGAGGACGAGTGGCGGCTGATCGAGGCACTGCAGATCGATCCGGCGACTGTGGTGCGCAGTGCCTTTCTCGACAATGGCCCGCGCTGGCAGGTGTTGGAGCTGGACAGTGCCGGGGCGGTGCTCGGCGTGGACGCCACGTTGGTGAAGTGGCCGGATTTCACCCCCATCGGCTTGATCGGGCGGCATTCGGACGGCGTCGACTGCGACTGCGAAGTGCGCATGCTGGCGCCGTCCAGCGGCATGCTGGAGGATCCGATCACCGGCTCGCTGAACTCCGCGATCGCCTGCTGGATGGCCGAGGAGGGGCGACTGGATCGGGAACTGGTGATCGCGCAGGGGACGGTGATCGGGCGTTTCGGGCGGGTGTACGTTCGGGCCGAGGGCGACGGGCGAATTCTGATTGGTGGGGATGTTCAGGTGTTGATCGACGGGGAGTTGCGTCTGTAGATCGCCGCCTTTGCCGCTGCGGGAGCTGCGCCGCGGCACAGGGCGAATTGCGCGCCACAAAAAAGCCGCCCCCGAATCATCGGCGGCGGCTCTTGCCCGGGCGTGGGGAGACGATCAGCTATTCGGTGCCAGCCGACCCAGGGCGCCATCCAGCGCCTCCACCAGCTCATCCAGATCGGCCCTGGTGGCGATCAGCGCCGGCGCCAGACAGATGGTGTTGTTCAGATCGCGGAAGCTGCGGTTGGTGCGACCGATGATCACCCCGTTGCGCATGCAGTCGGCGGCGATGGCGGTGGGCAGGCTCTCGTCGACCGGTTCTTTGGTCTGGCGATCCTTGACCAGTTCGAAGCCGCAGAACAGCCCTTTGCCGCGCACATCGCCGATCACCTGATACTTGTCCTTCAGCTCGTTGAGCCGACCGAGCAGGTACTCGCCCATCTCGGTGACGTTCTCCAGCAGGTTTTCCTCTTCGATGATGCGCATGTTCTCCAGCGCCGCGGCCGGGCCGGCGGCGCAGCCGCCGAAGGTGGAGATGTCGCGGAAGTAGCCCATGCGGTCGCCGGCGTTGTCCTTGAATTGCTCGAACACCGCCTCGGTGGTCACCGTGCAGGAGATCGCCGCGTAGCCGGAGGCGACGCCCTTGGCCATGGTGACCATGTCCGGCTGCACGCCGTAGTGCTGGTAGCCGAACCAGCTACCGGTGCGGCCCAGACCGCAGACCACTTCATCGATGTGCAGCAGCAGACCGTACTGCTTGCAGATCTCCTGCACGCGTTCCCAGTAGCCCTGTGGCGGGGTGATCACGCCGCCGCCGGCGGTGATCGGCTCCAGGCAGAGGGCGCCGACGGTATCCGGGCCTTCCTGCAGGATCACCCGCTCGATTTCATTGGCAGCGCGCAGGCCGTAATCATCCACATCGCCCCACTGCGAGCGGTACTCGCAGCAGTGCGGCACCTCGACGAAGCCCGGCGTGAACGGGCCGTACTGGCCCTTGCGTTCGAACTGGCCGGTCGCACTCAGTGTTGTAATCGTGGTGCCGTGGTAGTCGCGCTCGCGGTAGAGGATCTTGTGCTTCTTGCCGCCGTATTTCCGCTCGGCGATCTGGCGCACGATCTTGAAGGCTTTTTCGTTGGCCTCGGAGCCGGAGTTGGAGTAGTACACGCGGCTCATGCCGGGCATCTTGTCGATGAGCTTTTTCGCGAACAGCGCGCCGGGGATATTGCCGGCGGAGTTGGCGAAGTAGTTCATCGTCACCAGCTGATCGCGCACCGCGTTGGCGATGGACTCGCGGCCGTAGCCGACGTTGACCGTCCACACCGCGCCGGAGACGCAGTCGAGGTATTCCTTCCCCTTGGCGTCCTTCACGCGCATGCCCTCGCCGGAGACGATGACCATCGGGTCGTTGTCCTCGAAGGATTTGTGCTGGGTCAGATGGTGCCAGACGTGCTGGCGGTCCTCGGCGACGATTTGGGCCAGATCGACGGCTTGCGGGTTCTGCGTCATGTCTACCTCCGACGGTAGTCCGTGGGTGGCGCACGCGATTCGCCGCGGCGCGCGGTGGACTAAAGCTAGGGTGAATGCGTGGTGCCAGAAAGCACCAGTTGTGCGCCTCGGGTTAGACCAGAGCGCGCTCTGCCCCAGCGTCGCGCCCGGGCGGGGCGGTTGGCCGCCCAGCGAGGCGATCAGCCGGCGGCGTTCAGCAGATCGAGCACCCAGGGCAGTGCGTCCCGCTCCGGGTTGACGGTTTCGCAAGCGTCCAGCAACAGCGGCCCGGCGAGGCGCCGCGCGCCCATCTCGGCGAGCTGCCGGTCGAGGGTTTTCGCCGCGCCGTTGAAGGTGTCGCCGAAGGTGGTGTCGCCGAGGCCGACCACGGCGAAGCCGAGGTGATCGATGCGTGGCCACTGGTTGAGCAGCGCCGCGAAGAAGGGGGCGATGTTCTCCGGCAGATCGCCGGCGCCGGTGCTGGAGGTGACCGCGATGAGCACCTCCAGACCCTCTGCGGTGATCGCTTCGATGCCCGCCGATTCGCTCCGCGTCACCCCATGACCGGCCTCCTCCAGTGCGGCTTGCAGCTCCTCGCCGACAAAGCTGGCGGTGCCGTATACAGAACCGACCACGATACTCACCTGCGCCATTGTGCCGTTTGACCTCGATGCGGCGAAAACGCCGCGCAGAGTAGCAGATCGCCGCGGCGGCGGTCATGCGGGGTCGGAGCTGATCGCGGTGGCCGGCGGCCGGTGCCGCCTGCCACGCAGGTGCCGATCAGGCGATGTCGTGCGGCGGCTTGATGGCGACCACCTTCTCCGTGCGCTCCTCGCAGCGCACGCGGGCCAACAGGGATTCGCTGAACTGGTCATGGGCCATGCGCAGGCCCGCCATCCAGTTGGCCAGGTGCTGCAGGCGCTGGTCGACGAAGCGGCCGTGATTGGCGAGGCGGCGGTTGGCGCGCTGCACGTTGCTCATGGCGCGCGACAGGTGCTGGCCGTAGCTGCGGCTGCCGACCTGGGCGATCGCCGCGCGCAAGTTCTTCGACAGACCGCTTTCGTGCGCCTCCAGCTGGCGGTACTCGCCCTGGAATCTGGCCAGCGCCGTGTACTGCTCGACGATGAATCCCTTCAACTCGGCTGCCAGCTCGCGACGTCCGGTCTCATAGGCCCAGCGCGCGGTGATGGCGTATTCGCGCAGCTTGCGCTCCAGCTCGATCTGCTCGCGGTGCAGGCGAAACTGCTCGGCGACGAAATGGGTCAGCGTCAGCTTGGCGCGGTGAATGGTGGATTCGCAATCGGCCACTTCGCGCTGGTAGCGACGTTTGAGGTCGATTTCCACTACCCGGCGACCGTGGTAACTGCTGCTGTGTGACATCAGGCTCGATGGTGCGTTCATGGCTGCTTCTCTCCAAGCTGCGATACCGGGCGGGTGCCCTTGCGTTGCGTTGCCGGAGCGTCTGCAATCTCTTGTTTCCCAACCATGATTGCGGCTCCGAATGCGTGGCGCTCAGTGCGCTTGGGGCCGAGAATCCACGCTGCCGCGGGGGTGGGCAACGCGCACCGACGATGTCGCGGATGCCGGTTCCACAGGGATCAAATAGTGCGCCTTCGGTGCGTGATGGCGCTGGCGTCAAACCGCCGTCGCGGGGAGGGATGAGAGATTGAGGGCGGGCCGTGCGGCGGCCCGAGAGGTGATCTGCAGAGCAGCCGACGGCCGCCGTGGGAGAGGCAGAAACGCTGGCGGGCGCAGTCCCGCGCCACCAGTTCAGCGCTCGCGGCTCAGCGCCGGAATTGAGAGAAGGGGCCGTAGTCCCATTGGCGTAGTGCCAGCGCCATGCTGTACCAGTCCTTTTCGGCAATGGGCAGGCCACTATCGTCGTTGCACAGCTCCTGGAATTCCTGGAAGACGCGCTCCAGCTTGCGCCGCATCACCGCCGCGGAACTCGGCGACAGCATGCCGTTGAGAAACAGCAGGCGATCGGAGTCGGGCTTCATGCGGGTGCCGAGAAAATCCGCCGCCACGCGGCTCTGGAAATAGCGCATGATCGGCCCGTCGCGGCGCCAGGCGAAGTTCGGCGCCACCAGCAGCTTGAAGCGATTGCGCGGCAGCAGCTCGATGATCTGCAGGCGGTCGAGGTGCGCCAGTTTCTGGATCAGCTGGTGCTCGGGGATATCGTAGCGCTCGTTGATATCGTCCACCGTCCAGTGATTGAGCACCAGGATGGTGATCAGCATCAGCTGCGTGTCGCCGATGACCTCCTTCTCCTGCTCCTCGGTCAGCTCGCTGAGCGAGCGCTGACTCTGCTCCTTCATCATCTGCACCAGATCCGAGATCTGCATGCCGAGCATCTGGCAGACCGAATCCAGCCGCGCCAGGGAAAATTGATGGTCGGCGAACAGCCGCTTGACACTGGCCTCGGATAGATCCAGGTGCTCGGCGACATCGGCGTAGGTCTTGCCGTGGGCCTTGAGGGCCTTCTTCATGGTGCTGATCAGCGCCGTGGTCTGGGACATGTTTTGCTCCTCGCTTGTTCAATCCGTTGGGTCGCCTCGGGCGTCGAAGAGCACCGATGATACTGAAATCTGCGCCGCTGCGATCATTGCAGGGCGACGCAGCCGGCAGCCGGCACTATCGGCCGCGCCGGCGCCAGATGGTCAGCAGGATGCCGCCGCCGATCAGCGCCGCGCCGAGCAGATCTGCGGCGGCGAACTGTTCGCCGAGAAAGACCATCGCCAGCAGCGTGCCGAACACCAGCTGCAGATGGATGAACTGCCCGGCCACGCCCGCGCCGAGGTGCTTGACGCCGTGGTTCCAGCACAAAAAGGCGATCAGCGAGGCGCACAGCCCGGTGTAGGCGATTGCCGCCCAGCTCACCGCGCCGCTGGGCAGCGCTTTGCCGGCCAGCACCTGTGGCCAGTAGAGCAGGGCCAGCAGGCCGTAGCCGACCAGTACCGTGTAGGTGAGAAAGCCGAGCGCGGAGAGCTGCGCCGGTTTCCAGCGCAGCCAGAGCGAGTACAGCGACCAGCACAGCACGGCCGCCAGCAGCCAAAGATCACCGCGGTTGAAGGACAGCTCGACGATGGTGCGCCAGTCGCCGCCGCTGATGATCGCCAGCATGCCGAGCAGCGATACGCCGACGCCGAACATCTGCCGCGGGCTGGCTCGCATGGCGTAGATCCAGCGCCCCAGCAGCAGGATGACCATCGGGATCACGGCGATGATCAGCAGGGCGTTGCTGGCCTCGGTGGTTTGCAGGCCGGTGTAGACCAGCGTGTTGAAGCCGCCGACGCCGATCGCACCGAGCAGCGTCAGGCGCCACAGCCTGGCGCGGATCAGCGGCCACTCGGCGCGCAGTCTGGGCAGGCCCAACGGGGCCAGGCAGAGCAGCGCCACCGCCCAGCGCCAGTGGGCCAGCTCCACGGGGGTGATCTGCCCGGCGATGGCGCGACCGACGACGAAGTTGCCGGCCCACATCAGCGGTGCCAGGGCGACGATCAGGTGGGGATTCACCCGCGGCGCATCGGCGGGTGTCTCACGCCGCGCTCTCAGCGGCCAGCTTGCGCAGCACCTGCGCGGCGGCGGCGAAGCCGAAGGGGGCGGTGACGCAGACCCCGGAGCCGAAGCCGCCGGCGCAGTTCAGGCCGCTGGCGGCAGCGCCCGCGGGCTTGGCGGTGGTCACGCCGCCGGCGCCATCGGGATAGACCAGCTGTTCGTCGGAGTAGACGCAGGGCACGTCGAAGCGTCGCTTGGGATTGCGCGGGAAGCCGTGCGACTGGCGCAGCAGCTTGCGCGTCTTGGCCAACAGCGGGTCGCGCTCGCTGCGCGACAGGTCGGCGATGTGGATGGCGGTGGGGTCGAGCATGCCGCCGGCGCCGCCGCAGGTGATCAGTTTCAGCCGGTGGCTGCGGCAGTGGTGGATCAGCGCGGCCTTGGTGCGGAAGTTGTCGATGCAGTCGATGATCCAGTCGTGGCGCGGTGCGGCGCGCTCGCCGAGCATGGCAACGAGCTTGTCGATGACGAGGAAGTCATCGACCTCGCACACCCGGCAGGCCGGGTTGATGGCGGCGATGCGCTCGGCCAGGGCGCGGGTCTTGGGCTTGCCGAAATTGCCCTCCACGGCGTGCAGCTGGCGGTTGACGTTGGATTCGGCGACGTGATCCATATCGATCAGCGTCAGCGCGCCGATGGCGCTGCGCGCCAGCGCTTCCACCGCCCAGCTGCCGACGCCGCCGAGGCCGATGACGCACACCGAGGCGCGTTCGAAACGCGCTAGCGCCGCCGCGCCGTAGAGCCGCGCGACGCCGCCGAAGCGCCGTGCGTGATCGATGTCCGCGTCGCTGGCGAGCGGCGGAGTGGGGGCGGCATTTTCGGCCATGTGCGGAGCTCTGTGTCCGGGCGCGGAGTCGGCATTATGCCGGGGATCGCCGATTGCGGCGAACGCGGCGGCTGTGCGGGGGAAGGTTGCGGATTCGGATCTGGCGTCGCAGCTCAGGCGCCGCTCTCGCCGCGCATCTGGCGGCCGCTCGGGAAGCGTTCCGCGGCCACTGCGGCGGCGTCGCGCGGAAAGTGCATCTGCTGCGGCTGCGGCTGCGCCGCGGCTGCGGGCGGCGTGCTGACCAGCTGCCGCCAGGTCTGCTGCGCGCCGAAGGCGGTGGCGCCGACGATCAGCGCCAGCAGCAGGCCGTTGAGGCCGCTGGTCGCGTTGCGGCGGTGCGCGGCGCGACGCTCGGCGACAGCCTCTTCGAGCACGCTCAGTGGGTCGGTGGAGTCGAGCGGGTCCAGTTCGCCGTGCATGGCGATCAGACCGTCGATGATCTGTCGGCGCTTGTCGCGATACACATCGTGTTTCATGTTGCGCGCCGCATAGCGCGCAGCGTGCTGACGCAACATGGATGAAGGCAACTTGGCTGGCACTTTAATGTGTCCTTTTCGTGCGATTGGCGGTCATTCCTGACACTCTGGCTCAGGTGTACTCCACCTGCACCACGATCGCCGTGATGTTGTCGCTGCCGCCTCTGTTCAGCGCGAGCTGAACAAGGTTTTTGGTCGATTGTTCCACTGGCAGATCACGCAGTTGCCGGGTGATTTCACCCTCGCTGAGATCCTTGTAGAGCCCATCGCTACACAAGAGAAACCGGTCGCCGGGCTCGACGGTCGAATACTCGATATCGATGAACAGCTCTTCGCGCACACCGATGGCCCGGGTAATGATGTTCGATGAGGGGTGATCGGCGGCCTCGGCGGCGCTGATTTCCCCCAGGGTCTGCATCTCCTGCACCAGGCTGTGATCCTCGGTGACCTGGGTCAGAGTGCCGTCGCGCAGGCGGTAGATGCGGCTGTCGCCGACCCAGAGGAAGAAGCAGAAGGGTTCGTGGACGAAGAGCAGCGCGGCGGTGGTGCCCATCACCCGGCGCGTGCCGGATTGCTTGCGGCAGTGGCGGTTGGCGGCCAGCAGGCGATCCTCGATGTCGTCGATGTTGCGCGCCAGATCCTCGCCGGGGACGAAGTTGATCAACCGCTCAACCACCATCTGGCTAGCCATATCGCCGGCGTGGTGGCCGCCCATGCCATCGGCGACGACCCACAGACCTTGCTCGCGCGCGTCCAGGTAGGCGTCCTCATTGATCTCGCGAACGAAACCGACGTTGGTCAGCGCCGACGAAAGCCACGTCAGTGAACTGCGTTGAACGCTGGTTGTCTGCACGCTGCTGGGTCCTCCACTCGTCTCGCCCATCGGTTCTACAGGCGCGTACCGCTCTGCTACTATGCCGCGGCCTCGCTGCCGCCTGCGCCCGGCGTGACTGCCACGGCCCCTGCGCCCTCGTTACGGCAGTTTATAAGATACCCCTTCAGTCCGTTGATTTCCGAGAGTGATTTATGAAGATTCGCACACGTTTCGCGCCCAGCCCTACCGGCTATCTGCATATCGGCGGCGCTCGCACCGCACTGTACTGCTGGCTCTACGCGCGGCGCCACGGCGGCCAGTTTGTGTTGCGCATCGAAGATACCGACCGCGAACGTTCCACCGAGGAATCGGTGCAAGCGATCCTCGACGGCATGCGCTGGCTCGATCTGCCCTGTGACGAGGGGCCCGTTTTTCAGACGCAGCGCTTTGATCGCTATCGCGAGGTGGTCCGGCAACTGCTCGACAGCGGCCACGCCTACCGCTGCTACTGCAGCCGCGAGGAACTCGACGAAATGCGCGCGGCGCAGATGGCGCGCAAGGAGAAGCCGCGCTACGACGGCCGCTGCCGTCGGCGCAGCGAGCCGCGCGAAGGTGTCGAGCCGGTGATCCGCTTCCGCAATCCCACTGAGGGCGAGGTGGTCATCGACGACCTTTGCCGCGGCCCGATCACCATCGCCAACAGCGAGCTGGATGACCTGATCATCGCCCGTTCCGACGGCACCCCGACCTACAACCTCACCGTGGTGGTCGACGACTGGGACATGGGCATCACCCACGTCATCCGCGGCGATGACCACATCAACAACACCCCGCGACAGATCAACATTTTCAGGGCTCTGGGCGCGCCGCTGCCGCAGTTCGCCCATTTGCCGATGATTCTCGGCGAGGACGGCAAGCGCCTCTCCAAGCGCCACGGCGCGGTGAGCGTGATGCAGTACCACGAAGACGGCTATCTGCCGGAGGCGCTGATCAACTATCTGGTGCGCCTGGGCTGGTCGCACGGTGATCAGGAAATCTTCTCACGTGAGGAGATGATCGAACACTTCGCGCTGGAAAACATCGGCCGCAGCGGCTCGGTGTTCAACCCGGAAAAGCTCGCCTGGCTGAATCAGCAGTACATCAAGCAGGCGGACGGTGCGCGCCTCGCCGCGCTGCTCGGCGAGCAGCTGGACAGGCTCGGTGTCGAGCACGGCGACGGCCCGCCGCTGGCCGAGGTGGTCGAGGCGCAGCGCGAACGCGCGCAAACCCTGGTGGAAATGGCCGAGCAGAGCCGCTTCTTTTTCGAGGAGCCGGCCGAGTACGACGCCAAGGCGGCGAAGAAGAACCTGCGCCCGGTGGCCGTCGAACCGCTGCAAACGGTGCGCGCCAAGCTCGCCGCGGTGGAAGACTGGGGGCCGCAGAGCGCCCACGCCGCCATCCAGTCCACGGTGGACGAGCTGGGCGTCGGCTTCGGCAAGGTTGGCCTGCCGCTGCGCGTGGCCACCACCGGCGGCCTGGCCTCGCCGGGGCTCGACGTCACCCTGGCGCTGATCGGCCGCGAGCGGGTGTTGGCGCGCATTGATGCGGCCATCGCATGGATCGCAGCGAAGAGCGCCGACGGGGGCTGATCGACGCTCGGCCCACGCCCGCTGGGCAGGATGCCTGAGGGCTGCCAAGCTTGTCCGGCAGGTGACTGAAACACCACGAGAAAAAGGGCTGTGAGAGGCGCGCGACACCGGTCGACAAAGGGGAGTTGACAGCCTCGGAAAGCAGCCGTAACATGCGCCCCTCTCGCGATGTCGGGGCTATAGCTCAGCTGGGAGAGCGCTTGCATGGCATGCAAGAGGTCCGCGGTTCGATCCCGCGTAGCTCCACCAAAACACTTCTTTTTTATCAATTTTAAGATATAAAAAGTCGAAGAAGGCCGCTCAATGCGGCCTTTTTTCGTTGCGCCCGCCCGAGGGCACAGCTTCCAGCGCTCCCACTTGATGCCGGGCCACCCCCGGTCAGGATAGTTGTCACCCCGCCATCACAGACGCATAGGTGCAGACCAGCGGCGGCTGAGAAGGGTGTCATCCCACAGCTGACAAGCTGACTGAGGGGCATCTCCAAAACTGGTCTTTTT
>Ga0316187_10006383_pt1 | contig 10144 bp, 8 predicted proteins | sample CroRivburrow1_MG_FD_204927 | JGI IMG/M metagenome (GOLD analysis project Ga0316187, IMG submission 204927) | Coastal sediment microbial communities from Maine, United States - Cross River worm burrow 1 | ecosystem: Environmental > Aquatic > Marine > Coastal > Sediment | place: USA: Maine... | reverse complement strand
CGATACCCATTCGGGGAGCTCCGAAGTTCTCTTCGCTCGGGTACTCATGAAGAGAGAGTATGGGAATTTGGCGTTCTGGTCGAATCAGTCCCCGGCTACCTCCAGCATCCCTCAGAGACTCGCCGAAGTCGGCGGCCTGTCCCTGAATGCCAATAGCATCTGGTGCACTTCTGTCGAGTTTTCGCAGAAATTCTCGTAACGAAAATCCTGGTCCCGATCCCTCAAGTGAGTCGTTGCAGCACTTACTGATTTTCTCCGGTACTTACACCAGTTTGAGAACCGCAGCGACCAATGCCCAGACGAGCAAAGCCGTCGACGACAGGATTGTCATCGCAAATCCAGGCGAGCGCGATGCCGGATCCTTCAGGTATTCGGCACGGTAAATGAAACGGCCGGTGATGAATACGAGGCCGATGATGGCGCCCCACAGCGGATTCGCATAGTACGCGTGCATCCACAATGCCGGGATAAACACGACGAGTTGTTCCAGCGTATTCAAATGCACGCGGTTCATGCGTTCGAATTGCTCGTGGCCAGTCTGGATCGGCGCGGGTGCGTCATACTTCTGGCGTAGTGAGCCCACCTGGATCCCGAACATCGAATACTGCGCCAGTGCGAGAAACGTGACTATGACAGTTGCTTCCATCCCCTTCCCCTCTTGTTGATATGATCGGCAGCATGGCCGCCTCGTTCACAGACAGAATCCGCGCGCTTTTGTTCGACAGGATTCTAGGCATTGAGCGTCACGAGTACGTGGCGGTGGCATGGTCATTTGCCTATTTTTTCTGCGTACTATCATCCTATTACATTTTGCGGCCCGTGCGTGAAGCCATGGCCGTCGGTAGTGGCCCGGATACCATCCCATACTTGTTCGTCGGCACGTTCGTAACGATGTTGATAGCAGCGCCGATATTTGGCTGGGTCGCATCAAGCTACCCGCGTCGAACGTTTCTGCCCTGGGTATACCTGTTCTTCATTTCGAATATTCTGATTTTCTGGGCCGTATTCACGCAAGCCGTCGATTCCGGTGAGGAGTACGTCTGGCTCGGTCGCGCGTTCTTCGTCTGGCTGAGCGTATTCAACCTGTTCGTCGTATCGGTGTTTTGGAGCTTCATGGCCGATATCTATACGCGCGAGCAAGGGCGTCGCCTGTTCGGCGTTATTACGGCCGGTGGCAGCATTGGCGCCCTGCTCGGTGGTGCCGCGACCAGCGCGCTCGTTGTGCCGATAGGCTTTCATAATCTTATGCCCATTTCGGCGGGCGTACTGCTGATCGCGGTATTTTGTATCGGGCAGCTCAAAAAATGGGTGCACCGCGAGCATGAAGAAGAAATTATCGAAACCGTCGAAAGTGACAAGCCCCTCGGCGGCGGTCCGCTCTCAGGCATCACGCACCTGTTTTCCTCCAAGTACTTTCTCGGCATCGCCGTATCGTCTGTGATCGCAAGCCTGCTCGGCACCGCGCTCTACATGTTCGCCGCCGAACTTGTCGAAACGGCAATACCGAGCCCCGACGAACGTACGCAGTTCTTCTCCAACATGAACGTTGCAACAAATGCGCTTTCCCTGATCGCCCAGATGTTCATTGTCAAACATGTCGTCGTTCGCTTCGGCATCGGCCGTGCTCTCGCCCTGATGCCACTGGTATCTGTCCTGGGTTTTGCGTGGCTCGCCCTTGACCCGACACTGGCAGTCATCGCCATCCTGACCGTCGCAAGGCGCGCGCTGGGCTTTGGGTTCAGCAAACCTTCAACGGACATGCTGTATTCGGTCGTTACGACCGAAGAGAAATACAAGACCAAGAATTTCATCGACACGGCCGTCTACCGCGGAGGTGACGTTGTCGGAACGTGGTCCATCAAACTGATGTCGGCCCTGGGTGTAGCGGGAATCTCGCTGGTGATGCTGCCATTTGCAGTTGTTTGGGCAGTCGTCGCGCTCTGGCTGGGCCGCGATTACAAACGCAGAGCCAAGGCGCTCAAGATGAGTGGTGTGAAATGACGAAGAACAGGTGGAACCGAAGAGAGTTTATTGCGGCAGGCGCTGCTTTGAGTACATTACCAGGCGCGACATTTGCCACTGAGTCCTCCGGCATGCTGACCAAAGTAATTCCGGCCACGGGCGAACCGCTGCCGGTTATCGGCCTCGGCACATACGACGTATTCGATGTCGAAAGTACAGCAGCCGAAATCGCAACGCGCAAGGACATTACCCAAACCCTCGTCAAAGCTGGCGGCAGCCTGCTGGATACGTCGCCCATGTATGACCGGTCGGAACAAGTGATTGGCGACGTCATCACCTCGGGTGTCGATCGCGGCAAGCTCTTTCTCGCCACCAAAGTCTGGACGGACGGTCGCGATGCCGGCATCGCTCAAATGAACCGCTCAGCCGAGTTGATGACTGCGGACGTGATCGATCTCATGCAAGTACATAACCTGCGTGACACGGCTGTACATATGAAGTCCATCCGGGAACTCCAGGAGCAGGGGCGCATTCGCTACAACGGCCTGACGCACTACACGGCCAATGCACACGATGCGCTTGCGCGCGAAATGACGGAACATGAGCCGCAGTTTATTCAGATCAACTATTCGCTCGGTGAACGCGAAGCCGAAAATCGGGTCTTGCCGCTGGCACAGGACCTGGGTATTGCGGTGCTGATCAACCGCCCCTACCAGGCAGGACGGCTGTTCCGTTTTGTGTCGGACAAGGAACTGCCAGACTTCGCGAGAGACTTTGCCGACAGCTGGGGCCAGTTCTTTCTCAAGTTCATCGTCAGCCACCCGGCTGTGACCTGCGTCATACCGGCTACCAGCAAGCCACATCACATGGCCGACAATCTCGGTGCGGGATTCGGTAACATGCCGGACGCGGCCATGCGAAAACGCATGGCCGAATACTTCGCGGGTCTCTAGAACATGAAGAACACCGGTTTGTTTCGCCGCCTCGCAGCAATCTTGTATGACACGCTCCTGGTCGCGGCCCTGCTTTTCCTTGCCACGATTCCCTTCATCGCGTTGCGTGGCGGTGAGCCCGTAGAAATCGGCGACAATGCTTTATACCGTGTGGTTCTCGGCATCGTCGTCTACGGTTTCTTTGTCGGCTTCTGGACGCGCTCCGGCCGTACACTCGGCATGCAATCCTGGGGATTGCAGCTCGAGACTGCCGACGGCGAAATACCAACTCTCGCAACCGCGAGTGTGCGGTTTTTTGCCGCAATCATTTCCTGGGCTCCTGCCGGTCTTGGATTCTTGTGGCAGCTCTGGGATAGCGACAAACTTGCCTGGCACGATCGTATTAGCGGCACGCGCCTCGTGTACTACCCCAAACCAAAGAAAAAGCGTTAGCGTATTCGTGCCAGCGCAACGCCGGTAATTGCGCAGAGCGCCATGAACGGCAACCAGTTGACGATAGCCGGGTTCAGATTGAACACCTGGCCCGAGTTGGCAAGCGTTTCGCTCACAAGGTAGTACGCAAGCCCGACCACAATGCCCAACATCAAACGACCGCCTGCCCCGCCGCTACGCAGGGAGCCAAAGACGAATGCCAGAGACAGCATCGGCATTACGAGTACGGTCAACGTCCGTGACGTGCGGTTCCAGATCTCCGATTCATACTGCGAAGCATCAAGGTTATTGCGCTTCAGGTAGTCAATGTAGAGCAACAATCCGCGTGCCGACAAACTCAGCGGCTTCGCCATTGAACTCCCCAGCAACTCCGCGTTGACTTCAAACGACTCGACGGCAACCGACGACTCGACGACCTGCACACCATCGTCGCGAAATTCTGTCTCGCGCAGGTTCTCGAGAATCCACTTGTCCTCGTCGTCGATGCCAGAATTCTCGGCCTGCGCAATTGATGTCAGTTCATTGTCGTCATTGAAACGAAAGACGTAGATCGTGCCAAACTCGAATTCCGAGCTGACCCGTTCGAGGTGCAGGTAGACGGGCCCGTCTTTGACCCAGGCTTCGTTACCGAGTGCGGCACCCTTCTGGTTACGAGCCTCGTTTCGCATATCGCGTGCGTAAAAATCGAGCGGAGGACCGATAAACTCACCGAGAAGACCCGTCAGGACCAGAAGAACCAGCCCGGACACGGCGACCATACCGGCGAGACGGCCTGTCGACAGGCCGGCCGATCGCATGACGATAATTTCGCTGTTACCTGCAAGCGCGCCAAGACCTAGCAAAGATCCGATCAGCGTGGCGACCGGAAGCATCTCAAAGGCGAGATTGGGAAGACGCAGTGCCGTATATAGAATAACTCGCGGCGTCTGGTAGTCGCCCTGCAAGTCATCGAGTTCGGCGATGAACTCAAACAATCCCGCCAGCGCGAGTAAAACCACTAGCACAAGCGCGGTACTCGCGAGGATCGTGCGCATCAGGTACTGGCTAAGGAGACTCATCGCAGAATTCTCCGGTGCCAGCCATTCTGGTAACCAATCAGGGTCAGCGTGAACAAAATCAAGCAGCCGTGCACCCACCAGAGACCGAGTGTTGGCGCGATGGTCGCCTCTTCTACCCATGCTTTCGAAGCCGACAACAGATTGAAATAAATTATGAAGACGAGCAGTCCAATCGCGATGCGGCCGTAGCGCCCTGCGCGTGGCCTGCTCTTGGCCAGGGGCACGGCTAGCAACGCCAGCAGAATCGTCGAAATCGGTACGCTCAGGCGCCATTGCTTCTCGGCGATGTGTTCAGGTTCATCGGACGCCCACAGATTCGCGAACGTCATTGCACGCGGCTTGGGGGCCGCGGTACGCAAGCTGGGAAGACGATAAGGAATGCCATGCTCGGCAAACTCGACGACCCGAAACCGCGGGGTCCCGGGCACGCCCTCGTAGCGTTTTCCTTCATACAAGACCAGAAGGCGGGTATCCGGATCCTCCGACTCGACCTGTTCACCGCGCTTCGCAACGACAACCTCGACAACGTCATCGTCGGCGCGACGCTCCAGGAACACGTTTTCCATGAGCCCTTCGGGAGTCACTCTTTCGCCATAGACCACAGCCCGGCCGGGTCCGAATACCGTGAAACGGCCGGGTTCGACGCTCGTGAGATCTGCCTCGCGCTTCGCCTCAGCGCTAATGCGTTCAATCGTCGTCAGGGCTTTGGGCGTCCCTTCGATCGCCAACCATGCAACACCTAACGCCAGTGGGACAAGCAGCCAAATGAGCGGCCGATAGATACCCGCAGGCCCGACGCGACAGGCCATCATCGCCGGCATTTCGCTGTCCCGGTACAGGCGCCCGAGTGCCAGCATGACGGCGAGAAACAGGCCTATAGGCACGAGAATCGTCAGGTACTGGGCCGCCGAAAGACCGATTACGTCAAACACCACGTTCTTCGGCAATTTGCCTTTCGCCACGTCGCCAAGTATCCGGGCAAACTGGTTGGTCAGGAGGATCATGAGCAGAACCATCGTGACCCCGAGCCAGGTCATGGCGATTTCGCGAAAAATGTACCGGTCGAGGATGCGCATCACAGGATAGGGAATGGCGTGGTGGCGGTAGGCCTAAACGGTTAGACTACCGCATTGTTTTGTCCATGACAGCCCTGAAAAACAATAAGGTGGCGAAGGATTTATGGAATATTTCACAACTACGAGTAAGGCTTCGAGGCGAGCAGTCGACTGTGTCATCGTCGGCGCGTACGAGCGCGGCAAGCTTGGAACGGGTGCTCAAGACATCGACGATGCGAGCAAAGGCGAGATCAGGAAGCGAGTCAAGACCGGTGACATTTCGTCTGCCGTCGGTCGGTGCACGATCCTGACCAACGTCCCTGGCATCAAGGCTGATCGGGTTGCAGTGGTCGGGCTCGGCAAATCCGGCAAGTTCTCTGCGACAGAGTACAAGAAGGCTATTACGGCTGCCGCGCAAGCAATCTCACAGACCAAGGCAAAATCTGTTCTCAACTGCCTGACCCTGGAGCCTGTGGCCGATACCGACCCTTACTATCTCGCCCGCCATACTGCCGAAGCAGTGGGCGATGTCCTGTATCGCTTCACCCAGATGAAAAGCGGCCGCAAGAAAAAAGGCAGCCCGCTAAAATCAATAGGCTTTGCCATTGCCAAGCGCGGCGACGCTGCCAAGACCATGCTCGGCGCAGAGCACGGTGACGGCATTGCGGCCGGCGTTTCCCTGGCCAAGGAACTGGGCAATCTACCGGCCAATGTCTGCACGCCAAGCTATCTTGCGCGCACCGCGAAGAAACTCGCTGCGGGCAACGGCAAGCTGACAACCAAGGTGCTGAGCGAAACAGAGATGAAGCGCCTGGGCATGGGCTCGCTACTATCGGTAACGGCTGGTAGTGCGGAACCAGCCAAGCTCATCGTCATGCACTACAAGGGCGCGGGCAGTGAGAAGCCCGTCGTTCTGGTGGGCAAAGGCGTGACGTTTGATACGGGCGGCATTTCACTCAAGCCGGGCCCGAACATGGACGAAATGAAATTCGACATGTGCGGCGCAGCCAGCGTCATCGGTACGATAGCCGCCGTTGCAAAAATGAAACTGCCGATCAACCTGAATGTTGTGGTGCCGGCCGTCGAGAATATGCCGAGCAGCACAGCGACCAAACCAGGCGACATCGTCAAGAGCATGTCGGGCCAGACAATTGAGGTTCTCAATACGGATGCGGAAGGTCGCCTGATCCTTTGCGACGCGCTGACCTACTCGCGTCGCTTCAAGCCGGCGGCAATTATTGATGTTGCTACGCTTACCGGCGCCTGCGTTGTGGCACTCGGCGCGCATCGCACAGGCATCATGAGCAATAACGATGCCTTGCGCGAAGAGATCTTCGCTGCCGGGGAAGCCGCGGAGGACCGCGGCTGGCCACTGCCACTCGGTGACGAATACACGGCGCAGCTGAAAAGCAACTTCGCGGACATGGCGAATATCGGTGGTCCGGGCGGCGGTGCGGTTACTGCCGGCTGTTTCCTCGGCAAATTCACTGATGGCATGAATTGGGCGCATCTCGACATTGCAGGCACGGCCTGGAAGTCCGGCGCCAAGAAGGGCGCGTCTGGTCGACCCGTGCCCATGCTGTCGCAGGTGCTGCTTGCACGCTGCGGCGTCCTTCCCTGACGGCAATCCCGATGGCACGAGTGGATTTTTACGTTCTCGCGCAAGCCGACGAGCGCGCGCGGCAAATGCTCGCATGCAAGCTCGCCGAGAAAGCGTGGCGCCTGGAGAATACGGTCTACATCCATGCGAAAGATCGCAGCGATGCGGAGCATCTGGACCAACTCCTCTGGACGTTTCGCGACGGCAGCTTCGTACCTCACGGCCTCGCCGGACGCAACGATGGTACGGAATCGTCACCGATCGTCATCGGCTGCGATGCAGACGCCGTTGAAGCGCGCGATCTGCTCATCAATCTATGCGACGAGATCCCGCCATTCGCAGCGGGTTTCCCTCGCGTAGCCGAGCTTGTAACCTCTGACGAAAACTGCCGCCAGGCCAGTCGCAAACGCTACGCTGCGTATCGCGACCAGGGCCACGAACTCAACACACATAATCTCTAATGGACAAGTCTTACCAACCCAAGGAAATCGAACAGCGCCTCTACGCGCGCTGGGAAGAGCAAGGCTATTTCGCCCCGTCAGGCGATGGCGAACCCTATTGCATCATGATTCCGCCGCCCAACGTGACGGGCACGCTGCATATGGGCCATGCATTCCAGGACACGATCATGGATGCGCTGACGCGCTATCACCGCATGAGGGGGCACCGCACGCTGTGGCAACCCGGCATGGACCACGCCGGCATCGCGACGCAAATGGTCGTCGAACGGCTGCTCAATAACGAAGGCAAATCAAAGCACGACCTTGGCCGTGAGAAGTTCGTCGAGCGCGTCTGGCAGTGGAAAGAAGAGTCCGGTGGCCAGATCGCGCAGCAAACCCGGCGCCTGGGCGCCTCGGTCGACTGGAGCCGCGACCGCTTCACGATGGATGAAGGATGCTCCGACGCCGTGCGCAAGGTCTTTGTTGACCTGTACAACGAGGGACTGATCTACCGTGGCAAACGCCTCGTCAACTGGGACCCGGTCCTGCATACAGCATTGTCAGACCTTGAAGTCTTATCGGCAGACGAAGCCGGCAGTCTGTGGCACTTTCGCTACCCGCTCGCATCAGGTGATGGCCACCTCGTGGTTGCAACCACGCGCCCGGAGACCATGCTCGGTGACAGCGCGGTCGCTGTTCACCCCGATGACGAACGCTACAAGGACCTGGTCGGCAAGGAAATCGTGTTGCCCATCGTCGGGCGCCGCATTCCGATCGTTGCTGACGATTACGTCGACCCCGAATTCGGCACGGGCTGCGTGAAGATCACACCTGCGCACGACTTCAATGATTACGACCTCGGCAAGCGCCACGATCTGGCGGTTTACAACATCCTTACCGATGACGCGAAGCTCAACGACGACGTGCCTGAGAGCTATCGTGGCCTCGATCGCTTCGTCGCGCGCGACAAGATCGTCAAGGAATTCGAAGAGCTCGGTCTGCTCGAGAAAATTGAGGATTACACGGTCAAGATTCCGCGTGGCGATCGCTCGCACGCGGTTGTCGAGCCCTACCTGACCGACCAGTGGTACGTAAAGATCGAGCCACTCGCAAAACCTGCGATCGAAGCGGTAGAGACCGGCAAGATCAAGTTTGTCCCGGAAAACTGGTCGAAGACCTATTTCGACTGGATGTACAACATCCAGGACTGGTGCATCAGCCGCCAGCTGTGGTGGGGACACCGCGTCCCGGCCTGGTACGACGATAACGGCAATATCTACGTCGGCCACTCCGAAGAGGACGTACGTGAAAAGAACGGACTTGGCACCGATGTAGCGTTGCGCCAGGATAATGACGTACTGGATACCTGGTTCTCGTCCGCGTTGTGGCCGTTCAGCACGCTGGGTTGGCCCGAAAAGACCGACGCGCTCGGCGAATTCTATCCGGGCAACGTGCTCGTTACGGGCTTCGACATTATTTTCTTCTGGGTCGCCCGCATGATCATGATGGGCATCAAGTTCATGGGTGATGTGCCCTTCCACGAGGTTTATATCCACGGTCTGATCCGCGACCAGGAAGGCCAGAAGATGTCGAAATCGAAGGGCAATGTCCTCGATCCACTGGATCTTATCGATGGCATCGAACTCGAGGCACTTGTCGCGAAGCGCACGGCCGGCATGATGCAGGCCCATCTCGCACCGAAAATCGAGAAGGCAACACGCAAACATTTTCCGCATGGCATCGACGCCTACGGCTGCGACGCGCTGCGCATGACGTTTGGCTCACTTGCAACGACCGGACGCGACATCCGCTTCGATGTCGGTCGCATAGAAGGTTACAAGAACTTCTGCAACAAACTCTGGAACGCCGCACGTTACGTGTTGATGAACACGGAGACGCTGGATGACGGTGACATCGAATACAGCGCCGCCGACCGCTGGATACGGGCGCGCATTGACCAGACAACACGGCAGATGCACAAACACTTTGCGACCTATCGACTCGACCTCGCCGTGCAAGCCGTCTACGACTTCACGTGGCATGAGTTCTGCGACTGGTACCTGGAACTCTCGAAACCCGTACTGCAATCGGACGAGTACTCCGAGGCCATGCAGCGCGGCACGCGTCGCACCCTGATCGACGTGCTGGAAACCATTCTACGTTTGTTACATCCGCTCATGCCTTTCATCACCGAGGAGATCTGGGAACAGGTCGCCGAGCGGATCGGACTGGACGGCGCGACGATTATGTTGCGCCCCTATCCCGAGGCAGATGATGACGCGGCCGATGAAGCTGCGGTAGCGGATATCGAATGGGTTCAACAGTTCATTCTCGGTATTCGCCAGATTCGCGGAGAAATGGATATTTCACCGGGCAAAACTTTGCCGGTACTGTTGCAGCATGCGGGCGACGCCGACCAGCAACGAGCAGTGGAGCAAACCCAGTTGTTGCAACGCGTCGGACGGGTCGAGTCTATTTCGATACTCGCCGATGGCGAACAGCCACCGGCCGCCGCCACCGCCCTGCTTGGTGACATGCGTCTGCTCGTACCAATGAAAGGACTGATCGACGTTGATGCCGAGCGGACGCGACTCGACAAGCAGATGGAAAAGGTCTGCGCCGAGTTGTCGAAGGCCAATGGCAA
>Ga0316187_10006382_pt1 | contig 10145 bp, 8 predicted proteins | sample CroRivburrow1_MG_FD_204927 | JGI IMG/M metagenome (GOLD analysis project Ga0316187, IMG submission 204927) | Coastal sediment microbial communities from Maine, United States - Cross River worm burrow 1 | ecosystem: Environmental > Aquatic > Marine > Coastal > Sediment | place: USA: Maine... | reverse complement strand
ATTTGAAAGCCCTAATTTTTTTAAGGTGTACTGGACTATACTTTCATCGTATTCGTATGGAGTTTCAAGCACCTTTAATGCTTCTTCTCTTGAAGTCTGTCCAGATAAAATTTGTGCAGATAGGGCAGTTTTTCTCTTATCAATCCCAAATTTTACGGGTAAATAGTAAGATTGAAAAAACTTCGTATAAATAGATTCATGATGATGCCCACCATAGTCTTCCCATCCCAATTTATCCTTTAATTCATTTTGTGCTTCTTTTTTATTGTATTCAAAATAATTAAGGAATGGAATCACTTTTATTCCTTTAAACCAGTTGAAGTATAATACATCCTTGATTTTAAAATTCGGAAAGGAATCAAGTTTTTGTGTTCCAAATTTTTTTTGAACAGAACTGATGTATTTTCCATCCATGTATGTCCAACCAATAGGCATAACAAACTCTGTCCTGAATGAATGGCCATTCAGAATATATTTTACGTTTTCTTTTGCGGCGGTTTTAATGAGGGTTGCGTGAATCGCCACATCTGTCGGTATTTCTGCATCAGGTGTGGATGCTTTGAGGAAGGAAATTTGAAGGTCTCTAAATTCAGGCCAATTGACAACGTAGGTATTTAAGTCAACATTTAACTTGTTGCACGCATTTTTAATGTTCTGTACGGCCAATTTTGAATTCCATCCATTGTCAAAGTGCACGGCCAAAGGTCTTAAGCCCAATTCAACTGCTTTGTAAAGGGTATAAGTGCTGTCCGTCCCTCCACTGATCCCCAATATGCAGTCATATTTCTGTTTTTTACCTGTGGATTTTATCTTATCTACCAATTGTTTGAGCCTTATTTCAGTTTGCTCATTCAAAGGATATTCTTTGTCCATTAAGTCGTAAACCTTACAGAATTGACATTCTCCGTTTTCGTCAAATCGAATTCCCGGTACGGTTGAATCCAACACCGATCTTGAGCATATTCTCTGGCCCTGATTCAAAAATTTCTTGAGTTTAAAGATTTTAATATTGTATTCAATAATACGATCATTTTCCCAGTATTCATCAACATATTAAAGCCTTGGTGTATCAATTTTCTTTGAGTTTGGTCATTTGTAGAAATAAGCATTTATTTTTGGACCTGTGGAACTTGATAAATATAAGGACAAAACGCTGGCAGTTGTTATTCCGGCATACAATGAAGAAAAACTTATTTCTTCTACGATACGTGGTATTCCTCATTTTATCAGGCACGTTATCGTTATTGATGATTGCAGCAAGGATTCCACAAAATCGATCATCGAGGCCGAATCATTATCAGACAACAGGGTTTTGTTAATTGCTCATGATAAAAATCAAGGTGTCGGTGCAGCTATTGCCTCGGGATATAAATGGGCAAGAGATAACAATATCGATGTTGCGATAGTTATGGCGGGAGACGGACAAATGCATGTTGAAGATTTGCCGAACATTATTTTGCCTGTATTGTCTGGTGAGGCGGATTATTCTAAAGGCAATCGTTTGTTTACAGGAGAAGCATATAAAAAGATTCCGAAAATGAGGTATTTTGGAAATGCGGCACTTTCCCTATTGACTAAAATTGCTTCAGGGTATTGGCACATTGCTGATTCTCAAACGGGATACACAGCAATCAACAAAAAGGCGCTGCATACCATAGACTGGGATCGAATGTATAAGAGATACGGCCAGCCTAATGATCTTCTAGTAAGATTAAATGTGTATAATTTTCGGGTTAAAGATGTAGCTATAGAGCCGGTTTACAACATTGGCGAAAAATCCGGCATTAAGATTAGAAAGGTGATTTTTACCATTCCCTGGCTTCTATTTAATCTATTCCTTTGGAGAATGAAGGAAAAGTACATTATTAGGGAGTTTCACCCAATGGTTTTCTTTTACTTTTTAGGATTCACATTTTTTTTACTGACGGTAATTTTGTTTTGTAGATTGGGTTACATGTGGTATCTAAATGGAAGCATTCCAGCTATTAATGCTTTGGCCGCCATGTTTTCTTTCATGTCATCCAGTTTATTTTCTCTATTTGCAATGTGGTTCGATATGGAATCCAACAAAGATTTGAAAGCCTAATTACTATCTTTAATTCAGATAATTAACTTAAGGGAATGAGCGAAGAAACGGATATGTCATTTTTGGATCATCTTGAAGTATTGAGATGGCATATTGTTCGATCGGCGATTGCGCTGGGTATTTTTACAATTATTGCCTTTGTTAGTAAATCGTATCTTTTCGACTCAGTTGTACTAAGCCTGGGTAAGAGTGATTTTATTACCTACAGGTACTTCTGCAAAATGTCCTATTTTCTTGGTCTGGGTGATAAGATATGCTTCGGTGACATTAAATTCAATTTAATCAACATCAATATGGCGGGTCAATTTATGACACACATTCTAGTGTCGTTGATTGCTGGAATTGTACTTTCTTTTCCCTACCTGCTTTTTGAAATATGGAGGTTTGTTAAACCGGCGCTAATGAGTGAAGAGAAATCCTCGGCCAGAGGAGTTGTGTTTTCCGGATCATTTTTATTCTTAATGGGAATCCTTTTTGGATACTTTTTAATAGCGCCGCTTTCCGTTCAATTTTTAGGCAATTACAGGGTGAGTGAAATGATTCAGAATCAGATTGCGCTCAATTCTTATATAACAACTGTTTCTACAATCGTTTTGGCATGTGGAATTATATTTCAATTGCCGATGTTGGTTTATTTTTTAACCAAAATGGGTGTCATTACACCTAAATTTATGAAACAGTACCGCAGACATGCACTGGTTGTAACTTTAATAATATCAGCTATAATAACTCCACCTGATATTTCCAGTCAAATATTGGTATGCATTCCAATCATGTTTCTATATGAAGTAAGTATTTTCATTTCAAAATTGGTGATTAAGAAGCAGAAAGTAAAGGAGAAAACTGAAGCTTAAGTGTTGAGATTATTGAAATACAGTTTTTTGATATTGCTTTTCACTGTAGTTTCAGGCGTTTTTGGTCAGAAAACAATTGTGAAAGGAAGGGTTTATGACAAGAGTGACGGCAATCCGCTTCCCTTTGTAAACATTGCATTTAAAAACAGTAAAATTGGCACTGTAAGTGACCTAAATGGCTTTTATTCCATTTCAACTTATTATGCTACAGATTCACTTTCGGTGAGTTTTGTCGGATACAAACCATTGACCATCAAAGTAAAAAAGGACGTTTCTCAAACCATTAATTTTGGTTTAGAGGTTGGTGAGGTTGGTTTAGAGGAGGTCGTGATAAAATATAAAGGAAATCCGGCAGATATTATTTTCGAACGCATTATTGAAAACAAACCTGCTAACAATAGGGAAAAATTCAGTGCTTATGAATATGAATTGTACAATAAAGTAGAATTTGATCTGAACAATATTTCTGAAGACCTCAGGGACAAAAGAATAATGAAAAATTTCCAATTCATTTTTGATTATGTGGATTCTACTGATGAGAAGCCATATTTACCTATGTTCATGACTGAGACCATCTCGAAATATGCCTTTAATAAGGATCCAAAGAAAAGGAAGGAAGTAATTATTGCTTCAAAGGTATCCGGACTTCCGGACAACAACATTTCGCAATTGTTGGGGGATATGTATCAAAACATAAATGTTTATGAGAACCAAATAGAGATTCTTGGAAGGGAATTAATCAGCCCGATTTCGAATTCCGGACAACGGTTTTACAATTATTATTTAACCGATAGTGCGTTTATTGACAATAAATGGTGCTATCGTTTGGATTTTAAACCAAAACGGGCTCAGACACCAGTGTTTAAAGGTCATTTTTGGGTAAACGATACCACATATGCCATCAAAAGAATTACGGCATCTTTTCCGGAAAAAATAAATATGAATTATATCAGAGACCTTTATTTAGTTCAGGAGTTTGATCAAGTGGATAAAGAGAATTGGATGATGACAAGAGACTATTTGCTGGTGGATTTTAATATTTCTGATCGAAATATGGGGGTATATGGAAGGAAGACTTCAACCTATAGAGATTTTGTCATCAATCAACCAAGAGATGATGATTTTTTTTCAGGGGTGGAAAATGTGACAGTGGCAGAGGGTTCCAGAGATAAAGACGAATCTTATTGGCAAACGAATCGGCACATCCCACTATCAGAAAATGAAGCAGAAATTTATGAGATGGTCGATAGTCTAAAGGAACTACCGGCCTTTAAATCACTTGTCGATATTGTCAATTTGGTAGTAACAGGTTACAAAGAAGTAGGTGATAAAATAGAAATTGGTCCTTATGTTAGATTATACAGTTACAATCCTATTGAAGAACATAGATTTAGAGTTGGTATTCGAACGAGCAAAGATTGGAGTGAACGGGTTTTATTGTACGGGCACCTGGCTTATGGGACGGGAGATCAACGATTTAAGTATGAAGCCGGCGGAGATTTTTTGCTTTCTGAAAAGCCCCGACAAATATTTGGAGGATCATTTAAAAATGACTTGGAACAATTAGGGCAAAGTCGGAATGCCTTTTCCGAGGACAACTTTTTGTCATCCATTTTAAGACGGACACCACAGGATAAACTTACCAATGTATTGGAGTACAAACTCTATTTCGAAAGGGAGTGGTTTCATGGCTTTTCTACCAGGGTCATTGGCAATTTACGGGAATTAACGGCATTGGGTCAATTGGAATACAAAAGAATTGCAGAGGGTCCACCTACACTTACTGTTGTAGATCAGGGATATATTAAAGATTTTAGGATTACTGTGTACAACAGATGGGCACATCAGGAAAATTTCATTCTAAGCGGATTAAGAAGGATATCCCTGGGCAGTTACTGGCCTATTATAGACTTGCTTTATACTAAAGGATTTTCTGGCGTTGACGGCAGTCTATACGACTACCATATTTTAAAATTTGCAATAAAAGATAAGTGGAGGATGGGTGCTCTAGGTACACTTGACTGGAGATTCGAAGCGGGAAAATATTTTGGCGCTTTTGCTTATCCGTTATTAGAATTGCACCCTGGAAATGAGTCTTATTTTTATGACAATCAAGCTTATAACCTCATGAATTACTTTGAATTCGCCAGTGATGAATACGTTAGCCTCTATGCAACACATCATTTCAACGGATTATTTTTCAATCGAGTTCCTTTATTGAGAAAATTAAAATGGCGTGAAGTTGTAACAGTTAGGTCAGCATGGGGTAAAATGGATAGACCAAAACACACTGAGGTATTGATTATTCCTGATAACATGTATTCATTGGAGAGTAAACCGTACTTGGAAGCATCTGTCGGGGTTGAGAATATTTTCACTTTATTGCGTGTCGATTTCTTGTATAGAATGACTCATTTGGATCATCCCAATATTGCTACCTTTGGCATTCGCATGAGGATAGAAATAGGTTTCTAATGAAATTAAGAGCAGAGCACCTTGTTAAAAAATACAAATCCAGAGCGGTTGTAAAGAATGTTTCCATTGAGGTGGAACAAGGAGAAATTGTTGGATTGCTTGGCCCAAATGGAGCCGGTAAAACAACTTCGTTTTATATGATTGTGGGTTTAATTAAACCCAATGATGGTAGAATTTTTCTGGACAATCAGGATATTACGTCTTTACCAATGTATAAAAGGGCGCAAGCGGGTATTGGTTATTTGGCACAAGAGGCTTCCGTATTTCGAAAGTTAAGCGTTGAGGACAACATTTTGGCTATTTTGGAAATGACCCAGCTCAGTCGTTCTGATCAAAGATTAAAATTAAATGGTCTCATAAAAGAATTTGGTTTAGATCACATCCGAAAAAACAGAGGTGATTTATTGAGTGGAGGTGAAAGAAGAAGAACTGAGATTGCACGAGCACTTGCGGTAGACCCAAAATTTATTTTATTGGATGAACCTTTTGCAGGAGTTGATCCAATTGCAGTTGAAGACATTCAGACGATTGTTTCACATTTAACAGAGCGAAATATTGGTATTCTGATCACCGACCACAACGTGCATGAAACACTATCAATTACAGACCGTGCATACTTGTTGTTTGAGGGCAGTATACTCAAAGCCGGTACAGGTGAGGAATTGGCTGCAGACGAACAAGTAAGAAGAGTATACCTGGGTCAGAACTTTGAACTTAGAAAATAATTCTAAACAGCTTCAATTGAAAAATCATAGTTCTCCATCAATTGATTTGCCAATAACTGCTTACAGGCTGATTCAACCAATTCATTTGCCTTAGACTCATCCATAGCCTCTAGTTCTAGTGTTATGTGTTTTCCTATTCTTACACTTTCAATGTCCTCTAAATGCAAGTTTTTTAAATTCGAAGTAACTGCTTTACCTTGAGGATCCAGTAAAGTTTTCAGAGGCATAATATTTATTTCGGCCTTAAATTTCATTTTAATTCTCTAGTTTATTATGAATGATTGACATGAAGAGGTACAAAATTATGATAAATGGAATAGCGTAATACCAGATGGAAATAAATAAAATTAAACTTATAGCAATAAGGGTATAACGATACTTATTAGGTTTCCAATGGAAGTTTTCAAATTTGAAAGAAAATAGTGGGATTTCGGCAATCAACAAAAACGAACAAAGGCCAATACAGATGGTAATAACAACTGGATCCATAGCGAAAACGGACATTATCATCAACCACAAAGTATCCGTATTTCCATTGATAATAAGTGGAAATGAGGACCAAAAAATGGCATTGGCCGGTGTGGGCAGACCGATGAAATTAGTGACCTGACGTTTATCTAGATTAAATTTTGCCAATCTGAAAGCCGACATTAAAGTCATTAAAAAAGCAATATACATTAGGAAACTCCCGGAAACTTCCGATAAAATTTTATACGCAATTAGCGAAGGCAATAAACCAAAAGAAACCAAGTCGGCAAGAGAATCAAGCTCTTTTCCAAGTTCAGTTTTCACATTCAACATTCTTGCCACTGCCCCGTCCATAAAATCGAAAACCAATGATATAGCAATCATCAAACTCACCATCCTTAAGTCTGCAGTAAAAACAAAAACGACACCAATGCAACCAGACAGAAGGTTTAATAATGTTAAGAAGTTTGGGATGAATCTCTTCACGGTTTGAAAGTATAAAACTTAGACTTAAGTTTAAGAAAATAACGTTCAAAGTAACGATAACTGAGATGACTTAGCAATACGGTTACGCAAATTATTATGAAAGGAAAAAGAACGAAAACCATTCCCAAGCTCTGAGGAATTGTGATATTTCTGAGTATCACAATAAGTAGGGTAATGACTACACCATGATAGCAGTATAACCCATAAGATATTTTCCCGAGATAATTAAAAAATTTGATTTTACCGCCTTCAAATACCCTGTTTTCTCCCCAAGTTTGGTCTAAAATATACCATGAAAAAAACAAGGCATAAAAAAGTCGAGAAAAAATGGCAAACGACTCGAAACTCATTAATTGGTGGTAAAATGCAATGCTCAACAACATAAGTGTATAAAGAGCCTTCACCCACATCGTCTTTAGAGCTTTTATTTTTAAAATTATATTGTGTTTTTTAAACATTCCATAAGCCAGCAGTCCCCCAATCCCAAAGTTTCCCAAGGCACTTATCGTATGAAAGTACAGCATATCGGAATTTTCAGAGAATAAAAATCTAAAGACAACAGAGGTTAGTATCATCAGCAGACAAAATACAGGAAATCGAAGTCGTATGAATTTCATAAAAAGTGACCAGATTAAGTAAAACTGTTCTTCAATGGATATTGACCATAGAAAAGCAATAAAGAAGAGAAATTCAGTTCCGTGTTGAATGATGTAGAAATTCACCAGAAAAAAGAAAAGATATGGCCATGGAGGTAATGGATTAACACCTACAATTAATTGGGGGAAAGATGTTATGATTAAACCAATACCTATGATTAGAAAATATAAAGGCCAGACTCTTAAACTTCTTCGAATTAAGAAGTTGCCAAGATGGAAATTTGAGGTCTGTTTTTTTTCTTCAAGGATTACGATAGAAATCAAAAAACTGCTTAAAACGAAAAAATATTCCAGACCCAATACCCCCACTTTACCCCACGCATAAATTCTTTGAAAGGCCCAATTAGACTCAATTATTGGGTCTGTGGTGACAAAACAATGTGCAAGAAAAACCAAAATAAATGCAAAAAATCTACTTGCGTCTAAATTTTTAAAATACAACGATCGATCCAATTCTGATGTCATTTAAGTTTAAAGTAAACAATAATTTAGGTGCATTGAAGTTATTTTCTTTGTTTTGGATAAACAACAGCCCATATTGTTCACGTCGTATAAATTTCTGGTATCGGTTCTCTGTAGTTTGTTAATACCGGCTTTGACGTTTGCTCAAATCTATGAGTCGAGAAAGTACAGCAATGAATTTTTGTCAATAGGAGTAGATGCAAGGGCTTTGGGGATGTCAAACTCAGTCGTTGGTGGAGTGGAAGATGTTACTTCCGGCTATTGGAATCCTGCCGGATTGGTGCGTGGAAGCTCTGATTATCAAGCCGCTTTAATGCATGCAGAATACTTTGCGGGAATTGCCAAATTCGATTACGGTTCCTTTTCTACAAAAATTGATGAAAAAAGTGTTTTGGGATTGTCAATCATTCGTTTTGGAATTGATAAAATACCAAACACCATCCGCTTAATCGAAAATGGCACCATCAATTATAACAACATCACAGAGTTTTCTGCGGTGGATTATGCTTTTTTAATTTCTTACGCCAGGAAATCCAATAAAACGGGTCTGACATATGGGGGAAATGCTAAAATTATTTACCGGGAAATTGGAGATTTTGCCACGGCTTATGGATTTGGTCTGGATTTAGGTATGCAATATCATGCGAATAACTGGAACTTTGGAGCCATGGGAAGAGACATTACATCTACCTTCAATGCCTGGAATTTCACACTTGATGAAGAGACGAAAGAAGTATTTGAACAGACTGGAAACGAAATTCCAGAAAGTGTAGTGGAGCTTACCCTACCAAAACTAATGTTGGCTACCGGTAAATACTTTCCCATTGGTCAGAAGTTTAGTATCTTTTCTGAGTTAAATCTCGATCTGACTTTTGACGGAGAAAGAAACGTGGCATTTGGCAGTAAATATGTGAATGTAGAACCTCACCTCGGTATTGAAGGGGGTTTTGCCAAAATGATTTTCCTTCGATTTGGAATCGGAAATTTCCAAAATGAAGAAGACATTGATGGAATTCGCTCTTTAACATTTCAACCCAACTTTGGTGTTGGTATAAAAATCAAAAGTGTAGCGATTGATTATGCCCTTACTGATATTGGAGATAGATCTGTAGCCATTTATTCGAATGTTTTTTCTTTGAAAGTCGATTTGAACAGACGTAAAAAGTGATTTTTAAGGGTAAACTCCTAATTGTTTTTATATGTTTCTCAATCTTGTCCTCGGCCCAGCCATATGGCAATGAGTGGATTGATTACAATCAACAATATTATAAATTCCCCATTTCAAGCGAAGGGGTATATCGCATCAATCAATCAACTTTAATCAATGCTGGAATTCCTTTATCTTCAATAGATCCAAGAAATATTCAACTTTTTGCGAGGGGTACGGAGGTTTCAATTTACATTGAAGGAGAATCTGATGGCACATTTGATCCCAACGATTACATCGAGTTTTACGCCCAAGGAAATGATGGTTTTGCAGATGAAAAGTTTTATAATGATCCAGCGGATCATAGCAATCCATATTACAGCTTAATCAATGATACCATTCATTATTTTTTAACCTGGAACAATGCCACAAACAATAAACGATTCGCAGCTGAAAATGATGTGAATTTCATTGCATATGCAGCGTCAAATTATGTTTGGAGGGAGACTGTATTATCATTCTCATCAAATTATTATTTAGGAAAAACATATTCAGGAGGGGGAGGTGATCCAATGTACGAACCTACAGAAGGTTGGTTTGACTTTTATTTTTCTCTTGGTGGTGGCAGAACACGTTCCATTGAAACTTCTCTTCCTTTTTACGGTGGACCTGATTCAGAAGTATCTTGGAAAATAATTGGCTTGTCTGATTTTGCCAGTGTTACCCCGGACCAACATTTGAGGGCTGTTTTTGCCGGGAATACCTTTGACACTATTTTTGAAGGAT
>Ga0316187_10006380_pt1 | contig 10147 bp, 10 predicted proteins | sample CroRivburrow1_MG_FD_204927 | JGI IMG/M metagenome (GOLD analysis project Ga0316187, IMG submission 204927) | Coastal sediment microbial communities from Maine, United States - Cross River worm burrow 1 | ecosystem: Environmental > Aquatic > Marine > Coastal > Sediment | place: USA: Maine... | reverse complement strand
TCGAATTCTTTTAGCGCAGGTATCGCCCGCAGCAATAATACCAAAATGATGGTCGGCTTCATCAGGGGCAATGTGATGCGTTTGAATTTTATCCAGCCGCGTGCGCCGTCGATTTCGGCGGCCTCATAAATTTCGGGCTCTATCGATTTGAGTCCGGCCATACAGATTAGGAAAACATAGGGCGTCCATTCCCAGATGTCGGCAATAACGAGTGAGAAAAGCGCCGCCACACCGCTGGAACTCCAGGCCGGCGGTGATATGCCGATACTGCGCAGCAAAAATCCGATGATCCCGACGTCGTTGGAATAAAACCAACGAAAAACAAGCCCGACGATCACCGGTGCAATGGCCATCGGCAGGATCATCAGCATGCTGAGCGGTTCCAACCTGAAGCCGCGCTCCGAAAATACCACCGCCAATCCCAACCCGATGGTCAATTCAAAAATCAGGCAAAGACCGGCGAACTTAAACGTCACCCACAGGCTGTGCCAAAATTCCGGATCGGTCAGCACCTTACTGAAGTTTTGAAAATCGTTGAATTGATGGACCTGTTTGCCGGCTGCCAGCGAATAGTCGCTTAAAGAGACATTCAAGGCATACATCAAGGGAAAGATGGTAATCAGCAGCAGCGTCAGGACGGTCGGCGACATCAGCCACAAGGTTTGTTTTTTCTCTATCAGCACGGACACGTCCTGATTCCTTTCAATCCCGGAGCTCTCCAACCGAGCCCCGGGGGTTGGTGCATCTTACCGGTTGTCCGGCGATACCGCCAACGACGTTACTTATAGGCGTCGGGGTAAGACGGCTTCAATATGTCGTTATTGGCTTTCTGAGCCGCTACCTTCATGATCTTTTCGATATCAGCGTCTTTTTGGGCCAAAGCTCTGTGAAAGGCGGTTGTAAAAATTTCGCTGACCGCCGGATACTCAGGAATGTTGGGGCGGCATTTACCCGTGGGGATATTGCCGGCGTAAGCCTTCAGGGATGGAAACTTTTCGAAGGCTTCAGGAAAGAAATGACTCTGACGGAAGGGTTTTCCGCCACGCAGGATGTATTCCTTGCCGATCGCCTTGCTTGTCAGAAATTGCAATACCATGAAGGCTTCCTTTTTATTGCGGGAATCCTTGTTAATGGCAAGACTGTGTGCGCCGATCATGGGCATCGGTGGTGTTACTGTGCCGTCCGCTCTCTTTTTACCGGGAAATGGGGTATAGTCCATTTTGCCGGCGACCTTGGATTTGTCCGGATTTTCCATGGGTTCACCCACGGCTTCCCCAATCATAAGGGCCATGGCGACCTTACCGACCTGGAAGGCCTCGGTAAAACGCACATGATCGTAATTCAGCGTGTCGACCGGTGTTAAACCTTCCTTGTAGAAACGGGCATAATACTTCAGCGCCGCAATGCCTTCTGGCGTATCCCAGGCCACGTGGTATTTTTTGACACCCGGCAGGTCGACATCAGACCCGTTGATGTAGCCGGCTCCCCATGACCACAGCAAGGGGGCCATATCGGCGGCCAGATACTCACCTTTATGGGCAAAAAGTGCCGTGCCATACAATTTGGGCGGGTCATTGACCTTTTTGGCGTATTCATAGAATTCGGCGAAGGTTTTGGGCGGTGTTATGCCATGTTTGGCAAACACATCCTTGCGGAAAGCAAAAAGCCCTCCGTAACTGCCCATAGGAACTGCATATAATTTATCTTCCCATACACCTGCCATGCTGAGCAAAGCCTGAATCAGATCAGCATCGTCGAGACTTGGCAGGGACTTGTCGGTCATAAATTCGGCCAGGGGCATGACCCAGCCAGATGTCACATACAGGCCCAATGACGGTTGATCGACCGCCACCAGGTCATAGTTGGCCGCGCCGGACATAAAGTCCATTTTATGGGCCTGGACCATGGGAGCGAACTCCAGCAAGTTCGACTGAACCGTAATTCCGGTGCGCTCCTCGAAATCAGATTCCTTGAGAATCTTCAACGCCACCTGCGTACTGATGTCCTGCAGCGCGCAGATATTGATCTTCGTTTTTGCCAGGGCTGGCTGGGTTATCCCGACCAGGGTGAATACCGACAGAACGGCCAGTAGAATTAGATGTTGGTTTCTTCCTCGCATAGCAATTCCTCCTCTTTTTGTTTTGCCTTAGGATTTATTCCTCAAAGGCTGCCATTGGTTCGTTTGGAACTCGAATCGGACCGCAGAGGGCCAACCAACAGTGAAGGACCCTCTGTTGCCCACCAGTCCCCAGGTTTGGTCCTGATTAGTCTTTTATAGGCTATCTGGCTTTTATAGCACTGTAATTTAGAAAATGTGTTTTCAATATGGTTGGAGTTTTGCTTCAGCACCTACCAATTGGTCTACCCGGCTGCCGTTTCTCCCGGGTTTAGGTTTTTTGCCATCTCTTTGAGGCTTGATTCTGCAGTTTGCAGGTGTTTCTGCATGCAAATGACGGCATTCTCTGGATCCCGGGCTTTGATGGCTTCCAATATGGCACGATGTTCTTTAATCGGTTTGTCGATACCGCTGATGCGCAAGGTTTCCAGCCGGGACTCCCTGGACAGCTCCGCCAGAGATTCTAGCATGATCCCGAATACGCGGTTGTTGGTGGCTTGAACCATGATGTCATGAAACTCGATATCCTTGTCCACGCAGTATTCGATATCGTGGCGATGATTATTTAAATCTTCTAAAGTCTGGGCCATGGCCTCGATTTGTTTATCGGTCGCCCGAATAGCCGCGAAGCGCACGATTTCGCACTCTAGGCTCTGTCTTGCCTCCGTCAATTCCAATAGCATGTGTTTCGAACGCCGCATGATAAGATTCATTAAACCAGCTGCCGGTTTGATCGAAACATCGGCCACTTTGGTCCGGCGTCCTTGTGATATCTCGATCAATCCTTGAGACTGGGCCACCCGAAGCGCTTCTCGCATACTAAACTTGCTCACGCCGATCTGTTTGGCCATCTCATTTTCCGGCGGTAGATCGGTTCCGGGCTCAATGTTACCTTCGACGATAAATTTATGAAGGGCCTCCACGGCAAACTCAACCTTGTCAATAGCCTGTACTTTGGGAAGCTTCAATTCCATTGTTTATACCGATTTACCACTCTCAATTCGGATTTATGACTCACCAGTTAAACATATCATGATATCTGAATATATATAACAATTAAACATGTCAACCATTTTTTTTGGATTTTTTTTGCCTAAAGTTCTATCTCATTTCATTTTGTTTTGTTTGGTTTTCAATGCTGGGCTCGGCGGTTGCCATCCGAAAAAAACTGCATTTCGAGATCGATTTTTTATCTTCACAAGTGAATTAAAAAAATCGAAATAAATTCATCTATAGCAGTACCTGATACGGAATACCAAATATCTACCCAATTGAGTTTGACTCAATTGGGGTAACATGATAACCGACTACTGTGATTTCGAGCCGCATTTCCAGGACCCCATCCCGCAAAGCTATCAAGGCTGGCGTTTATGGGAAAACGAACGCAAACTTGGGATGGGCATACTCGCCCGGCCGGCAAGGGTATAAAAGTGAATCGAGGATAGGTCTATCATGCCAAAACCCGTATTAATTTCCGCCGATTGGGGCACCACCAGCTTACGCGCCTTTCTATTGGACCGCCGGGGAGCGATCGTGGACCGCCGAAAGGCGCCAAAGGGCATCATGAAGGTGTCTGATGGGGACTTCAGCGGCACCTTTTCCGCGCTGATGGGCCGGTGGTTGAATGATTCCCCCGACATTCCTGTGCTGCTCTCCGGCATGATCGGCAGTGAACAGGGGTGGGCTGTAGCACCCCACATCCCTCTGCCCGCCCGCCTGGCAGATCTGGCGGCGGCCTTGCACGCCGTACCCATCACGGACAAAAAGTGCGCCTACATCGTACCCGGACTGACGACAGTCGGAGTCCACGGCGTCCATGATATCATCCGTGGCGAGGAAACCCAAATTGTGGGTGCCCTCGATGATTCAGCCACTGGGGAGTCGGTTTTATGTCTGCCCGGCACCCACAGCAAATGGGTGACCGTCGCCGATGGTGCAATTTCCGGATTTCAAACCTCCCTTACCGGCGAGACCCTGGCAATTTTATCAGATAACAGTATTTTAGGCCGACTGATGGAAAATTCCGCCACCGATAATGAAAAAGAAGAAACCGCATTTGTTCAAGGCCTGATCCGGGCCTCGGAACAAGGCGGGTTGCTCCACCACCTGTTCGGGGTCCGCAGCCAGGGTTATTGCCGCGTCATCCCCCGATCCGGCCTGCGCCTCTATTTGGCAGGGATTCTTATTGGTCACGAAATCCGGGGGATGCGCGAGATCTACCCGCAGCTTAAATCCATTACCATCATCGCCGGGCAAGAAATTGCTGAAAGATATGGTCGCGCCCTTGAGTTTTTTGGACTGCAGACGACACTGGTTGACGGCGCAGCGGCGGCTTTCGGCGGGCATCTGAAAATTGCCCGCGCAGCCGGGTTGATTCGCAAATGATTGTACATTTTGGCGTAGTTTCATATATGCGCAAACGTCCAGTCTGATCAGAAAAGAAACTTTGATTGTATTCCTCCAGCCACAAAGACACCAAGGCACCAAGATTACGGTGAGATTTATTAATGCCATAACCATAAGAGATCAAATGATAGACAATTCTCATATTTTAATGATTTAAAATATATAGATTCTCTTCGTGTCTTAGTGCCTTAGTGGCAAAGCGATTATTACGAATGTGGTTTTATAAGAGCGTTCTAACTATCCAATAAAAGGTTTTTCCATGCCCACATCTGCCCCAAAGAGCATAAAATCACTGCTGACCGAAATGCCCCTCATCGCCATTCTGCGGGGAATAAAACCCGAAGAAGCGCCCAAGGTAGCAAAAGTGTTGATTGATGCCGGTTTTCGCATCATCGAAGTCCCCCTCAATTCGCCCAACGCCATTGAAAGTATTCGACGCATGGTTCATGAACTGGGCGACCAAGCCCTTTTCGGCGCAGGTACGGTCACCGATCCTTTATCCATAGCTGAGATCAAGGCAGCTGGTGGACGGGTGATTATCTCGCCTCATCTAAATGTAGATATTGTTAATCTCACTAAGAAAAATGAGCTTTTTTCCATACCCGGGGTTGCTACACCCAGTGAGGCATTTACCGCCCTTGCCGCTGGGGCTGATGCTTTGAAGTTATTCCCCGGAGAGGCCTGCCCGCCCAAAGTATTAAAGGCCATTAAAGTCGTTCTGCCTCCCCAAACTCTCCTGCTGCCCGTAGGCGGCATAAACCAGGGGAACCTGGCCGACTATTGGCAGGCCGGGGCCGCCGGTTTCGGTATCGGTTCCAATCTTTACGCCCCCGGCCGCAATGTTGAAGAGATTGCCCTTAGGGCTAAAGAACTGGTAGTCGCGATGAATAGGATTCGAGGTGGATAGGAAACAAACGCAACGGCGGTGGACTCATTTTCTGACTCGAAAAACAAATTCTATCATCATTATAAAACTATTGATGAATAATAGAACTTAGTTTAGTATATTCAACCAAACTTTTAATCTATAAAAAAAACAATAGGTTAAATGTATCCATTATACCTATTTACCATGATGAAAGGAGGTGATTATAGCAGACGGCAGGTCATATTTCCATTAATCAGAAGGGTCTTTATACAAAAAGAGGAGGTAAGCTATGAAGAGAATCGATTCTACAAAACTATTGCTTGTTATATTGGCGGCGGTATTTTTTATAACCGGAATCGTTACGATGGCCGGCGCCGTTCAAGTAAATGTGCCCAAAGGTTTTAAATTCGGGGAATATAAGCAAAAACCGTGGGAAGGGACCGTCATCAATGTAGCCATGGTGGCTGAGCCTCGTTCGGATGCGATTGCCAAGCTAGTCCCCGAATTTGAAAAATTAACGGGGATCAAAGTAAATTTCCACATTCTGGCCTACCCGACCCTGCAAGAAAAGCAATTGGTGTCCCTGACCCAGGGAACCGGATCATATGATATTGTTCATGTTGATTGCGTATGGGTCGGCCAATATGCCGGCGAAGGCTGGACAATTCCGCTGGAAGAGTTCATTCTGCGAACCAATCATGAGACGTTGGCACTGGATGACTTTATCCCCGCCGTGGTGGCCGAACAGGGCATGTGGGAAAATAGGATCTATGGTTTGCCCTGTATACAAGCGGTATTTGGGCTGTACGTCCGCACCGACATTTTCGAGAAACACGGGGCTAAAGTTCCGCAAACCTGGGAAGAGCTTCTGGCGACAGCAAAAGAGCTCCATTTGAAAGAGCCGGGAGTTAGCGGGATTACATTTATGGGCCGGCGTGGGGTTCAGCTGCAATGCACCTATGACAATATCCTTTGGTCCTATGGTGGCGACTGGTATGATGAGAATTTTCAGCCAACCATAAACAGCAAAGAGGCAGTGGCGGCCCTGGAGTATTTTAAATCCCTTATTCCGTATGCTCCCAAAGGTGTGTTGAGTTATGACTGGGACGAAAACGCGCATGCATATGCCCAGGGAAATGCCGCCATGACGATCCAATGGCAGAATGCGGCACCTACATTCTATAATCCCGAAAAATCCAAGATCGTGGATAAATTCCAATTTACATTGATCCCGGGCACGAAACAAGCTGACGGAAGCATCAAACGGACACCAACCTTTGGCGGCTGGAGCCTGGAGATTCCGAAGGATGCAAAGAATAAGGAAGCCGCCTGGGAGTTTATGGTCTGGGCATCTTCGCCGGACTTGGATCCGCGTCTGGCCCATAGTCAGCCGGGATCGCGCTTTACCGGTTTAAACGATCCGGCGAATCAGAAAAAGTTTGTCGAGTACCAGGGAATGTTGGAATCACTTCCCATCGCCAAAGGCCGTCCCAGAATTGCGCCCTATTCGGAACTTGCGGATGCGCTGGAAGTGGCCCTGTCCGAGGCCATGACCGGCTCCAAATCCTCTCAGGATGCATTGGATGGTGCCAATAAAAAGTTCGAATTTATCATGAAAAAATGGGGTTACGGCAAATAATGCGCCACGGAACCGAAGGGGCCGGACGACATGTCCGGCCCTTTGAATTTCGCGTGGGAAACTTCATTTAGTTAGACAGGATTAACGGGATTAACAGGATTATTTTGTTTCGTGCAGTTAGATCCTGTCCATCCTGTTGATCCTGTCAGAAATATAGAATCGCATTTCGCTAAGTTTCTTTTTTGATCAGACTGGACGCTCGCGGCCGGAGGCGCCGCTTCTTGGGAACTTTAACCGTTGGATATCTTAAATACCAAAGACAGCAGCCGAATCGGTTCTTTGTGGCACCAAATAAGGCGCAAACATTCCTGGTTTTTCTTTCTTGCGCCGGCAGTAGCGATTTTGTTGAGTATTGTCATATTTCCCATGCTCTACTCGCTAATCCTCAGTTTTCACGACTGGAACATCATCAGATCGCAGGCCTGGAAATGGATTGGAATTGACAATTACCGAACGATTCTTTTTGAAGATCCTTACTTTTGGACCACCTTTAAAGTCACTGCCCTGTATTTAGCCGGCACCATTTCCCTGCAATTTTCTTTTGGGCTGATCATTGCGTTAATTTTGAATCAAATTACCGGGAAAATAATCGGCTTTTTAAGACCCGCATTAATTATTCCGACCATAATGACGCCGGTGGTCGTGGGCATCATCTGGCGACTCATGTATAATCCGGATATAGGGATGCTGAATTACTTTCTTGCCGTATTTGGATTCTCACCGATTAACTGGACGGGGATGCCAGGCACGGCCCTGCCTTCGGTGATGATGGCCGATATTTGGGAATGGACCCCTTTTATGGCCCTGGTGATGCTGGCCGGCCTAAAGGCGCTTCCCCAGGAGCCTTTTGAAGCCGCATTGGTTGACGGCGCCACCGCCTGGAAAACATTTCGTTATATCACGTTGCCGTTGTTGGCACCCACGATGCTGGTGGCACTGTTAATTAGACTGATGGATGCGTTTAAAACCTTTGATTTAATCTTTGTTCTCACCCAAGGCGGGCCGGGGATGAATACGGAAATCCTGAACTATTACACGTATCGATATGGTTTTAAGTTTTTTCATCTCGGATATGCGTCCGCGTTGTCCTGGTTGTTGGTGGTCATCGTTACGATTGTGTCCATTTTATTTATCAAAACAATCCGATCCAGGGACACTTAAGCGGAAGGGGCCTTGATAGCATAATGAATAAAATTTTTACGCTTAACGTCAAACGCGTTCTCTTGACCATTGCGACGGTTGCTATCTTCGGTGTGATTCTTTTTCCGCCTGTCGTACTCTTTGTTACATCCATTAAAACCGATATTGATGCGTTGAGCTTCCCACCGAAGTGGATTTTCGATCCAACCCTAAAAAATTATGTCGCTATTTTGAATACGTCGCCGTTGGTGGATTATGCTTTAAACAGCCTGATTGTAGCCTCTTTAAACACCTTATTATGTCTCATTGTCGGCTCCATGGCAGCCTACGGACTAGCCCGCTTTAAATTTAGAGGGGCCGATAACATTGCATTCTGGATACTTTCCATTCGTATGATGCCGCCGGTGGCTGCAATTATCCCGATCTATATCCTCATGAAGAATCTAAGGCTGCTAGACACACCGTGGTGCCTGGTAATCACTTATCTTACATTTAATCTGCCGTTTGTGGTTTGGATGATGAAAGGCTTTTTTGAAGAAATTCCTCGAGAAATTGAAGAGAGTGCATTGATCGACGGTTGTTCCGACTTTAGTGTCTTTTTTAGAATTGCGTTGCCGCTGGTAGCCCCGGGATTGGCGGCCACGGCCATCATGGTTTTTATTTTCTCATGGAATGAGTTTTTATTTGCGCTGATATTAACCGGGACAAAAGCGGTCACCTTGCCGGTGGGTATTATCGGGTACATGAAAGAAACCGGCATTAACTGGGGCTATATGACGGCCGGCGGGATACTGGCCCTCATTCCGGTGATCGTATTTATGGTCCTGGTTCAGAAGCACCTGGTGAAAGGCCTTACTCTAGGTGCTCTCAAGGGATGATTTTCAGGATATCTTATGCCAAATTGAAACAATGAACACTGCGACCATATCGCAATACTTGTATGGCAGGATTGAGTGAAAAAAGTCCTTAGGTTGTCAAATTCATTTTGAAATCCAAATTTTAATAATAAGCAGAACCATCTAAATTGCAGTGGTGAAAAAATATACACTAATTGTTGTAACGATGAAGATGAGTATGATGAAATAGTGGGAGATTATACCGACGAGATTTTGGAATTGCGAGACTCTGGCATGGGTTGGGGGGAAATAGTGCATCATATAAATAAAGAGTATAGCTATGAAATACATCCTTCTGTGCTGGGATTGGGTCATACCCCAAAATCTTTTGAAGAAGCTGTTCATTCGTCAAGGCATTCACGTATGAAATCCGGTCAGGGCCAAGGTCTTGCTTTAGGACACAGCAAAGACAAAAGCAGCAATCGTGGTGGTGGTCGCGGAGGCGGCAAAGGCGGTGGTCACGGAGGCGGTAACGGCGGTGGTCACGGAGGCGGCAACGGCGGTGGGAAAAAATAGATTTATAATTTAGGTTTACAACTATCAAAGAAATACAAGATCATCTCAAATTGAAGGCAGGGCCCGAGCAGGGCGCTGCCTTTTTTTGAGTTACAGATTACTCCAACAAAGTTGTACCTATCAATTTTCATAAAAGGTAGTGATATCATTTTTCCCGGCTTTCTGGTCACGAGTGATGCTTTCTTCTTCCATGTGGGTACCCGCCAGAATTTAATAAAACCATAAAATTTTGCTGTAAACTGTGAAAAAAATTGAAAGCGAAGGGATTTTTTGGTGAAAATGTGCGGAACTATTGTGTGTTACCTGAACAAATACAGAATAATATCAATTAATTCAAGGCACGAAGTCCAAACTTTGTTGCACAACATTTTATTGTGTATTCGCATTACAAATCCTCGATAAAATTGGCTATATGCCACATTCGTGATCTATCGTGCAAATCAACAATCTGGATTCTCTGTTTGCTGATCATAATCAAAATAATCAAAAATATATTTGTTAAATTTTAGTAAAATACTCTCTCGCATGCGTTGACCTACTTTTCTTGCAATTCCACACGTCCTGTA
>Ga0316187_10006379_pt1 | contig 10148 bp, 7 predicted proteins | sample CroRivburrow1_MG_FD_204927 | JGI IMG/M metagenome (GOLD analysis project Ga0316187, IMG submission 204927) | Coastal sediment microbial communities from Maine, United States - Cross River worm burrow 1 | ecosystem: Environmental > Aquatic > Marine > Coastal > Sediment | place: USA: Maine... | reverse complement strand
CTGCGCATTCCAAGAATAGGTGAGGCCGAGGCTCTTGGCGATCTCGCCAACCATATACGGCATCTCGAAACCGGTCAGACTATGGCCGACCCAGAACACCGCGTGGCTGGTGCTCTGGGGTTGAGACGAATCGCCGGTTGACGGGGGCGTTGCCTCGTTCGGAGACGAGTCGGCTGACCGGGCGCTTCCGTCGTGCGCAACATCCGAACTACCAACTGAGGACCTCGTGCATGCGGCCAAGCTCAGCAAGACTGCAAAGACGAACACGATATGTGATGGCATGCGCACGATCATGATCGACCCGAATGGCAGGAGGACTTACCGATTGAGGGTAGGTCTAGCCCATGAATGACCCGAGTCCATAGGAACCGCGGCCGGCCAAGGGGGCCGTGCGTGCCCCTGTGCTAACATTTGGGTATATGGTTTCGGTTCGCCTGAACGGTTTTGTCGCTCTGCTCGCCTTGGTGGCGGCCTGCTCCGATGGGAACATTCCTCCACCGTCGGGCGGTGCTGGGAGCGGAGGCACCGGCGGAACGGGCGGCACGGGGGCGAGCGCGGGCACCGGCGGCGGCGCTGGATCGGGCGGAACGGGCGGCCTCTCGGGCAGCGGTGGGACCGGCGGTGTCTCAGGTGCCGGTGGCCTCGGTGGTGCCGGTGGGATGACCGGTGTCGGAGGAACCGACGGCGCCTGCGTGAACGACCCTGATCTCGAGGTCATTCGCGTGACCTTGCCGAACCTCCGCTGGCAGGCCGCGTCGTGCGGAACGCTCTGCGAGAACGTCATGGCCGACGAAGCCTTGTTCCTCGGCTGTGTAAACGCCTGCGTTGAGGATCAGGCGCCGGGGCTGTCGTCCGAGTGCACGGGTTGCTACGGAGATCTCGCCTGGTGCGCCGGCGCCGCTTGCAACACCTGGTGCGCAAACCAAACCCTAAACGCTTGCACCCCAGACTGCACCGCTGACTCGGCGCAATGTCCGGGGTACAGCGCGTGTCTCACAGAGCTGAACCAGTGCGCGGGGCGTGACTCCCGGGATTGCCTCGACGACACCTAGCGGCAAGCAGGATTCGAGCTCGCGATTTCAAGCTCAGCAGGTTGAGCGCGCAGCTTTTGCGCGACCAGGGGCTGGAGCTTGCCGCCTGGGACCAGCGTGGTTACCCATGAACTGAAGGCGGAGTAATGATGGGTGGCTTTCGGTGCGGCCTTGGTTGGCGCTTGAGCATCCTCGCCATCATCGCCATGGGTGCGGAGGCGTGTGCGGATGCGCCAACGGAATGCGGCGATGGGGTTTGTTCGGAGATAGAGTCGGTTCAAAGCTGCGCGTCGGACTGTGTCTTTGATGTAGTGGTCGTTGTAGAGACGGAGCTGTATGAGCCGCTCGAGGCTCATCTTGCCGCCTATCTGGAAGGGTTGTTGACTGAGGGTTTCAAGGGGTACGTCCTCACCTTCGACCCGGCGCCGGTCAGTGAGCTCAAGGCGCTCCTCGTTGAGCAATACCGTCGACACGACATTGGGGGCGCGTTCCTAGTCGGCGATCTTCCGGCCGCTTGGTACGAGCAGATGGCTTTCGACCCGTGGCCCGAGGAATTTCCAATGGACCTGTACTTGCAGGACCTCGACCCGGTTTTCAGTGACACCGATGACAACGACAGGTTCGATACGCACACGCCACTTGGGCTCGAAATATACACCTCGAGAGTCATGGGCGAGGTGTCGCAGCTACAAACGTACTTCGACAGGGTCAACAGGTTTCGCAGGGAGGGGCACCTCGTCGAACCTTCCGCATTCGTCTTCATCGATGATACCTGGGAACGTGCGGGTGCCACGAGCGTGTATGAGCTCGACCACCTCTACCTCACCTGGGAGTTGATCTCCGATCCGCCAGCGTCAACGCTAGACAACTATGTGCAACAGCTGACCGGCGACGGCGCCGAGTTCGTGTTTCAGATGATCCATTCGGGAGCTACCTATCTGCAGTTCGCCGGAGTGGGCGGTGGGGTGCTATCCTCCAGCCAGGTTCGCGCCTACAACTTCCAAGCCTCTTTCGTTCACCTGTGGAACTGCTCGGCTGCTCGCTTCACCAAGCACTCGAACCTGGGGATGATCTACACGGTGGAGAATGACCGAGGCCTCGGAGCGATAGGCAGCACGAAGACAGGCGCAGTCCAAAGGCCAGGGATCTTTCATTCGCGCCTCGCATTGAGTGAACCAGTCGGAGAGGCTTTTCGATACTGGTTCAACACCTATGGTTACGTAAGCGATAAATGGGCTCTAGGCATCGTCGTTCTCGGCGATCCCATGCTCATCGTCTGGGGAGACGCGATGGGTATGCTCGAGCGCGAGCTGTCGGGCGCCGCCGGGCCCGAGAGCCTCGAATGGATGGAGACGATTCTTAGAGAGCAAGCCCCGCCAACAGATTTGGATACGTTCGAGGACTACAAGCTCGCGCATCCGGAGTTCTTCCGCGACTGACGATTTGCAGGCTCTTCGCTTATGACACCAAGAAACGCAGATATTTCCGCTATGTACCCGTCAAATCACATCGGATCAGCGTTGGCACGCAGCGTGCTTCTAGCTCGCTCTAACCGGTGGCACTCCGCGGGGGCGTCCAAGCCCGGGGTGTGGGTCATGCGTCAGTTATTCGGATTGATATGCGTCTGCTCGTTGGGTGTCGTTTCGCTACTTGGCTGTGGTCAGTCGGCGGGTGACAGTGCAGCTGGGGGCGCGGGAGGCAGCGGCATCTCCTTCCCGTGCACGGAGGAGGGTATCCGCGATGCCATTGCATCGGGTGATGGCCCACACGCGTTTGAATGCGACGGGCCTACCACGGTGGTGACGACGGCCGAGATTGCCATCGACACCGACGTCATTCTCGATGGCGACGGGGCACTGACGGTCCATGGAGCTCGCGACCATCGTGTTTTCAGCGTGCCCGAGGGCGTCAGGGCGGAGCTGCGGGGAGTCGTGGCCACCGGCGGTGTCGCACACCTCGGCGGCGGCATATGGAATGCAGGGAGCTTGACGCTGATGAACAGTGTCGTATCCGGAAGCTCCGCAGCCGAAGGTGGCGGGATTCACAACGTCAAGGCGGGTACGATGACCCTGCTGGGCACCACGGTGCTCGCCAACGATGCGTCCCTAGGCGGCGGCATCTTCAATGACGGGACGCTGACCGTTATGCACAGCATCGTGACGGAAAACACCTCGGAAGCGGGCGGTGGCGGCATCTTCAACGAACGAGAGTTGACGCTCATAGACACCAGCGTGTCGGACAACACGGCGGGTGGAAGCGGTGGTGGCATCTCCAACATACCCGGGGGTGACGGAAACGATGGGCCAGGAAGGCTGACCTTGCTGAAAAGTATCGTGTCCGGAAACACGGCAGGCTTCAACGGCGGTGGCATCAACAGCGAGGGAACAGCCACGCTCACGGGCAGCACCGTGTCGAAAAATAGAGGCGCTAGTGGCGGCGGTGTGTACGTCCGAGGGGACTTCACAGTCGTGAGTGGCACCGTGTCGGGTAATGTCTCGGAGAGTTGCGGCGGTGGCATCGACAATGACGGGACGGTGTCGCTCGCCAATACCACCATCTCGGGAAATACGGCGGACGACTGTGGTGGCGGGATCTACAACCAGACGGTCCTCACCGTGACGAGCAGCACGTTCTCGGCCAACGCCGCCGTGCGTGGCGGTGCACTGGGCTCAGACGTCGACGAAAAAGGGGGAGCGACGAGCTTGGCGAACACCCTGATCGACGGCGATTGCGACAGCGATGTGCCCCTGATCTCCAACGGCTACAACATCGAAAGCCCCGGCGACACCTGCGGTCTGGATGAGGCCGCAGGCGACATGGTCGGCGTCACCGCAGAGCAGTTGGACCTTGGGCCGCTCCAGGACAACGGCGGATTCGTGCAAACCCACGCCATCACCACCGACAGCGCCGCGTTCGATGTGATTCCCGAGTCGATGTGCCAGGTTGACGAGGACGAACGCGAAGTGACGCGCCCACAGGGTGATGCATGCGACGTGGGAGCCTTCGAGCTGAAGATGTGAGACAGCCTTTGACCGATCCTCCCGACTCCCGTCTTCGAGCTGGTTCCATCGCGCGCATGCTGCGCTTTGGCGTGGTTGGACTGAGCGGTGTCGTGGTCAATCAGGGGCTTCTGATGCTTCTGCACGGTGCGGCCGGGGCTCCGTTGCTGCTGTCGAGCATCATCGCGATCGAGATTTCGATCCTCACGAACTTCGTCCTGAACCATACCTGGACCTGGCGCATGCCGCTCCGCGAGCCCGGGCTCATGCGCCGCGTCGTTCAGTATCATGCAGCCGCGGTCATGGCGGCGTTCGCTGGCAACGTCATCATCTTGATGGGCGCCGTCGAGCTCTTCGGCGTCGACTACAGAATCGCCAATCTCGTGGGCATCGCAGTGGGAACGGTGATTAACTTCACGGCTGGAGAGGTCTGGATCTTTCGGTCGCGTTGAGGCGGCCGAAAGGAGCAGCGAAATGAGTAGACACGCTTCCGCCGCCGGGTAGGATCCCATGCATGCTCAGCGTCGTCACCGGAGGCTACGGCTTCGTAGGCACGAATCTCGTGCGCGCCCTTCTCGAGCGCGGCGATGAGGTTCGCGTTGTCGACAAGCGCGAGACCGACTCGTTGGCAGGGCTCGACGTCGAGCACCTACGTGTCGACGTGCTCGATTCGGAGGCGCTCGAGCGGGCGTTTTCCGGCGCCGATACCGTGTTTCATCTCGCCGCCGTCATCTCGATCGTAGGCGACCCCACGGGGGAAGTGCACCGCACCAATGTCGACGGGCCGCGAAACGCTAGCCGGGCTGCAATGGCCAGTGGTGTGAAGCGCTTCGTGCACTGCAGCTCGGTGCATGCCTTCGACCTCGAGCGCTGCGGTCCGGAGCTCACCGAGGGCGCCTCGCGAACCACCATGGCTCACTCCCCCGCGTACGACCGGTCCAAGAACCAAGGCGAGAACGAGGTTCGCAACGCGATTGCCGAAGGGCTCGACGCGGTGATCGTGAATCCGTCGGGTATCGTCGGACCAAACGACTACGAGCCGTCCCGGCTTGGAGAGCTGCTTCTCCAAATGCGGAATCGCACGCTTCCGGTGAACATCCGGGGCGGGTTCGACTTCGTCGACGTGCGCGATGTCGTAGCTGGGATGCTTGCCGCCGAACGCTCGGGGCGAACCGGTGAGAACTATCTTCTGTCCGGCCACCGCCTCAGCATGGACGAGGTCGCCGAGCTTGCGGAAAGCGTCACGGGCGTGGAGGGTCCGCGGATCTCGATGCCGCTGTCGATCATCACCGGCCTTGCCCCTCTGGTCGTCAAGCTCACGCCCGCCGACGAAACGCCCCTCATCACGCCAGAGTCCATGCATGCGCTCCGCTACTCGCCGAACGTTTGCCACTACAAAGCTTCGAAAGAGCTTGGTTATCTGCCTCGCCCCTTCATCGAGACCATCCGTGACACCTACGCATGGTTCGACGAGTTCATGCCCGCGCCGAGCTGAGCAGGGGCGTCGCCGGCTTCTACGGTGCACCCGCGATCCGGATGCCGGCTGGCACCAGGCCACAACTTTGCATATATAATGTAAGTATGCATTCTTATCGAACTTTGCAGCTTGCCCTGAGTCTTCTCATCAGCTTGGGGGGCCTGGCGGCCTGCTCGGGCGACAGCGGCGACGGGTCCGCGGGCGGAGGTGGCCGAATCGGAGGCACTGGGGGCGCCGGCGGCGACGTAGGCACGGGGGGCGACGGGGGAACCGGCGGTGCTGGCGGTGTTGGCGGCGATGTAGGCGCGGGGGGCGACGGGGGAACCGGCGGTGCTGGCGGTGTTGGCGGCGATGCAGGCACGGGGGGCGACGGGGGAACCGGCGGTGTCGACCCGATGGACGACTGCGGAGACGGTGAGCGCCAGCCGATTGAAGCCTGTGACGATGGGAACCGCCGCGGTGAAGACGGATGCGCAGCGGACTGCATGATGGTCGAGGAAGGCTTTCGTTGCCCCAGCCCTGGCGCCGCCTGTGTGCGGCTCGTCTGCGGTGACTCTCGCATCGACCCGCCGGAGCAGTGCGACGACAACAACGCCAACGCCTCCGACGGTTGCAGCGCGAGTTGCGAGCTCGAAGCGGGCTGGCTCTGCTTACAGCCCGGCGTTGCGTGCAGTGCAGCCGAATGCGGCGATGGGCTCGTCGCAGGCTTCGAACAGTGTGACGACGGTGCGGCGGTCACCGCCGGTTGCTCCGCAAGCTGCCAGCTCGAAGATGGATTCAAGTGCGAAACGCCCGGCGCTCCGTGCGAACCCACCACCTGTGGCGACGGGCAGCTGGAGGGTACGGAGCAGTGCGACGATGGAAACCTCACGCCCTTCGATGGCTGCGACCTCTACTGCAACAATGAGCCCGACTGCTCGGGCGGCAATTGCCAATCCGTGTGTGGCGACGGAGTGATCCTCCCCGGCACGAACGAGGCCTGTGACGACGGCAACACGGTGGGTGGCGATGGATGCTCGGCGGGTTGTGACATCGAGAACGGCTTCACTTGTACTACGGTGGAGTCAGAGCTTCCCGAGGAATTCGTGGTGCCGGTGATCTACCGCGACTTCCGAAGCCAGCAGTCGGGCCCAGGTGTCGAGCCCACGTTCCACCCCGATTTCAACCCTCCAGGGATTGGCAGCCACCTCGGAATTACGACCAACCAACTCGACGGAGAGGGCAAGCCCGTGTTCGACGCGAGCGGGGCCGGCATCGGCAGCGAGGGCTGGCCGCAAGACAGTACTTCGTTCGCTGCATGGTATCGAACCAGCTCGGCCCTCGTCGCGGATGGGAACATCGAGGTCGTGCGCGAGCTCAACCTCACGCGACCCGACGCAGGCATTCCAAACCGCTACGAGTTCTCCAGCGACTCGTTCTTCCCGCTCGACGACGAGGGCTGGGAGTTGGAGTCTCCGCCGCTCCAAGAGCTCCCCTTGACCAACAACGGACACAACTTCGGGTTCACGACCGAGGTGCACTACTTCTTCGTGTACCAGGGCGACGAGGTGCTTCGCTTCGAAGGAGACGACGACCTCTGGGTGTTCGTGGACGGCCGCCTGTGCATGGACATCGGTGGAATTCACGCTGCCGAAGATGGGGTGATGAGCTTCGATCCAGCAGTGGTCGATGACAACGCGGCGCGCCAAGCGATCGTCGACGACTGCATCACGAGCCTCGGCTTTCAAGTCGGGAAGGTGTACGAGGTCTCTATCTTTCACGCTGAACGTCACGTGACTCAGTCGAACTTCACGCTGACCCTGGACGGATTCGTCACCGAGCATTCCGAATGTAGTGACACCTGCGGCGATGGGATTCGCACTCGCTTCGAGTTCTGCGATGACGGCGCCGAACAGAACACCGGCGAGTACGGACGCTGCAACGACTCGTGCACGGCCCTCGGCCCACACTGTGGCGACGGCATCGTCCAGGACGCCTTCGAGGACTGCGACGACGGAGAGAACCTTGGCGGCATGAACGGCTGCAACCCGGACTGCGCCAGCGGTCCGTTCTGCGGCGATGGCATCCGCCAACCCGACCTAGGCGAGTCGTGCGACGCCGGCGAACAGAACGGCGAATCCGGCTCCGGCTGCAGCGAAACCTGCGAGGTCATCGTCGAGTAGCCATCGCCGCGAGCTCACTCGGGCATCAACGACTGCAATCTCTCGACGGCGTCGGTGTACTCCACCAGGAGTCGATTCATGACGTCCCTCGTCTTCTCGACGTTCTTCATCAGCCCGACGACCTGTCCCACGGCGTTGAAGGCGACCTGCTGCGCCCCTAGGACGCTCGCGTAGCGGTTCGTGCGACGAATCGCGTCTCCCGTCACGAGCCCCTGAAGCGGCATGCCCAGCGGATCGGGCGTGTCTTCGGCCGCCCAGGCTTCGGTCCAGTCGTTCTTCAACATGCGACACGGCTTGCCGGTGAATGAGCGAGACCGGACCGTGTCCTCACTCGTGGCATCGAGGTAGCACTGGACCTCTGCCGGCTCGGCTTCCGCCTCTTGCACCGTCAGCCAGAGTGAGCCCGTCCACACGCCCGCTGCGCCCAAGGCCATCGCCGCCGCCATCTGGCGGCCATTCCCAATCCCGCCAGCTGCCAGTACGGGCGTCGGTGCGACCGCGTCGATGATCTGCGGCCACAGAACCACAGACCCAATCTCACCCGTGTGTCCGCCGCCTTCGGTTCCCTGCGCGATGATCAGGTCGATCCCGGCTTCCTTGTGCTTCTTCGCCTGCTTCACCTTGCCGCAGAGCGCCGCGACCAGTCGTCCTGAATCCTGAATCTGTTTGATGATCTCTTGCGGTGGCGTGCCGAGCGCGTTCGCAATCATCTTCACCTTCGGGCGCTTCAGCGCCTCTTCGAGGAGTGGCTTCGCGGTGGCCTCCGTCCAGCCGAGCAGCCCGAGCTTCTCCTCTGGCGGAGCCTCGGGAACGCCATGGTCCGAGAGGAGCTTCGCAGCAAAGTCCCGATGCTGCTGCGGGACCTGGCTCTCGAGCATGGCCTCGAGCTTTGCCGGGTCCGTCTCACCGATGCCCGCGTACTTCTGTGGAATCACGATATCGACCGCGTAGGGCAAGTCGCCGATGTGCTCATCGATCCAGTCCAGCTCCTCCTTGAGCTGTTCCGGCGTGAAGCCGACGGCCCCAAGCACGCCTAGGCCCCCGGCCTTGCTAACGGCCACGACGACGTCGCGGCAGTGAGTGAAAGCAAAGATGGGCACCTCGATGCCTAGCTTCTCGCAGATCTCAGTCTTCATGGGCCCTCCTTCGGAGGGCCAAGCTTGAATCGGTGTTGCCCGAGGGTCCAGCGCCGGGATTGATCAGCTGCCGCTCCATGGTAGCCTCGATCAGTCGAGTTTTGAAAAAGCCACGGAGGCCATACGCGAAGATGAGACGCTGCAGGGTGACGACTTGAAGATCGCCATCATCGGTGGTGGCAGCGCCGGCCTCGTGACCGCGCATCTGCTGGACGGGGCGCACCGGGTTACCGTTTTCGAGAAGGCGCCGGTCCTTGGCGGCCATGTGCGGACCCTCGGCCGCAACGTGGACTGTGATTTGCCGCCGGGTTTGATCCTGGAGGCCGGCGTGCTCGAGTTCGAAGTGCGCAACTTCCCCACCTTGATGCGCTTGTTCGACTCGCTTGGCTGCGTGACGCGACCGGTCCCCGCCACCACCACCTTCTGGACCCACGACGGCGTGCACCATCTCTCGCCCGGCTCGAGGAAGCGGGCTGGAGGGTCGCTTCAGGAGCGGCTGAGGCAGCTCATCGACCTGCTCGAGCTCCGCTTGCAAGGAGTGCGCTTCAACCGACGAACGGCCGTGAGCGAGGTCACACTCGACACACTGACGCTCGAGGATCTGCTCACCGATGCGGACGCGGATCGCTGGGCCGCGCTGCTCGCCACCTACGCCTACTCGATCCCGTACGAACGGGTGCGGCAGATGCCCGCGAGCCTGACGATCCCGATGCTGCGCGCCTTCGAGCACGCGGAGTCGTGGGTGAGCCTGCGCGGCGGGTCCTGGGACTACCTGCGTCGAATCGTGGAGCGCCTCTCGGGTACGGTGCACACCGATGCCCACGTGGCCCGGGTGGCGCGTGATGAGAGCGGGGTGACGATACACATGGCATCTGGGGAAGCACACCGGTTCGACAAGGTCGTGTTCGCCGCGCCTCCAGACCAGACCCTAGCGTTGCTCGAAGATCCCACCGGGGCCGAGCGCCGCCGCTTTGGTACCTGGCGCGCGAACCATATCCACACTCTCGTACACCACGATCGAAGCGTGTACGACCGGCGGGGCCTGGAGCTGATGACCGAGTTCGACGTGATCGAGACCGAGCCGGGCAAAGGGGGCTACAACTGCTATCTTAACGTCCTGTGCGATGTGCCTGAGAACGAGGAGCGCGCGTTTGGACTCGCCTTCGGAATCGACGAATGGATCGACCCAGAAAAGGTGATCCTTCAGCAGGAGCACCACACGCCCGACTACACGGTAGAGTCGCAGCGCTGGCACCACGAAGTGTCGGCCAGCAATGGCGAGAACCACACTTTCCACGCCGGTGCCTGGCTCGGAGACGGGCTCCAGGAGGGTGCGGTCACCT
>Ga0316187_10006378_pt1 | contig 10149 bp, 8 predicted proteins | sample CroRivburrow1_MG_FD_204927 | JGI IMG/M metagenome (GOLD analysis project Ga0316187, IMG submission 204927) | Coastal sediment microbial communities from Maine, United States - Cross River worm burrow 1 | ecosystem: Environmental > Aquatic > Marine > Coastal > Sediment | place: USA: Maine... | reverse complement strand
GCATTGCCTGGGTCCAGGACACAGGCATTCGAGTTTGCATTTGTTCCACAGGATCTCGCGGGAAGTGACAAGGTATCTGGCACCCTGTCGCCTCAGATCGAGCCGCCACCGGACCAGCGGCATAAAAAACACTTCATAACGGCTTCTCCGAGGCGCCTGGTTGATGTCCGCGCCGATGACGCTGGACCGCATGGATTATCAGCGGTACGAGCGTTAACAGACCGATTATCAGCATGATGACAAGTGCCTCGCCACTGCTGCCTGCGACGATTTCACCACCCATGTGCGCGAGGATAAAGCTGACTGGCACGAGGCCCAGTAGCGTCGCCAGCGCAAAACGCCATGGCTTGATCGGGGTCAACCCGGCCGCATAGCTGACCAGATCGAATGACATGAACGGAATAAGCCGCGACACAAACACAATCGTCGTCATCGCATTTTGTGAACCAAAGCGACCCAGGGATAAATTGTCGCCGAGGTACTTTCGCGCCAGCTCATGTCCGGCAAAACGCGCTATCATGAATGCGATAATTGCACCGATTTCCGCACCGGCAACGATATAGATAGTTCCAGCGACGTGCCCGTATACCGCGCCTGCAGCGAGGGCGATGGGGGCACTGGGCAGCGGATTAAATACGATAGCCAGCACCATCAGGCCGATTACCAGCAGCGGCCCGAGAACACCCAATTCACCGACCCTGATTACCAACAAATCCAGATCCGTATATAGATCGGCGAGGCTGGTATTAATCACCACGAAGTAAGCGCATACCAACGATATGATCAACAGGGACGCATAAAATATTTTGCGCGTCAGCACATTCAATTGGTATTCAGCCAGCTCATGATTTTCAATAAAAGCGCATTCAAAAGTCTCCTGTCACAACAGGGAGCGCCTCAAAAAAACAGCATCCGAGGCGCCCATATCGATCGATTACCCGGTCGCTTCTATTCTGCCTTTTGCAGCTCTACCAGTTGTGACAACAGGGCTTCGATATTCTCCAGACGCTGCTCCATGTTGGTCATATGCTGCATGCGCATTTGCATCATCTGAGGATTCATCATCATCCCTTCCTTACCCTGGTTCATCATCATACCTTCCTTATCCTGGTGCGCCATTGGCATGTCGCAATTTCGAGAATGACCACGGCCATGGCCCATCCCATGCATCTCGCTCATCCCGTGCATCATCCCATGCATCATCATGTGCATCATTTGTGGGTTCATCATCGGCATATTGTGGTACTGCTCGGAAGGCATCGTTTTATGCATCATTTCGGGTGTCATCATCATGCCGTTTTGCTCCTGATTCATCATTGGCATTTCTGGCGAGGACTGGTTTTCACTATCCGTCGCTGCCCCGGCAGTTGACGAAAGCAGCATTAAGATCGCTGCTACCTGTAAAGATTTCAATTTGTTCATGGCTATATCCTGTTGATGGTTAAAAAATTTAATACCTGCATAGAGAGCTCATTGTTCCCTGCTGCGGCACGATTACGACTCACTCGGGAATAATTGTCAGCTCATTTCTACGGGTTTTCATTGATGCCTGAATTTTCGGCAAACAGAAAAAACAAGTTGCCGAAAATCACTCAATAACCCGGCGCCAACAATTTTCAGGCAATTAACTTTTAGGGGGGCGTTTCAAAAGCCTGGGATATCGGGTTGATAACGCTATTCTTGCGGCCAGATCCTCTACGGGCACCAGTGCCGGCGCCGATAATTCGAATACATTTGAGGTCAGGATAGGAACACAACTGGTATGCGATAAGCAAACCGTGTGATCCTGGCAATAATTGACGGTATCGTGATCACTGCTGTTTAGGGTGCTGGATGCCGATGCTGGTGCAGATAATGACTGGCTATGCTTTTCACAGGGCGGGTCAAGACTTACAGCGACAGCATGCTGCAGAAAACCGATAGACAAAATCAGTATCATTAACCGTGAAATATACAGTGCAGGTGAACAACGCATCAGGCGAGACCGTGGGTTATTCGATATAGATTTTGCAAATATTCCGAACATATATTTTTCATGGCTACGTTTATGACGAAGTTCTGCTGCTTTGGTTCAGTCAATACGCAATTTAGCGACTCAAATCCTTGCGCTTCTGTTCGAACTCTTCACGTTCGATTTCTCCCCTGGCATAACGTTGTTGCAGAATATCGAGCGCGGATTTCTGCTCGCCTGTAGAATTTTTCCCGCCCCCAGCCGCCGTTTTCACAATCCACAGGATCACCACAACAAGTAGCACCCAGAAGATCCACATTACACCCCCACCATAACCATGCCATTCGTGCATTAGCGATCTCCAGCCTGCATAACAAAAATAGAATCATTCACCTGGATCATATCTTCACCTTGCGCAGACGCAGTGCGTTGGTGATTACTGAGACCGAGCTGAAACTCATCGCCGCGGCCGCAATCATCGGCGACAGCAGCAGGCCGAACAGCGGGTAGAGCACACCCGCGGCAACCGGCACACCGAGCGCGTTGTAAACGAAAGCAAAAAACAGGTTTTGGCGGATGTTGCGCATCGTGGCGTGGCTCAATCGCCTGGCGCGCAAAATACCGTGCAAGTCCCCCTTGACCAGGGTGATGCCCGCACTTTCTATGGCCACGTCGGTACCGGTGCCCATCGCGATACCGACATGGGCCTGCGCCAGTGCCGGAGCATCGTTAATGCCGTCACCCGCCATGGCAACAATACGCCCTTCGGCCTGCAGTTTTTTGACGATATCCGCTTTCTGATCTGGCGAAACATCGGCCTCGACACGGTCGATATCCAGTTTCCGGGCGACTGCCTGCGCGGTAGTCAGGTTATCACCGGTCAACATTACGATCCTGATGCCCTCGGCATGCAGGTCACGAATGGCCTCGGGTGTCGATTGCTTGATCGGATCGGCAACGCTGATCAAACCGGCGGCTTTGCCGTCGATTGCGACCAGCATTACGGTTTGACCCTCACCACGGGCAGCGTCCGCGTCCCCTGACAAATGCTCGGCGTCGACTGCAAGCGACTGCATCAATTTAAGGTTACCGAGGGCAACGGCGTGCCCTTCGATACTGCCGGTCACACCTTGTCCGGTGATCGATTCAAAATGGTCGGTGCTGGCGAGGTCGATCTGTTTTTCCAGCGCGCCGCGCACAATGGCTTCTGCCAGCGGGTGCTCACTGGCGCGCTCGAGGCTGGCACCCAGGCGCAGCACGGTTGCCTCGTCGAAACCGCCGACGGCCGTGACAGCGACCAGGCGCGGCTTGCCCTCGGTCAGGGTGCCGGTTTTATCGATCACCAGGGTGTCGATCTTTTCCATGATTTCGAGCGCTTCGGCGTTCTTGATCAATACGCCTAGCGTTGCGCCTTTACCGGTACCCACCATGATCGACATGGGTGTGGCCAGGCCAAGTGCACAGGGGCAGGCAATAATCAGCACCGCCACCGCATTAATGATCGCATAAGCGAGTCGTGGCTCGGGTCCCACCAGGCCCCAGATAATCATGGTGCCGATGGCAACCAGCACGACAGTCGGTACGAAATAACCCGCCACCACGTCCGCCAGCTTCTGGATCGGTGCTCGTGAACGCTGGGCTTCGCTTACCATGGTTACAATCTGCGCCAACAAGGTATCGGCACCTACCTTTTCGGCACGCATCAGCAGGCTGCCGGTGCCGTTTAAGGTTGCGCCAATCAAGGTATCCCCATCACTTTTTTCTACCGGGATCGATTCGCCGGTTACCATCGACTCATCCACGGCACTGGTACCGCTGGTGACAACTCCGTCGACCGGCACTTTTTCTCCCGGCCGAACGCGCAGCATATCGCCCGGCAAAACCTGATCCAGGGGTATGTCTTCCTCGCTGCCATCGTCGCGCAGAATGCGAGCCGTGTTCGGCGCCAGCCCAAGCAACAGTTTGATCGCGGCATTGGTATGGCTACGCGCGCGCAATTCCATTACCTGGCCCAGCAGTACCAGCGCAGTAATCACCGCTGCCGCCTCGAAGTAAACCGCAACCGTACCGCCAGCATGCATCATGTCTGCCGGGTAGATACCGGGAAACAGCAATGCGACCACGCTATAACTCCAGGCCACGCCGACACCGATAGCGATGAGCGTAAACATGTTGAGATTCCAGCTCCTCAACGATTGCCAGCCGCGCACGAAAAACGGCCAGCCGCACCACAGCACTACTGGCGTGGCAAATACAAACTGGATCCATTGCACCGCCTTCATCGTCAATTGAGCCGGCAATAAGGCAGGCAACAGATCGGCCACCATGGCAAGCACGAATACCGGCAATGCGAATACGACACTGATCCAGAAGCGTCGGTTCATGTCGATCAACTCTTCGTTCTTTTCCTCGATCTCGATGGTGCGCGGCTCCAACGCCATGCCACATTTCGGGCACGAACCGGGGCCATCCTGCACGATCTCCGGGTGCATGGGGCAGGTATATTCAGTGCGGGTTTGCAAAACCGGCGCGCCGGCGGCTTCCAGCGCCATACCGCAAACCGGACAACTGCTGGGGTGGTCCTCTTCAACCTCGGGGCACATCGGGCAGATATAGACAGCTCCGGGAATTGCTTTTGCAGCAGCTGCGTCACCCTGGGCCTCCCCGGACAGGTAGCGCTCGGGACCAGTACCGAACTTCTGCGCACAACCCTGGCAGCAGAAATAATAGTCGGTGCCAGCATACCGGTACGTATACTCACTATCAGGTGAGACCTTCATTCCACATACCGGGTCCACGGTTTCCGCAAGCACACTATGGGCAGCGAGGTTTTCCATCTTTTGCTCTCATCCGACTATAATAGAGACGAGTATAAAGCCTGTAGTCACTACTGGCTCAAGTGAAATATCGAAGTTATGCTTGATCTGCATCAATAATATAGAATCGGTGCGCGATCACATTGCTGCCTGCATAAATGGATATCCACTCGGATTCGCGCCTGAACAACAGGGTCGTACTGTTTTTTACCAGGGAGATTTGTTATGAAAATTCGCTGTTATATGTTTGTCGCACTGGCATATCTGGTGTCGCCGGTGCTTAGCGCAGCAGATAATCCCAAATTCAATGTGCCTTTCAAGCTTGGACTCGGCCAATCGTTGTATGAAGAAAAATGCAGTACCTGTCACGGCATCTGGGGCGATGGCAGCGACAAGGGCCCACCCTTGATGCACAAGCTTTACCTGCCTTCGCACCATGGCGACCAGTCATTTTATCGAGCGGCCATGAAGGGCGTTCAGGCCCACCACTGGCCGTTCGGCGACATGCCACCGGTGCCAGGCATGACGATGCGCACGATGGACAAGATCCTGCCTTATGTTCGCTGGCTACAGCGGGAAAATGGTATTTACTGAAAAGAGGGGACAGTATGCCGGTGACAACAATGCGCTTGCGGGCAATTCGCAGAAAATGAAACAGGCATAGCGCCCCCCCGGATAGCAGTTTAGTTGGCCGCCATATCCTCACTACTGCCGCCTTTGATGGCGAGTACGTGTTTCATCCCGGCTTCAAAATGTCCCGGAATATTGCAGGCGAAAACAACGGTATCTTTACCCATGAATTTCCACGACAGCCGTGCCGATTCACCGGGAAGCAGTGAAACGGTATTCGGGTCGTTATGCTTCATATTCGGCATTTTCTGCATCATGATCGCGTGCCTGGCCTGGTCCTCGGCGTTGCCGATGGAAAACTCGTGTTGAATTTGTCCATCGTTGCGGACATTGAACTCGATGGTCTCACCGTGCCTGAGTTCACCCAGATCGGGATCAAATACGAAGCGCATCGTATCCCGCATCGATACCGTGATAACGCGATCCGGGTGACCTTTACCCGGTTCACCAACGCTGTATTTCGCCTCGTCATGACTATGGCTGTGCGTGCCACTGGCCATTAATGTGGTAGAGAATACTGCCAATACTATTGTTGCTGTTACGAATTTCATCTGCATTTGTTTCCCTGGTTGTTACGTGAAATAAAAAATTAGTCGAAAAAACTAAAACCAGAACCTTAGCCCGGCGACCAGTTGTGTTTCGCTACTATCTGCGCCCGCGTCTGCCGCAATATCCTCGGTTTCGCCAAGCAATCGTTCATAGTTGACGCCGGCATAGGGTGCAAACTGGCGACTGATTTCGTAGCGCAACCGGAGTCCCGCCTCGAGCTTGGCCAGGCCCGAGCCGATGCCCAGTTCAGCGTCATCCTCGCTGAACCAGTCGACTTCGATCTCGGGCGATAAAACCCATTTCTGGGTGAACATGATCTCGTACTCGGCTTTAAATCGCAGGTTTGCCTGGCCGTCCTCTTCGATAAACAACGCGCTATCGATTTCGAACCAATAGGGAGAGACACCGTTAAACCCAATCACAGCCCAGTTGCGTTGCGGTTCGGGATCTGCGTCGTGGCGCAGGCCGACCTGCAGGTCCCAGTTGGCATCGATGGCACGACTGTACAACAGTTGCACCTCCGCGCTTTCGGTACCCTCGCTGGAATGCTCGCCCTCGGTCTTGATCCATAACTTGTTCAGATCTTTACCAATCCACAGATGGCCTGACCATGCCGTCACGCTACCTTCATCGGTATCCCTGGCCTCCAACTGGTCGACCTTCAACATGTATAGCACAGGATCGTCTTCCTTGGCCGCGATGACCGAGCTTGTGGTCAACGCCAGGCAGAGCGATAAAACGGCGCGTATCAATCTATATCTCATGCGATCACCACCCGCCGAAACATCCCCGGCATATGGTATTGAAGGTGACAGTGATAAGCCCAGCTGCCGAGGGCATCGGCGGTAACCCGGTAACTTATTTTCGAGCCGGGCTGTACGATCACCGTGTGCTTGCGCGGAATGAATTTATCGTCACCGGTTTCAAGATCGCTCCACACACCGTGCAGATGCATCGGGTGATTCATCATGGTGTCGTTCACCAGGGTGATGCGCAAGCGCTCTCCATACTTCATCATCAACGGTTCGGCATCGGCGAATTTGACCCCATTAATCGACCACATGTAACGGCGCATATTACCGTTCAGGTGCAATTCGATTTCGCGCTCGGGATCTCGCGGGTCAGGCGTGGGATCGAGATTACGCAGGTCGGCATAGGTCAGCACGGTTCTGCCATTGTCGCGCAGCCCTACGCCGGGATCATCGAGTCGGTACTGGGGATTCTCGGCCAGCATGTCGATATGGGGTCCATACTCGGTTTCGGCATGCTCGATGCCATTGCCCATCATCATGGCCATCATCTCAGCGCTCATATTGCTGTGATCCATTTTGCTATGGTCCATGCCACCCATTCCCATGTCGCCATGGGTCAATATGGGGGCGTAATCCATCTGCGGGACCTCGGCCTCGAGGGCCGGATCCGAGGTAAGTCGTCCGACGGCATAGCCGGAGCGGTCGATGGCCTGGGCAAAAACAGAATAAGCCATGTCGTCCTCGGGCGTCACCAGCACGTCGTAGGTTTCCGCGACACCGATGCGAAATTCATCGACGCTAACCGGTTCGACGTTTTGACCGTCTGCCGCGACGACGGTCATTTTCAAACCCGGAATCCGCACATCGAACAAGGTCATTGCCGAGGCATTGATTATCCTTAGTCGCAAACGTTCACCCTTGTTGAATAAACCGGTCCAGTTGTCGGCAGGGGTATTTCCATTCATGAGAAAAGTGTAGGTATATCCGGTAACATCCGAGATGTCCCGATCACTCATGCGCATCTCGTTCCACATTCCCCGGTCATTCCAGGTCTGGCTCAGGCCATTCTGCTGTATCTCGCTCCATAAATCGCCAGTGGTGCGCTCGCGGGTGTTGTAGTAGTGACTCATCTTTTTGAGCCTGGCGTATATATCTTCCGGGTCTTCATCTGACCAGTCCGACAGCAGGATCACATGTTCGCGGTCATAGCTGATGTGGTAGGGCTCGGCGGGATCAATGATAATCGCGCCGTAGGCGCCGGTTTGCTCCTGGAATCCGGAATGGCTGTGATACCAGTAAGTACCGCTCTGCTTTACGTCGAACTCGTAGCGAAATGTTTCACCGGGCTTGATGCCCTTAAAATCATCGCTTATATGGGGTACGCCATCCATTGCGCTCGGCAGGATCATTCCATGCCAGTGAATCGAGCTGTCCTCGGCCATGTTGTTGGTGACATCGAGTGTCACCCGTTCACCCTGTTTCCAGCGTAAAACCGGGGCCGGCACGCTTCCGTTGATAGCGGTTGCTACTCGATTTTTACCGGTAAAGTTGACCGTCTTGTAGTCGAAGGCCAGCGAGAAGTGATTCCCGGAAAGGACTTGGGGCTGTTGATAACTCGACCTTGCCACGGGCGCGTAACCGAGACCCGATGCTACCAGGGCACCGCCCGCGGCTACCCCCTGAACGAAACGTCGACGCGATAAGTCAGTCGTGGTACGAATTGCCGTTGCGTCGTTGTTAGCTATAGACGCAGTATTCCTGTATTTTTTGTAAAACATTGTTAACTCCAGACAAATTAATTCCTGGCCCGAACACACCGGGCACGCTCAAAGTATGTCAGGAGATTCTGGGAGGCCTTAACGGGGGTGGCGTTGCGGTCAGAGAAAAATGGCTCTCACCGGGCGGCTGAACGGTAATCGAAAGGTTGAAACTACCGGGTACTACGATTGACACATTGCGTAGATTCTTTACGCCACAACCTGCATGCCCGGAGGTTGCACAAGTATCCATACCCGGACAATCCTGGCTGTTCATGTGCTCGCAATCCATTACGAAACTGCCGACAGCAAGCTGATTTTCCAGGCTACCGTTGCCAGCAAATACCACCGCTACCGGTTGCAGAACCAGTACCAATATCAGCTTGATGGTGAGCAGTTTTTTTATCATTCCGTGGTAACAGACAATGGGGCCAGCCGAAAGTTTCGAGAAAGTACAACAATTCAAATGCAGTAGCGAGATATTTTAGCAGTTCAAATCGTAGTTTGTGAAAAATTGGAATGCCCGGGGACGGTATACCTGTTTCAGCTGCTGCGCATCCCTGCAGGAGCATTGTTGAACCAGGTATACCGTCCCCGGACAGGCTAGAACAGCCCTTCGACCTGGCCCTGGTCGTTGAGGCGGATATTGTCGGCTGACGGCACCCGCGGCAGGCCGGGCATGGTCATTATGTCGCCGCAGACCGCGACGATAAACTCGGCGCCGGCCGACAGGCGTACCTCGCGAATCGACACTTCGTGCCCGCTGGGTGCGCCCATCAGCGACGGATCGGTAGAAAAACTGTATTGCGTCTTCGCCATGCAAACCGGGAAATGCCCATAACCGTCGGCCTGGAATTTGGCAAACTGGTCGCGCACTTTCTTGTCGGCGACGATGTCTTCGGCACCGTAAAGCGTGCGGGCGATGTGCCGGGCTTTTTCCCACAGCGGCATGTCATCGGGGTACAGCGGTGTAAAATCTGCCTTGCCGGAATCGGCGACCGCGGCAACATGCCGGGCCAGTTCCTGGGTACCCTTGCTGCCTTCACCCCAGTGATTACAGTCGAAAGCCTTGACGCCGAACTCGGCGCAGAATTCACGAATGGCATTCAACTCACCCTCGGTATCGGCGGAGAACTTGTTGATGGCCACCGTGACCGGCACCTTGAACTGGGCCAGGTTGCGCAGATGACGACCGAGATTCTCACAACCGCGGGTAACCGCATCGATATTCTCACCGGCAAGTTGATCCTTGGCGACACCACCGTGCATCTTGAGCGCGCGCACGGTTGCTACCAGAACCACCGCATCCGGTTTAAGACCTGCTTTACGACACTTGATATCAAAGAATTTCTCGGCACCGAGATCGGCTCCGAAACCGGCTTCGGTAACCACGTAGTCAGCCAGTTTAAGCGCGGTCCTGGTAGCAATCACTGAATTACAACCGTGGGCTATGTTGGCGAAAGGGCCACCGTGGATAAAGGCCGGGTTGTTTTCCAGGGTTTGCACCAGGTTTGGCATGAAGGCGTCCTTGAGCAGCACGGTCATCGCGCCGGGAGCGTTGACATCGCGTGCCAGCACCGGTTTTTGCTCGCGGGTATAACCAACCACGATATTACCAATGCGACGCGTGAGATCGTCGAGGTCGGTGGCAAGGCAGAAAATCGCCATGATTTCGGAAGCGACGGTGATATCGA
>Ga0316187_10006374_pt1 | contig 10151 bp, 11 predicted proteins | sample CroRivburrow1_MG_FD_204927 | JGI IMG/M metagenome (GOLD analysis project Ga0316187, IMG submission 204927) | Coastal sediment microbial communities from Maine, United States - Cross River worm burrow 1 | ecosystem: Environmental > Aquatic > Marine > Coastal > Sediment | place: USA: Maine... | reverse complement strand
TCAACATCAACCATGGCATACATCGTATCGTATGCGACGACCCAGCAGATGTTGGCCACAAATATCAGCCATGCTGTAGTCGGAACATCACCCGTAAGGGCAGCAAAAGCCATGGGGATTGCCATGCTGAATGCGGTGCCCAGAAACACCTGAGGCCAGTGGGTATAGCGTTTCATGAAGGGGTAGAGGGCAGCAAGGCCAACTGCACCGAAAGAGAGCATCACGGTCAACTGGTTGGTCATTAGTACCAGTCCGAATGCAGTGAGGCAGAGCAGGGCAAAGAGCCCAAGCGCCTCTTTAGGTGAGACTTCTCCGGCAGCCAGTGGACGCGTTTTAGTACGCTCCACATGCGGGTCGAAATCGCGATCTGCGTAATCATTAATCACACATCCGGCAGAACGCATCAGGAAAACACCGGCAGCAAAAATCAGAACGATCTGGCCGTCAGGATGCCCTTCACCGGCAATCCAGAGCGCCCAGAGTGTTGGCCAGAGCAGCAGAAAGATGCCAATCGGTTTGTCGATTCGCATCAGGCGGCCATAAGCGTTGAGTCGGGCTTGCAGATTCATCACCACGAACCATAGGGAATCTCTCTTCATTAGCGAAGAGGGAGTTGGTTAAAGGTTTCTTAGGTTGAACGGTTGGTTACACGAATAGACTTGAAGTAGACACCCTGCCAGTAGGGTGAGTCGATTTTGGAGAGAACAACACCCTTCGATTTGGAGGCGTGGATGAACTGGTTGTTACCGATATAGATGCCGGTATGCAGGTTGGTTCGTGATGTTCTGAACAGCACGATATCACCGGCTCTGAGCGCATATTTAGGAACTCGATTTCTAATCTGTGATAACAACTCTGTTGATCGGGGGACTTGAATACCCAGCGCATCGCGGAATGCGATATGCACAAACCCTGAGCAGTCGACACCATATCGGCTGTTACCACCAAAGCGGTAGGGCGTTCCCTCCCAGCGGTTGTAGTGACGAAGCAGAGTCTTGCGAAGAGACGATTCAGAGAGTGCTGGCCTTTGATCGGAGGAGTAGCCAGAACGTGCAGCATCGGCATGCACTGGCCATATGGAGGTCAGTACAATCAGAGCCAAGGAATAAACAGCTCTCGTCCAAAACGTCGAATTAAACATAAGATTATATTACGGGGCGCGTTTACTCTCTAACGTGCCCCAGATCACAAGCGTGGGTGGAGAATTTGCACCACAGCTTGCCAGCTATTAATTTTATCGGGCTGGGGTAAGGTTTAACAATGAGCAAATCAACAGGAACTGATCATGGGCGGAACAGGCAGCTGTCAAAAAGGGGCGCGTGGTTGATGGCGGCTGCATTTGTCGGCATGGGGCTGATGATTGTAGCGATGGCAGCGGATTTGATTCATGTTGACCCATCCGATGTTCATGCACCCCGCTGGGTGCTCGCTGCCTGCGGCATGATGTTTGTCTTTGCCGGGCTGGTGATCCCTGCAAGCCAGAGTTATTCGGGTGGTGAACCAACGCTTTGGGTTCGATTGATCGGATTGTTGATCATGGTCTGTTTTGCGCTTGTATTTAACTGGGTTGCGTTTGGGCCGGGAGAGCGCGAATTCAGTTCAACAGTGAACGGTTTTGTTGTTGAAAATTCAGGTGAAACTTTTGGACGATCTGTCTTCGGATTTTTTGCAGTCTTGGTTGATCTTTGGCTGATTTATGGGGTCTACGACTTTGTTAAGAAGCTTGCTAAGCCAAAGCGGAACTGATTTTCTGACCCACTCCTGTCATAAAAGAGAATAATCATCGAACGTCTGCTTTCGGCCGAAAGCAGACATTGAGAAATCCTACAGGGCTTGAGCTAAAAGAGTTTAGGCGAACTCAGGTAAAAGACTGGATTCAAATACTGGGCCATCAACACAGACGCGGCGATATTTCTCTTCGCCATCTTCAACCGTCTTCACTACACAACCAGCGCAACCACCGATACCGCAGGCCATGTGCTCTTCAAGGCTGAGATAGGCAGGCACGTTCAGTTCACGGCCCACTTTGGCTACGGCATGCAGCATCGGGTGCGGGCCACAGGAGAGCATGACGCAGCGGGCACGCTCTTCATCGCTTAGTGCCAGCAGGTAATCCCTTGCAAGATTGGGCACATGCCCTTCGTAGCAGCCGTAGAGGCCTGCATTGGATGCAAGGCGTGAGGCGATACCGCGCTCTTCCAGTGAAGTGATTCCGAGAATGGTGTTGCCACCCACACCGGGAAGAATGGCAGTGCTTGGTTTCAGCGCAAACGGGAACTCAACTTCAGAACCGGCAAACACCACGGTTGGTGCTTTTCCAAGCAGCTGCATGGCACAGAAGATCATCGGTGGGATACCGACACCACCACCGATCAGGATATAACGTTTTGACGTGTCAGAGAGATCAAATGGTTTTCCGATTGGGCCGAGCATTGGCATGGATTCGCCTACTTTACGCTCACGCAGCAGGCGGGTCCCCTCACCAATCGCTTTAATCAGCAGATCAACCGTTCCCTTCTCAGGATCAGTCAGCATGATGGAGATCGGACGACGCATCGGCCGTTCATCGGAGACGCGCAGGTGTACAAACTGGCCCGGTTTGGCGGCAGCAGCCGTCTTCGGTGCTTTTACCCGCATCACAAACTGATCACCGGGATGTTGCACATTGGCCAGAATCTCGGCGCTCTCTTCAAAAATGGTGTTTCGGGTGTTTTCAGTCATGAATAGTTCCGTTCTCAAATACGAGACGACCCGCTTTGATGGTGTGGGTCACCTGACCGGTCAGCTCTTTGCCGTGCCACGGTGTGTTTTTGCCTTTGGACACCAGTGCTTCGCGATCAACCGTCCACTTCGCTTCAGGGTCAAAGATGATGATGTCCGCTTCACTCTCCGGGCTCAGTGTTCCTGACTCCAATCCCAGAAGATTTGCAGGATTACTGGTCATCTTGGCAATCAGGTCAGGCATGGTCAGCACACCGGCGCGTACCAGATCGAGTGATACCGGTAGCATAGTCTCAAGTCCCACGATACCGAATGCGGCGCAGGAGAGGCCACAGCGTTTATCATCTTCATGGTGCGGCGCATGGTCGGTGGCAATCACTTCAATGGTGCCGTCGCGTAGCCCTTCAATCACAGCCAGTCGATCCTCTTCAGTTCGCAGTGGCGGACTCATCTTGGCATCGACGTTGAAGCCGAGCACTTCCTCTTCGGTGAGTGCAAAATGGTGCGGTGCTGCCTCTGTCGTAACGCTCAGTCCTTCAGCCTGTGCAGCACGGACGAGCTCCACACCACCCTTGGATGAGATGTGGGCTACATGATAAAAGGCCTTGGCACGGCGGGTGAGCATGATGTCGCGGGCGATCATCGAGTCTTCACCCTCTACCGGCATGCCTGTTACGCCGAGCTGGGTAGAGATCCACCCCTCATTGATGCAGCCGCCCTTGGTCAGCTCTTTCTCTTCGGCATGCTGGATCACCATGAAGCCGAAGCTTGATGAGTATTCGAGTGCCTTGCGCATCACACCTGCGTGCCAGATCGGCATGCCGTCGTCGGAGAAGGCTACACAGCCTGCTCTGGAGAGTTCGCGCATCTCGGTCAGCTCTTTGCCATCAAGGTTTTTAGTAACAGCTCCGATTGGGTGCACGTTGCAGAGTCCAACCTGATTGGCTCGTTCTATGATCTGGCGGGCAACAGCGGCATGGTCAATATGAGGGCCTGTGTTAGGCATGCAGCAGATGGAGGTGACACCGCCGGCCACTGCGGCACGGGAACCGGATTCGATATCCTCTTTCCACTCTTCACCCGGCTCACGCAGATGTACATGCATATCGATAAGGCCGGGGCAGACGATCTTGCCTGTAGCATCAAGGGTTTCATCGGGCGTACCGTCGTACTCTCCTATAGCGGCAACCTTTCCACTTTCGATCCAGAGATCGGCTGTTTCATCAATGCCGTTGGCAGGGTCGATGATGTGGCCGTTTTTAATTAACAGTGTGCCGCTCATAACAGTTTCCTCTGCGCCCGCATTGCTTCATCGGACACCTTTTTTTTACCACCTTTTTTCTTCTCTTCCGCCTTGCCGCCGCAGAGGGCTGCGAGTACCGCCATGCGGATGGCTACACCGTGTTCAACCTGCGCCAGAATGTGGCTCTTCACCGAGTCGGCCACATCGGTGGCGATTTCAACACCACGGTTCATCGGTCCCGGATGCAGTACAAGGCAGTTGTCACCAGCACTTTTCAGGCGTTCTGAATTCAGACCGTATGTTTCGTGGTATTCACGTATGGATGGGAAGGCGCATGTATCGGTTAGCCGTTCGGTTTGCACTCTGAGCATGTAGACCGCATCGGAGCCTGGCAGCGCTTCATCGAAGTCGTGATAGACTTCGCAACCATAACGTTCGATCTCGGCCGGAAGCAGCGTCTTAGGTGCAACCACACGCATGTTGTAACCGAGTTTTTTGGCTGCCAGAAGGTGCGAGCGGGCTACGCGTGAGTGGGCGATATCACCAACGATGGTGATTGTCTTGCCCTCCATGCTGTCCCATGTCTGTTTCAAGGTGAGAAGGTCAGTCAAAATCTGGGTTGGATGTTCATGAGCGCCATCACCGGCATTCACGATGGCCGTGTTTTCCAGATGCTCTGCAAGAAATTCGCATGTTCCGGCAAGCGAGTGACGAATCACCAGCACATGCGGCTGCATCGCAGCCAGTGTCTGGCCGGTATCAAGCAGCGATTCACCCTTCTTGGTGGCGCTGGTTGAGGCGGAGATGTTGATCACATCGGCGGAGAGGCGTTTGCCGGCAATTTCGAAACTAGTACGTGTGCGAGTCGAGTTCTCAAAGAAGAGGTTGATGACTGTCTTGCCTCTGAGCGTTGGAGCCTTTTTCAGTGGGCGGCGATTGATGTCGATAAATGAGTCGCCGAGATTGACCAGATACTCGATCTGCTCCCGATCCATGTCGGCAATGCCAAACAGATGTTTCAAATCGTTCATGGTTTCACCAGCCTCTGTTCAATGTACCACCCTGCCGGGTCGGTAATCAGTTTCACCGATTGCCCTAACGCTGCATGATGAGAGATACCGATATTGTTAGCGGCGATCGGTAGCTCCTGCCCGCCTCGATCCACCAGCACGGCCAGCTTTACACTCGCCGGACGTCCATAGTCGAAAATATCACCCATCGCAGCTCTGATAGTTCTGCCTGTGTAGAGCACATCGTCAACCAGCCAGATATGTCTGTCGGCCAGATCAAAAGGGAGATCACTCGGACGCACTTCGGGGTTGGGACCGATGGTATCGAGATCATCGCGGTAGAAGCTGATATCGAGATTACCACGGTGGATGGTAGTGCCTGCTTTTTTCAGCCGGTGCTCCAGAGCATCCGCCACTTTGGCGCCACCACGGTGGATACCGATCATATAGATCTCATTGTCGCTATTGGCATGTTCTTTGAGCGCGTGAGCCATCACATCGAGTGCAGCGTTGACGTGGTCGCTATCAAAAATGGTGTTAGGCATTGCTTTTCACCTCACGAGTGCCGGATGTGCGGCAATAAAGTCTTCAAGGATGACTGCTGCTGCAGTCTGATCAAGTTTCGCTATTACCTTTTTCTCGTTAAGACCCTGTGCAAAAAGGCGCTCTTTTGCTGTCCATGTTGAGAGGCGTTCATCCTGAAACAGAATGGGGAGCGAGATAACCTGCTGCAGTTGGGCAGCGCCCTTTCTACAATCTTTGGCCTGAGCGCCCTCACTACCATCCATGTTTTTAGCCAGGCCGACTACGATACCTTTGCAGCCATACTCTTTGATCAGTTTGAGGGCCTGTTTGGGCCAGCCGGAATCGTTGCGGTGCAGGCAGGCAATGCCTCTGCATGAGTAGCCGAGTCGATCTGATACAGCAACACCGATGCGTTTTTTACCCACATCAAGCGCCAGTAGCGGCAACGTTAAATTTTCAGGAATCTGTTCGGTATTTTGGTTGGAAATAGAGGAGGGCGTCGTGGATTGCGATGTCACGGAATTAGAAGTTGAGCAAGATACGACTGTCATCAAATCCGAGATTCTGCAACGTTTCTGTGCATGCGTCCACCATCGCACTCATTCCGGCCAGGCAGGCCACGCTGTTTTCACTGCTTGGCGGGTTAGCCAGCAGTGAGTCCTGAACATAGCCGATGGCACCATTCCAGTCGCCACCACCGGTGGCAACAGAGATGTTTACCTCGATATTATGCTCGGCCAGTGCCGCCATCTCATCAGTCAGCAGGCTATGCAGCGGAGTGAGAAATCCTGCATAGATGGTCACTTTTCCAAAATCGGAACGCTGCTGGATAATGGTGTCCCAGACACTGCGAAGTGGAGAGATGCCGGTGCCGACACCCATCAGAATCACATCGCAGCCTTTGAATGGTGAAAGATCAAACCCCTTGCCCATTGGCCCCTCGATCTCCACCTCGGCACCCGGTGCCAATTCGGCCAGATAATCGGCCATACCGGTTCCGCGCTTGATCACAATCTCGTAGTTCTTGGTTTCAAGGGGGGAGGATGCAACAGCAAAATAGGCAGGTGCAGGGTCTTTGACATCGGGAATACCCATGCGGACAAACTGGCCAGATGTGAATGGCTGAACAGGCTCTCTGTCCAGCGTTTCCAGCGTGAGTTTTACAACAATATCATCACAGGCCGGATCAGTGATCCGGACATTGTCTTTAAGACGCATGCGATATGTAGAAGATTGCTGCACTATTCGCCTCGGGTTGAAAGTTTGTATAAAACAGAGCCCTAAACAAGAGCGATGCCAAAATGAAACGGCTGCCATTGCAGCGAAGGGTCACCCAATATGCAAGAAATAAAATGTCTGGAATTGAGAATTGAAGGCACGGCCATGGATGAAAATGCGTTCCAATTACTGGCTGAATCGCAACAGGCACTGGGCATGTCGCTTGAAACCGATTTTGATTCCGGTGCTGAGACTCATGTTGCCTGGTTTGAGCTTTCTGACGATCAGCAGCTACAGCGTGCCCAGCTTTCGGCAGCTGCGCTGCTCGGTGGTGCCAAAAGCGATCAGGTAGGTGTCAAACTTCTGGGGGATGATTGGGAGACCGCATGGCAGAAGAACTGGCATGCGATGCCGATCGGTCAGCGCTTCTGTGTCCGCCCATCCTTTTGCGATCCGCTTGAGGGCAACTATACCGATGTCGTGCTTGATCCCGGCATGGCCTTTGGCACCGGCCAGCACGCCACAACGCGCCTCTGCCTTGAGGCGATTGAACGGATTTGTGAAGAGGGTGTTCCGCAATCACTTCTTGATATGGGAGCGGGCTCCGGTCTTCTTGCGATTGCTGCCGGAAAGCTCGGTGCAAAGGGGATCGTTGCCATTGATAACGATCCGATCTCGGTTGAGGCGAGCAGAGTTAATGCAGAGATCAACGGTGTGGAGCTGGAGTCATTGTTGGATGACACACCACCGAACCAGACATTCGATCTGGTGGTTGCCAACATCCTTGCAGGCCCATTGATTGAGATGGCCCCGAAGCTGGCGAACTCTGTCGGCTCACACCTGATTCTCTCAGGGCTGCTCATTGAGCAGGTTGAGATGGTGTCTCAGGCCTATATTGATGCAGGTATGGAGCTGGTGCGCTCCGATAGCCAGGAAGAGTGGGCCTCGGTGGAGCTAAAACCCGGCGCTTAAATAGGGCAAAAAGATTTTTGCATAATTTTGCCAAAACCGGCGCTTCAGGGGAATTTTCAACACATTTTTAAACTTTTCATCCCAAAAAACGGCCAAAAAGGCCCTTTTTCAGAAAGATTTCTTTAAGATTTTACTGTTTTCGGCCTTTCAAGGCCAAAAAAGAAAAAATTATCAAATAATCTTTTAAGGCTAATTGGAGCCGTTCCGAATGTCCGCTTTCGGCCAAAAGCGGACGTTCGCTTACCTAATTAATTTGATCTATAATCTTTTTGGGAAGAAGTGTTTATGAGGGGAAAAAGCAAATGAACCTGCCAATAGGACTTAGAGTTGGATTCGGCTTTTTTGGAATGGTATTGATTCTCGGCATGCTGTGGGGAGGTAGCTTTAGTCTACCAGTCATTAATATCTCCATGGCTATTTCTGGCATTATTATGCTTGTTTTTTCTTTTGGATTAAAAGCTAAGCAGCCATTTCTTGTGTTGTGTATTATTGGGATAATCTGCCAAATCATAGTTATGTTATTTAGCTATCCAGTTTCAGTAAGGATTGATAGTTATGGCGCGATGTATAGCAATCTCATAGTTATCATCCTCTATTTTATAGGCCTTTATTTCTCACTTAATTCAAAAAGCGAATGAATTTCTGAATGACCGCTTCCGGCCAGAAGCGGACATTCAAGAAATTTTATTTTTATCCGATAATATAATTTAACAAACTTTTGAATGCAGGAAAGACGATGAGCTACTCTCTATTTTTTAAGATATTAAACGGAATGGCTGAAGCGGTGATTGTGGTCGGTGAAGATCAACGAATCAGCATGTTTAACAAGGGAGCCGAAAGAATATTTGGTTACTCTGCTAATGAAATTATGGGGCAACGACTTGAACAGTTAATCCCTGAAGCCTCTCGCCCAAACCATCACAAACATGTTGAAGGCTTTTCCAATCAATCACAATCATCTAAATACATGTCAGATAGAGGAGGAATCAAAGGTCAAAGAAAAAATGGTGAAGTGTTTTGTGCTGAGGCCACTATCTCAAAAGTTGAAGTTGATGGGAAAACTTCATTTACAGCTGTTTTAAGAGATGTCTCTGAGAGAAGGAAAGCAGAGGAAGCATTAAAGTCTTCCTATATCGAGGCCATAAACTCACTTGTGCATGCTGCTGAGAATCATGATGATGATACTGGCGAACATATAAAACGAATCAGTTACTACACCAAAGAGTTGGCCTTACACATGGGCATGAGTGAAAAGTTTGGTGATATGATATTTCATGCAAGTGCAATGCACGACATAGGGAAGGTTGGCATTCCAGATAGAATTCTTCTTAAGCCCGCTCCTTTAAATGAAGAAGAATGGGTTATTATGAAGACCCACCCAACTATCGGTGCAAATATTCTTAAAGATGCTTTTTCACCTTATCTGATCATGGGGCATGAGATCGCGCTTGGACATCATGAGCGATGGGATGGAAGTGGATATCCTAATGGCCTTAAAGGTAAAGATATCCCTATATCTGCACGAATCATGCAGGTTGCAGATGTGTATGATGCGCTGCGTAGTAAGCGACCGTATAAGCCTGAGTTCGAACACTCAAAGGCCGTGTCAATTATTTGCGATGGAGATGGAAGAACCGACCCCTCTCATTTTGATCCAGAAGTTCTATTGGCTTTTAAGAAGTGTTCAGATCGTCTCGATGAGATTTATGAAAAGTTGTCCTCACGACATGCTACTTCGGCCTGATGTAACAGATGCTGTATATTCGATGGCATGAAGAGAACAATCTCGGAATTGAGATTATTGATGAACAACATCGAGGTATTGTCTCAGTGATCAACTCCTACTACCACTATGTGCAGAAGGGTAAATCCAAGGAGGCACTGATTCTTACCAAGGGAACTCTTGATGAGATGACAGAGCTTCACTTTAAGACAGAAGAGGCATATCTGAAGGAGCATGGTTACCCACATCTCTCATCTCACGCCATTCTACATGAGAAGCTTTTTCGTGCCATGACACGCACTTTCGAAGAGTCATTAAAAAACAATGATCCCGATTCGTTTTTGAGATTCCTTAAAGACTGGTGGCTTCATCATATCAATGAAGAAGATAAAAAATATTCAAAGTATTTTAGTAATGTGAAATGATTTCTCAACGTCCGCTTTTGGCCGATAGCAGCCGTTCGCTCCAGTGTCCGCTTCCGGCCAAAAGCGGACATTCGCCGATGAGTATGCATAGACCTAGCGGGGACACTGTTTGAAAGCACTCAGGTGACTCCCGCATCGGTTAAACACCGAAATTATTTTCTTCCCAAATAAATTTACATGAGGTTAATACTCCTCACCTTCCTTCCACATGTCTTTACTAAACATCAACGACTGGTTACGCCCTCTCTCCTTCGCTTGGTAGAGAGCAATGTCAGCATATTTTACACATGCCCAGAAACCAGCCCCCTCATCAG
>Ga0316187_10006373_pt1 | contig 10152 bp, 6 predicted proteins | sample CroRivburrow1_MG_FD_204927 | JGI IMG/M metagenome (GOLD analysis project Ga0316187, IMG submission 204927) | Coastal sediment microbial communities from Maine, United States - Cross River worm burrow 1 | ecosystem: Environmental > Aquatic > Marine > Coastal > Sediment | place: USA: Maine... | reverse complement strand
GGCGAACTTTTGTCAGTAGTGGGGATGAACCCCTCATTTTTGCGCAGTGAGCGCATGATCAGCTGTGAGATGTCATCGGTTTTTTCGCTGGCCTGCAGGTGCAGACAGATGTCGATGCGCCCATCGTCGCGAATCTTCTTGATGAAGCCGGGCATGCGCTGGCCTCGGCTGAGCGGGCGAGCCACTTCGTTGTGGTGCAGAAGACCCCAGTAGGTATCGTTGACGATGACCTGATAACCGAGATCACTTCTGTTGGCGATAAAGATCGTAACTGCCTCTCCCTCCTTAAGCTCGCCCTCGGATTCCCGGTAGAGGAAATCATCCAGGCGGGCGGAGCCGACGATGCGGTCACTCTCCTCATCAATGTAGATGCGCACCACGTAGGACTTATCCTCCTCCATGCGTGGCTTCTGTTCACCGAACGGCACCAGCAGGTCCTTCATCAGTCCCCAGTTCAGGAATGCACCCATATTGTTAACAGAGACAACCTTCAGCAGCGCGAACTCGCCGACCATGGCAATCGGCCTCTCGGTGGTGGCAATCAGGCGATCCTCTGAATCGCGATAGATGAATACCTCAAGCTCGTCACCGATGTTGCACGGGACTGGCACATAACGGATCGGCATCAGAATCTCGCCCAGCTCACCACCGTCGAGATAGACGCCGAAATCCAACTCTTTGACCACTTTCAGCCTGTTCAGGCGACCGATATCTGTCATAAACACATCCCTGTAGAAGAATAGGGCGAAGGTACACTGAAAATGAGGCTGCTGCATTGAGGAGTTCCACATCTTAGCCAAGGCATGCCACTCGCATATAACTCTTCTGCGCTTATCGCTATTTATCTGCTTCTCGCGAGAGGGGTGAGCGTCTAAGCTGCCGCCATGTCTCTCTCCAAACCTGAAATTGCCGTCGCGCTGGTACATCACCCGGTTCTAACCCGCACGGGGAAGACGGGCACTACCGCCATCACCTCCATCGATGTTCATGACTTTGCCCGCAGCTGCGCTTTTTATAATGTGGCGCCGGTTTATCTTGTGCACCCCGCAGACGGCATGCATGCGCTGATCCATGATATGACCGACTACTATTTGAATGGTGCGGGAGGTGAGCGCAATCCCAATCGTCGCGAGGTGCTTCAGGCGATCGAATGTGTTAAATCATTTGAGGAGATTCCGGGGCTGGATCAGTACAAGCTCTGGTATACCTCGGCGACGCCACCGGAAGGGATGGTTGTTGACCCGTCAGAAATCCCTAAGCTGGATGGAAAGCACCTGATTGTGTTTGGAACGGGCTGGGGGCTGGATGCCAAAAACATGCCAGATGCAAATGGATGGTTGTCACCGATAGAAGGTGTCGGTAAAGTGCGCCACCTTTCTGTACGGGCCGCCCTAGCGATTTATCTAGATCGCTTGAAAATAGGTTGAAAAATATGGGCCTGACAGAGGTTAAGTTTGGAGGCAAAACAAGATGCGTGCACTGGATGATATAACTAAGGATCAGCTGCGTGATGATATTCCGTCTTTCCGTGAGGGCGATACCGTCCGCGTAAACGTACGTCTTATCGATTTCAAAGACACCAAGAATGGTGTAGTAAAAACTGAGCGTCTGCAGGCGTATGAAGGTGTTGTGATTGCACGTCATAACAAGGGCATCTCCAGCAGCTTCACAGTTCGCAAGATCTCCAACAATGTTGGTGTTGAGCGTGTGTTCCCGCTTCACTCTCCAATGCTGGAGAGTATTACAGTGGTTCGTCACGGCCGTGTTCGTCGTGCCAAGCTCTATTACCTGCGCGACCTGCGTGGTAAGGCTGCCCGTATTCGCGAGCGTCGTTACTAAGACCGGACAGACTGTCATAAGACAAAAGGATTTAAAGGGGAGCTTCGGCTCCCCTTTTTCTTTTGTTATCTCTATCTCTGAGGTCATAATTCTACCGGTTGCGAAGGCAATAAAAGCTGAGCTTCCTTCTGTCTGAAGTGTGCTGTGGTGCATGTGGCTTGCTCCAGTGTTGCCCGGTGCTATTTTCGCTTGGTTTCCGTTCATGACTTTATAGGATACGGAAATGACCGATCCGATCTCTGCAACCCACATTATTACACTCAAAGGCAAAAGCGCTCTCTCAGATTTTCGACGCGACAAGCTGCTTGAAGCCTTCAGCGCACTTGGGCTGACCGGGGTTGAAGTTCAGGCTGATTATATCCATATCGCTGAAGTACATCAGGGCTGGGGTGCCGATGATAGCAATCGTCTGGCCGAGCTGCTGGGTGATGAGCCGGTGCTGTTTGATGATCATGCTGCCGATAACCTTTTCATTGTAGTGCCGCGTATAGGCACGATCAGCCCATGGTCATCCAAGGCTACTGATATTGCGGCTCTCTGTGGTATGGGAGCGCTGGTTCGTCTGGAGCGAGGCGCTGCCTACCACATCAGTGGTGTTCCACACGAGAAACATGCAGCTGCTGCGGCACTGATTCATGACCGTATGACTGAATCGGTACTCTCGGATGTTAATGAACTTGGTAGCCTGTTTGCCCATCATGCACCAGCACCACTGGTGACCATCGATGTGCTGGGGGGCGGGCGTGCAGCTCTGGAGAGTGCTAACCGCGAATTGGGGCTGGCGCTGGCTGATGATGAGATCGACTATCTGCTTGAGAATTTCATAAGACTTGAGCGTAACCCCTCCGATGCAGAGTTGATGATGTTTGCGCAGGCCAACTCCGAGCACTGCCGCCATAAAATTTTCAATGCCGACTGGATTGTCGATGGTGAGAAGATGGATCGATCACTCTTTGCGATGATCCGCAATACCCATCAGCTCAACCCGGAAGGCACACTGGTAGCCTACAGCGATAACTCTTCAGTCATTGAGGGCGGTAAGTCCAAGCGCTTCTACCCCGACAGTGATCGCCACTACAAGGCGCATGATGATGACCTCCATATTCTGATGAAGGTCGAGACACACAACCATCCGACGGCCATCTCCCCGTTTGCAGGTGCTGCTACCGGCTCCGGTGGTGAGATTCGTGATGAGGGTGCAACCGGTATCGGTTCCAAGCCCAAGGCGGGACTGTGCGGCTTCTCAGTCTCCAATCTGCGTATCCCCGGTTTTGAGCAGCCTTGGGAGGTTGATTTTGGCAAGCCGGATCGTATTGTCTCCGCGCTTGATATTATGATTGATGGCCCGATTGGAGCTGCCGCCTTTAACAATGAATTTGGCCGTCCGAACCTTGCCGGATACTTTCGCACCTATGAGCAGGAGGTGCAGGGCGAACTGCGCGGTTATCACAAGCCGATCATGATCGCTGGTGGTGTCGGCAACATTGATGCCCGCCACGTGCACAAAAAAGAGGTGCCGGTTGGCAGCCTGATTATCCAGCTCGGTGGCCCAGCTATGCTGATCGGCCTTGGTGGTGGTGCGGCTTCAAGCATGGATACCGGTGCCAATGCTGAATCCCTCGATTTCGATTCGGTACAGCGCGGCAATCCTGAGATGGAGCGTCGTTGTCAGGAAGTGCTCGATCGCTGCTGCCAGATGGGTGAAAACAATCCTATTCTCTTTATTCACGATATCGGTGCCGGCGGCCTCTCCAATGCCGTGCCGGAACTGATTGATGATGCAGGCCGTGGTGGTTGGGTTGATCTGCGCGCCGTACACAATATGGAGCCGGGCATGAGCCCAATGCAGATATGGTGTAATGAAGCGCAGGAGCGTTACATGCTGGCGATTGCACCGGAGTCTCGCGAGTTGTTCACTGAGCTCTGTGAGCGCGAGCGTTGTCTGTTTGCCGTGCTTGGTGAAGCAAAAGAGGAGCGTGACCTCACGGTTCATGATCCGGAGTTCGGTAATAATCCGGTAGATATCTCTCTGAATGTGTTGCTTGGCAAGCCGCCGAAGATGGTGCGTGATGTCACCCATAGCAGATCGAAACACGAAGCTCTGAATCTGAATGAGATCGACCTGAATGAGGCAGCCAAACGTGTCTTGCGCCTGCCTGCTGTCGGCAGTAAGGAGTTTTTGATTACCATTGGTGACCGCTCCATTACAGGTCTTGTAGCCCGCGATCAGATGGTTGGTAAATGGCAGGTGCCTGTGGCTGATGTGGCGGTAACCGCAACCGATTTTACCCACTACACCGGCGAAGCGATGTGCATGGGTGAGCGCACCCCGATTGCGGTGCTTGATGCTGCGGCCTCAGGCCGCATGGCGATTGGTGAGGCACTGACCAATGTTGCAGCTGCTGCGATTGAAAAAATCGGCGATATAAAACTATCTGCCAACTGGATGGCGGCTTGCGGCCACGAGGGTGAGGATGCCCGTCTGTTTGATACGGTGAAGGCGGTTGGTATGGATCTCTGTCCTGAACTCGGAATTTCGATCCCGGTAGGCAAGGACTCGCTCTCCATGAAATCGGTCTGGCAGGAGGGTGGAGAAAAACGCGAAATGTTCTCGCCGCTCTCCCTGATTATCTCTGCATTTGCACCGGTTTCCGATATCCGTAAAACACTTACGCCCGAGTTGAAGCTTGATCAGGGCGATTCCGATCTGATTCTGCTTGATCTGGGCGATGGCAAACATCGCCTTGGTGGATCTGCACTTGCACAGGTCTATGGTAAAACCGGAGAAGCGGTTCCCGATGTTGATGATGCGGGACTGCTGAAGAACTTCTTCAATGGCATTCAGAGGTTGAACAGTGAAGGGCTGCTGCTGGCCTATCATGATCGTTCTGATGGCGGCCTTTTTGCAACACTGGCTGAGATGGCCTTTGCCGCACGCACCGGTCTGAAAATCCATCTTGAAACGCTGATGGGGGATCGTTGTGGTGATGAAACGCGCATCCTCTTTTCCGAAGAACTGGGTTCGGTAATTCAGATTCGTCGCTCTGATCGTGAAGCAGTGCTGGCACATCTGGCCGATATGGGCCTTGCCCATGTGGCACATGTGATTGGCCATCCGTGCACAGATGGGCACATCGTAATGGCATGCCGCGAGCATGTGGTGTTTGATGAGGATGTTCAGCGCCTGCAGCAGATATGGGCAGAGACCAGTTATCGAATGCAGTCGCTTCGCGATAATCCGGCCTGTGCACAAGAGGCTTTCGATGCCATTGCCAATCCGGGTGATAGTGGTTTGTTTGCAGAGCTTAGTTTCGCCCCGGCGGATGATATCTGTGCACAGTATATCGGTGGTGTTAAACCGAAGATGGCAGTGCTCAGGGAGCAGGGGGTAAACGGCCAGATCGAGATGGCGGCTGCATTTGACCGCGCCGGATTCGACTGTGTGGATCTGCACATGTCCGATATTATCGAAGGGCGCATCGGGCTTGATGAATTTCAGGGGCTGGTTGCCTGTGGCGGTTTCTCCTTTGGTGATGTGTTGGGTGCAGGTCGCGGCTGGGCCAATTCAGTGATGTTCAATGCGCGAGCTCGGGATCAGTTTGATGGCTTTTTCCATCGCAGTGATAGCTTCGCACTTGGCGTATGTAACGGTTGCCAGATGATGAGTGGCCTGAAATCGATTATTCCCGGCGCTGAAAACTGGCCGAGTTTTGAACGCAACCGCTCCGAGCAGTTTGAGGCGCGGCTGCTGCAGGTGGAGGTGCTTGAATCACCATCGATCTTCCTGAGTGGCATGGCTGGCTCCAAGTTGCCGCTGGTGGTAGCGCATGGTGAGGGAAGGGTTGAGTTTGGCTCAAATGAACAGCGAGCAAATGCGCTCTCAGCACTGCGTTTCCTGGGGCCTGATGGGGCTGCCGCAAACAGTTATCCGCATAATCCGAATGGCTCTCCTGATGGTCTGACCGGCTTCACTACTGCAGATGGCCGTTTCACGATTATGATGCCGCATCCGGAACGCCTATTCCGCGCTACGCAATATTCGTGGAAGCCTGAAGGGTGGGGTGAGGATGGTCCGTGGATGCGCATGTTCCGCAATGCCAGGAAATGGTGTTAATAGCCCTACTATTAAACGTTTTTAACTGGCGGAGATTAGCCTGTTCTGCTAACTTGCCGCCCCGTCATGAATAATAATACTCGATTCGTTTTTGTAACCGGCGGGGTGGTCTCATCACTCGGCAAAGGTATCGCTGCTGCAAGCCTTGCGGCCCTCTTTGAAGCACGTGGTCTTAAGGTCACGATGCAGAAGCTCGACCCTTATATCAATGTTGATCCCGGAACCATGAGCCCGTTCCAGCACGGCGAGGTTTATGTCACCGATGATGGTGCTGAAACCGATCTTGATCTTGGCCACTATGAACGCTTTACTCATGCTGCGATGTCCAAGCGTTCCAACTTTACCAGTGGACGCATCTACGAGTCAGTGATTCGTCGTGAGCGCCGTGGTGATTATCTTGGCGCAACCGTGCAGGTGATTCCCCATATTACCGATGCGATCAAAAATGCAATTCTCTCCCTCAGGTCTGAAGATGTAGATATCGCGCTGGTCGAGATTGGCGGCACGGTGGGTGATATTGAATCACAACCGTTCCTTGAGGCCATTCGTCAGCTGCGTTTTGATCTAGGTCGTAAAAACACCGCTTATATCCATTTGACGCTCTTGCCTTACATTAAATCAGCCGGTGAAATTAAATCCAAGCCAACACAGCATTCAGTGCAGAAGTTGCGTGAAATCGGTATCCAGCCGGATGTTCTGCTCTGCCGTTCCGAACACCCGATTCCCAAGAGCCAGAAGGATAAGATCGCCCTGTTCTGTAATGTTGATAGAGATTCGGTGATTGATGCACCTGATGTGGACACAATCTATGGTGTTCCTCTGAAGCTGCGCGAAGGCGGCCTTAGCAATGTGGTGCTTGAGCACTTCGGTATAGATGCACCTGAACCTGACCTTTCAGTCTGGAAGGATATCTGCCGCGAGATTCGTGAGCCGGAGCAGGAGATCAGCATTGCCATGGTTGGTAAATATGTTGAGCTCGCTGATGCCTATAAGTCGGTGAATGAGGCGTTGATTCATGGTGGCATGAGCAACGGTGTGCGGGTAAAAATAAGATATTTCGATGCTGAATCGCTGGAGAAGCAGGGAACCGAATGCCTGGAAGGCATGGATGGTATTCTTGTGCCGGGTGGTTTTGGCGAGCGTGGAACCGAGGGCAAGATTGCTGCGATCCGTTATGCCCGTGAGAACAAGGTTCCATTCCTCGGCATCTGTCTTGGCATGCAGCTGGCGGTTGTTGAGTTTGCCCGCAATGTTGCAGGTCTTACGAAGGCAATCAGCAGTGAGTTTGATGAGCGCGCCGAGCAGCCTGTGATCGCACTGATGACCGAGTGGGAGCAGGAAGGCAGCCGTGTTCAGCGTGATTTTGACAGCGACCTGGGCGGCACGATGAGGCTGGGTGGTTATCCCTGCAAGGTGACTGAAGGTACGTCTGCTTTTGCTGCTTATGGCCAGAGCGAGATTCGCGAGCGCCATCGTCATCGCTATGAGTTCAACAACACCTATCGAACACAGCTGGAAGAGGCGGGCCTGATTGTATCGGGAACCCTGCCGGATAACTCGCTGGTGGAGATGGTGGAGGTAGGCGATCATCCGTGGTTTGTCGCCTGTCAGTTCCATCCGGAATTCCTGTCACGTCCGTATGCGCCACACCCGCTGTTCGCAGCCTTTGTAGGCGCCAGTAAAGAGAAGGCGACACTCTGATGGGATCAGTTGTCTCTGTTGGCGACATCAGGATCGCCAATGATCTGCCGTTGGTTCTGTTTGCAGGACCGTGCGTCATCGAAGGTGAATCCTTTACGTTAAAGACAGCCGAAGCGATTGCTGCGATTGCTGCAGAAGTCGGTGTGCCGCTGGTGTTCAAGTCCAGTTTCGATAAGGCCAACCGTACCAGTAAAGATGGCTTTCGTGGTCCGGGTCTGGATGAGGGGCTGAGAATTTTGCAGCGGGTCAAAAGTGAGCTGGGACTGCCCATCATTACCGATGTGCATACCCCGGAGCAGGCGATAGCCGTAGCTGAAGTGGCCGATATTTTGCAGACACCTGCATTCCTCTGTCGCCAGACTGATTTTATTCAGACCGTCGCTGCAACCGGCAAACCTGTGAATGTCAAGAAAGGGCAATTTCTGGCGCCCTGGGATATGAAACATGTGCTCGATAAGGCGCTGGCGACCGGTAACGATCAGATCATGCTTTGCGAACGTGGTGCAAGTTTCGGTTACAATAATCTGGTGTCTGATATGCGTTCACTGCTGGTGATGAAGGAGTTCGGCGCACCAATCGTCTTTGATGCCACACATTCGGTGCAGCAGCCAGGCGGACTTGGCGGTGCAACTGGTGGTAATCGTGAGTTTGTACCAGGGCTTTCTCAGGCTGCTGTTGCAACGGGTATCGCTGCACTGTTTATGGAGGTGCATCCTGATCCGGACAAAGCACTTTCTGACGGACCTAATTCGCTGGCACTGAGTGACCTTGCGAAGCTGCTGGATCGATTGAAGCGGCTGGATGTCATAGCCAAAGAGAGTTAATAGGTGCGGTCAAGACGGCCGGCCTGAAAATAATGAAAATGAAAAGCAGATGTCCGGCACAGGGTCGGACACAGGAGTAAAGATGAGTGAAATTGTAACAGTCCATGGCCGCGAAATTTTTGATTCGCGTGGTAATCCAACCGTTGAGGTTGATGTGAAACTGGCAAGTGGTGCCTTTGCCCGTGCCGCCGTTCCAAGTGGTGCCTCTACCGGCTCGCGTGAAGCCGTAGAGCTGCGTGATGGCGGTTCCCGCTTGGAAGGCAAAGGCGTGAAAAATGCCGTTGCCAATGTGAACAGTGAGATTGCCGCTGCCGTTAAGGGCATGAATGCAGCTGATCTTGCAGCGCTGGATAATAAATTGATCGAACTTGATGGTACAGCCAACAAGGGTCGTCTGGGAGCGAATGCAATTCTCGGCGTATCTATGGCTGTTGCCAAGGCGCAGGCATCTGAGAATGGCGAGTCGCTATTCCGTTACCTCGGTGGTGCTGATGCCAACCTGATGCCGGTCCCTTGCATGAATGTGATCAACGGTGGTTCACACGCCGATAATAGTATCGACTTTCAGGAGTACATGATTGCACCAGCTGGTGCTTCCACATTCGCTGAGTCTATGGATATGGGTGCTGAAGTATTTCATGCGCTGAAATCTGTACTTAAAGCTGGCGGTCATATTACAGCCGTAGGCGATGAGGGCGGTTTTGCTCCGAACCTCGGTTCTAACGAAGAGGGCATCACTGTAATTCTCGAAGCCATTGAGAAGGCTGGTCTGAAAGCCGGTTCTGATATCGTGATCTGCTCAGATATGGCTGCATCTGAATTCTATCGTGGTGGTTCTTATATCCTGGCCGGAGAGGGCAATCGCAAGCTCGATTCAGTAGGCATGGTTGATTTGATTGAATCACTATGCCGTCAGTATCCGATCGTCTCCATTGAGGATGGTCTGGATGAGAATGACTGGGATGGCTGGAAGGTATTGACCGAACGTGTTGGTGATTCTGTTCAGCTGGTTGGAGATGATCTGTTTGTAACCAATCCCGCAATTCTGAAAGAGGGTATTGATAAGGGTATTGCCAATGCACTGCTGGTGAAGGTCAACCAGATCGGTACGCTGACTGAGACCATTGCCGCTGTGAACATGGCGCATGATGCCGGTTACCGCTGCATGATGAGTCACCGCTCAGGTGAAACCGAAGATGCAACCATTGCTGATCTTGCTGTTGCACTCTCTACTGGCCAGATCAAGACAGGTTCCGCATCGCGCTCTGATCGTATGGCGAAATATAACCAGTTGCTTCGTATCGAAGAGGAGCTTGGCAGTGCCGCTCGTTACGCCGGACATGCTGCATTTGGTCTCTCTTCCTGATCGGCAAAAGGGTTCGCCGCGTCTGTTGGTGCAGTGAGCATCTGAAGTGGTGAGAATAGTGGGTCGCTGGCTCTTCTGGGGACTCTCGGCAGTCGGACTCTGTTACATGCTCTGGAGCATGATCTTTTCGGATCATGGTTATCTGGTCTATCGTCAGGAAGCGATGCAGACCGCGGAGCTTAGGGCCGAGCTCAAAGAGTTACAGGTGGAACGGGAGCGTCTGGCTGAAGAGGTTCTTCGACTCAGGAACGATCCTGATGCGTTGGAAGAGTTGGTCCACCGCGAACTGGGATATGTTTATCCTGATG
>Ga0316187_10006372_pt1 | contig 10152 bp, 8 predicted proteins | sample CroRivburrow1_MG_FD_204927 | JGI IMG/M metagenome (GOLD analysis project Ga0316187, IMG submission 204927) | Coastal sediment microbial communities from Maine, United States - Cross River worm burrow 1 | ecosystem: Environmental > Aquatic > Marine > Coastal > Sediment | place: USA: Maine... | reverse complement strand
GCGATGGCCGCCGAACTGACGCGTGTCTACAAGGACCTGCGCCAGAAATACGACAGCCTCGACAACCAGGAGCATTTCGATCTTCTGCGTTCGCTTACGTTCTTCCACGAGTTCTCGCACGCCGAGATCTGGGAGGTACTCCGTGCCTCGGACTGGCACGAGTACAAGGATGGCGAAGATATCGTCCGTGAGGGCGAAGTCGATGATCGCTTCTACATTATCGTGGCCGGCTCCGTAAAAGTGCAGGCGAATGGTCATGATGTTGGAACGCTCAACAACGGTGAATGTTTCGGTGAGACGAGTTACGTGCGCGGCGCGAAGCGCCAGGCGTCGATCCGGTCTCAGGGCCAGGTCACGATTCTACGCGTGAGTTCCACGCTCATGGAACAGGTGTCCTCAGCCTGTCAGTTGCGCTTCAACAAGGTCTTCCTGCGCTCGCTGATCAATCGCCTGCAAGGCTCGGGCGGCGCCAACACCTGATCGACTGATCGGTCAATCCGGTTTCTATCCCGTAATCCGCAGTGACCTAAGTACAATTGTGTATGGTCGTCATGCTTATTACACGCAACCATCCGTGCATGCGCCGGATTTTCCAGTCTGTTCTTCTCCTGGCATGCTGCTTACTGCAGGCGCACGCCGAGGACCTCGGAGCGGACGCCTTTCCGCTGCGCAATCACAACCCGTTCCTGCAGGTCTTCGGTTTGCCGAAGTTCCAGACCGCGGAACTCGTCCGCCCGGAGCATTTCGATTTTGCCGTCAGCTACGATATTACTAACGACGCCGATGATGCCGAGCGTCCGACCAGCGAACTGGTTATTGACGGTGAGACGCAGACGCTCTCCTTGTCGCTGCGGCATCGCGTGTTCGAACGCATGGAATTGGGCATTGATATGCCATATGTCAGCCATTCCGGCGGCACCCTCGACAGCCTGATCAAGGATTGGCACAACCTCGTTGGTCTTTCCAACTCGATGCGTGAGGGCCCGAACGACCAGATTCAGCACAGCTATGCGCTGGATGGCATAACTCGATACGAACTGCTTGCCCCGCAGTCGGGGATAGGAGACGTCCAGTTGTCGGCCGCATACGCCATGCAAAAGGTGACCTTCCGGGCAGGCATCAAGTTGCCAACCGGGGACCCCGACAAGCTGACCGGAAGCGGGGCAACGGACGTCTCACTTGGCCTCTATGCCGGCAGCACAACGATGCTTTTCGATCGCGCCTTGAATTACTCGGGGTTTCTGGGTGTGTTGTTGCTTGGCGATGGCGATGTATTACCGGAGTTCCAGGAAAGCACGGTGCCCTACGGCGGCGTCGCGTTTCGCTGGCACGCGACGGAGCGGCTGTCCCTCGCAACCCAGTTTTCATTGCAAGGGTCATACTTCGACATTGATATCGATGAGATCGGCGGCAGCACGATTCAGTTCGCCATTGGCGGGGACTACCGCTTCAAGCGCACGCTGCTGCGGCTCGCGATCGTCGAGGATATTGCCGCCGGCGCGACTCCGGACTTCGCGCTGCACCTCTCTATCCGTAGTTTCGGGGGCTGATTTCCGGTTACACTCCACGTCCATCGAAAATTGGGGTTCTCCATGATCAAACGTGTTTTCTGCCTGCTGGCAGTCGTCTTCTCTATGTCTGCATTTGCGAGCGAGCTCTCGGATGCGGTCAGCAAGGACTACACCGAACACCTCGGTGACCTTTTTGACCATTTTCATCGCAATCCGGAACTCTCGACGATTGAGCATGAAACCGCTCGTCGCATGGCCATGGAACTGAGCCTCGCGGGCTTCGACGTGACGGAAGGTGTCGGCGGAACGGGTGTGGTGGCCATGCTCGAAAACGGTGCCGGGCCGCTCGTCATGATGCGTGCCGATATGGATGGATTGCCCGTCGAGGAAAAGTCCGGCCTGGAGAACGCCTCGCGCGCGAAGCAGATTGATCCGATTACGGGTAACGAAGTATTCACCATGCATGCCTGTGGCCATGACGTGCATATTACGAGCCTCGTCGGTACGGCTCGCCATATGGCGGCAAACAGGGATGAGTGGACCGGTACGTTGATGCTCCTGGTGCAGCCAGCCGAGGAGCGGGTACTGGGCGCTCGCGCGATGCGCGACGACGATATCTGGGAGCGCTTCGGTAAACCGGACTACGCGCTGGCATTTCACGTCTCGTCGTCGGGTGTTGCAGGAATCATCAACGTGCAGGAAGGGAGCCCGTACGCGGGTGCAGACACCGTCGATATCATTGTTCACGGTGTTGGCGCGCACGGCGCGAGCCCGCATCGTGGCAAGGATCCGATCGTTCTCGGCAGCCAGATCGTGCTTGCACTGCAGACACTGGTCGCTCGCGAGCTGTCTCCACGTGACCCGGGCGTCGTTACGGTTGGCTCATTCCACTCGGGCACCAAGCACAACATCATCTCCGATCGTGCGCACCTGCAGTTGACCGTGCGCAATACGAGCCCGGAAACGCGCCGGACTCTGCTTGAAGGCATTGAGCGCATAGCCGTGAATATGGGGCGAGTAGCAGGCCTGCCGGAAGACAAACTCCCTGAGGTCATCATCTCCAACGAAAGCGTACCGCCTGTCGTAAATGATGCTGCATTGGTTCGCCGGCTGCGGTCCGCGTGGATTGAGAGTATGGGTGACGAGGCAGTTGTCGACATCCCGACCAAGGGCATGGGCGCCGAAGATTTTCCATTCTTTACGATGGATCCGGAAATCTCGAGCGTCTACTGGTCCATGGGCGGAACGCCGCAGGAAGCCTTTGACGTTGAAGCCGCGGGCGGAGAACCCGTGCCGAGCCATCACTCGCCGTTGTTCAAGATATCTCCGGAACCCTCGGTGACCAAGGGCGTCGAGTCTACGGTCGTAGCGCTTAAGGCCTTGATGCAGGAGTAGGTTGGTGATTGCGCGAGCAGGTCAAATTTGCGCGATCTGGGTTCTGTCGGTCCTTTCGGCAACAGCGGTCATGGCGCAGGAGGCCGAAGTCGCGCCGGAGGCTGAGCCTGAGCAAGCTGCGGACGAAACGGTGCCTGAGAAGAAGGGCTTTCTGGCGCAGATGAAGGACCCGGAAGATGGCAAATTCGACATCAGCCAGTACCTTCTCGATAACCTGGTCGGTTTCCTGCCGGTACCGCTAATTATCACCGAACCGGCTGTCGATAACGGCCTGGGACTTGCGGGTGCCTTCTTTCACAAACCGAAGGCCGACCAGATGCAGGTTCGCGACGGGAATCTGATATTGCCGAACATCTCGGTTGTCGCGGCCGCCTACACCGGCAACGAATCGTGGTTCGTCGGTGGCGGTCATCTTCGCAACTGGTCAAAAGACCGCTTTCGCTATGAAGTGATGGGCGGATACGCGAATATAAATCTGGACTGGTACGGAAGCGATGGAGGGCCAATCGAGGACACCGGTCTCCGGTTTAACGTCGAGGGCGCGATGTTGGACCAGAAATTCCTGGTGCGGATTGGCGATAGTCGATGGTACATGGGACCTGATTTGCGGATCCTGAATAGCGACGTCTCTTTCGACCTGGGCCTGCCGGTCGACTTGCCGACCGTGGAGAACTCCGTTGTGACGCTGTCGCTGGTCACGATTTATGAGAACCTCGATTTCAAACTCAGTCCGCGTAGCGGTCTCCAACTGGAGTTCGATGCGTCCGTCAGTCGCGAAGCGATCGGTAGCGACTTCGACTATGAGCAGCTCTCGTGGAAGGCCCGACAGTTCTTCGAGTTTGGCGACAAGTACTTCTTCGGTTGGCGACTGGACGGGTCAACGACGAGCGGCGATGTGCCTTTCTACCTGGAGCCTTTCGTAGAACTCGAGGGAATCCCCGCGATGCGCTTCCAGGGACCGACCGCGGCCACCGCCGAAATCCGTGGAGGCGTTGACATTACTCCCAGATGGTCCCTGCTCGGTTTTGTCGGTTCTGGCCGCACGGGTGACAGTGTGTCCGATCTGTCGTCAGCCGAATCGCACTCGGCGTACGGTGTGGGCTTTCGCTACTTGATGGCCCGGAGGCTAGGCTTGCGACTTGGTCTCGACGTCGCCAAAGGTCCCGAAGACACGTATGTCTACCTGATTGTGGGATCCGCTTGGCGGTAGCCCTTGATTGGCTACAAACCTCGGAGGTTCGAATGCGCTTTTGCAAAATTATTGTGGCTACCTGTTGCGTGCTCGTTTCGGCGGCTTGTTCGCCAACTGCGACTGACCATGGGACGGATGCCGAAACGGCTTTTCATGCATTGCTTGATGAGCACTGGGCTGCCGCGAGTGCGGAGAAAGTGTTCTTTCGAACAGATCCCGACGCCTGGCGAATGGATGGCGAACTCTCTGAACACACGCCCGAAGCTCGAGCCAGGCGCCAGCAATACAACGAGGTAGTCCTAAGCAAGCTCGCCGACATCGATGTCGATGATCTTGGCGCCGACGATCAACTGTCGTATCGCATTTTCAGGTACGAACGCGAAACGGAACGGGAGAGCTACGCACAACGCGATCATCTGTTCCCGATAACCAGCATGTTCGGGTACCACACGTACTTTGCCGAAGCGCCGTCAAACATGTCGTTTCTGTCGAGCAGTGACTACGACGACTACCTGGTGAGCCTGGCTGACTTCACTCGGTACAATCGTGAGTACATCGGCTTATTGCGTGAAGCAATAGAGGCTGGCTACACGCACTACTGCGAAAGTATTTCCGGCTATGCCTCGACCATCGAGGAGCATATCGTTGGCGACGCGACGCAAAGCCTTCTTTATGTGCCGTTCACGCGCTTTCCCGGCAACGTCAACGACGACCAGCGAGCGGAGTACTCGAGCAAGGGCATCGAATTAATCGATGCTGTGATCGTGCCCGGCTACGAAGAGCTGCTGGACGTCTTCGTTAACGAGTATCTGCCGGCCTGTCGAACAGACGTCGCGATATCGTCGCTCCCTGGCGGCGATGACTACTATCAGTACCTGATCCGTTATTTCACAACCACCGACATGACGGCAGCAGAGATACACGAGCTCGGCGTGTCGGAGCTGAGTCGTATCCACGCCGAGATGCTCGAAATTATTGACGCGGTCGATTTCGAAGGCGATCTCAAGGCATTTATCGACTATCTCCGCGAAGACCCGAAGTTTTACGCCAGGTCGGATGAAGAACTTCTGGGTCGCGCGGCGCTTATCAGCAAGACGGCTGAAGGCGAACTACCTCGCTTCTTCACACTATTGCCGCGTGCGACCTACAAGATTGCCGGCAACGAGAATCGCGGTGCCTATTACATGCCGCCATCCGGAGATGGGACGGACTCGGGCACCTATTTCGTGACGACCGGCGATCTGACGAGCGTGCCACTGTACACGCTCGAAGCACTGTCGCTGCATGAGGGCGTTCCCGGTCATCACCTGCAATCAACACTCGCCCAGGAACTGGACCTGCCGGAGTTTCGGCGGGGTCTGTACCACTCTGCATTCGGTGAGGGCTGGGGGCTCTATTCCGAGCGTCTGGGCAAGGAAATGGGCTTCTACACCGATCCGTATGACGATTTTGGGCGCCTGACCTACGAAGCCTGGCGCGCGTGCCGACTGATTGTCGACACAGGCATGCATGCGTTTGGGTGGTCGCGCCAGCAGGCGGTGGATTTCATGCTGGCGAACACGGCAGCAAGTGCCAACGACGTCAACAGTGAGATCGATCGCTACATCACCTGGCCTGCCCAGGCGCTGTCCTACAAGATCGGCGAATTGAAGATTCGTGAACTGCGAGCCAGGGCGGAAGCCGAACTCGGCTCATCGTTCGACATCAGGCGGTTTCACGACATCGTCGTTGGTAATGGGTCACTGCCGATTGCCGTGCTCGAAGAGACGGTCACCAACTGGATTGCCGCCGAGAACCGCTAGCGGGAGAGGTTTAGTCCTCGACCTCGAAGTCGGCCAGATCCTCGCCACCGGCACTTTTCAGGAGAATCTCGACTTTCTGCTCGGCTTCCTTAAGGGCCGTCTGGCAACCGCGCGTGAGCTTGATGCCTTCCTCGAACTTCTTCATGGCCTTCTCGAGCGGCAGGTCGCCGGACTCGAGTTCCTCGACAAGGTTTTCCAGGTCGGCCAGTGATTTTTCGAGATTGAATTTCTTTGTCGAGCTCATGCGTTTTATCCATCTTGATTGCGAGGCCACGCTACAGCGCCAGCCTTTTGCCGTCAATGCCCTGCGGCGAGCCACAATTGACAGATATTGAGGGGGACAATACAGTAGCTGATTGTTGGACTGATTCTAATTCGAGAGGAAAAACAATGTCCCTGAAAGGCAGTAAGACCGAACAGAACCTGAAAGACGCGTTTGCCGGTGAATCCCAGGCGAATCGCCGCTACCTGTACTTCGCAGCCAAAGCCGATGTGGAAGGCTACAACGACGTTGCGGCAGTATTCCGGTCCACGGCGGAAGGTGAAACGGGCCATGCGCACGGTCATCTCGAGTATCTCGAGGAGACAGGCGATCCCGCCACCGGACTGCCGATTGGTTCGACATCCCTGAACCTGGCCGCATCAATTGCGGGCGAGACGCACGAGTACACCGACATGTATCCGGGCATGGCCAAAACGGCCCGTGACGAAGGTCATGACGAGATCGCTGACTGGTTCGAGACGCTGGCCAAGGCTGAGCGCTCACACGCCAACCGTTTCCAGAAAGCCCTGGACTCGCTGGACGACTAATCCATCCGGAGAGCCGGGCCGCAAGGCCCAGCTTCCACTCCCATGAGTGATTCACGACGCGAGGGTAGCCTCGAGGCTCCGACACGCCACCCGCTTGATTGGCAATCGGACGAATTCTACGACGACAAATCCCTGTTCGAAGAACTCGAGCGCGTGTACGACATTTGTCACGGCTGTCGGCGCTGCTTCAACCTCTGTAACTCGTTTCCTCTCCTGTTCGATCTTATCGACGAGTCGGACACGATGGAGGTCGACGGCGTTGCAAAAGACGACTACTGGCAGGTGGTAGATAACTGTTACCTCTGTGACATGTGCTACATGACCAAGTGCCCCTACGTGCCGCCGCACGAGTGGAATGTTGATTTTCCGCACTTGATGCTGCGTGCCAAAGCGGCACGCTTCAAAAAAGAAGGTGCACCTGTTCGGGACAAGATACTTAGTGCGACCGACAAGGTTGGAAAGCTTGCTGGCATTCCCGTCGTCGTCAATGCGGTCAATGCCGTGAATCGCAGCAAGACCGGTCGCAAGCTCCTGCAGGGCGCTCTGGGCGTGCATAAGGATGCACCAGTGCCGCCGTATCATTCGAAGACGGCCAGGAAACGTCTTGCCCGACTCGAAAATGTCGGCGATGTCGAGGCTCAGCCAACTGAATCAACGCGTGGCAAGGTCGTGTTGTACACAACCTGCTACGGCAACCGTAATCACCCGGCAATCGATGAAGACCTCGTAGCCGTGTTCGAGCACAACGGCATAGCAATGGCATTGGCAGACAAAGAAGTCTGCTGCGGCATGCCCAAGCTCGAGCTGGGCGATCTCGAGGCAGTTGCGAAGGCCAAGGATACGAATATCCCGATCCTCGCCGCGATGGTCGATGATGGTTGGGACATCGTGACGCCGATTCCGTCGTGCACCCTGATGTTCAAGCAGGAACTGCCGCTGATGTTCCCGGATGACCCGGACGTCATCAAGGTTCGCGATGCGATGTACGACCCGTTCGAATACCTGCTGTTACGTCACAAAGACGGCGTGCTGAAGACAGAGTTCAAGGCGTCGCTTGGCAAAGTGACGTACCAGGTCCCGTGTCATCTTCGTGTCCAGAATATCGGGCTCAAGACCCGGGATGCACTGCAGCTGGTGCCCGATACGACGGTCGAAGTCATCGAACGATGCTCCGGCCATGACGGCACCTACGCCGTCAAGAAGGAATTCCACGACACGTCGAAGAAGATCGCCCGGCCAGTCGTCAACAAGCTGAAGAAGAGCGAGGCCGACTACTTCACGAGCGACTGCCCGATGGCAGCTGAACAAATCGTGCAGGACCTCGACGATCATTCCGCCAACAACCCTATGAGCCTGCTGCGCAAGGCCTACGGAATCTGACAGATGCAAAAACTTACCCGTGAAGACCTGTACAGCCTCGAGCAGTATGCGGATCTGCGCCCCGAATTCCGCCAAAAGGTCATGGAGCACAAGAATGACCGTCGGCTATTGCTAGGCACGAATGCTGCCCTGTATTTCGAAGACCGCATGACGATGCAATACCAGGTCCAGGAAATGCTGCGAATCGAACGTATCTTCGAGGCCGAGGGCATCAATGAAGAACTCGATGCCTACAATCCGCTGATTCCGGACGGCAGTAACTGGAAGGCAACCTTCATGATCGAGTTTCCGGATGTTGAAGAGCGCCAGCAGATGCTCTCGCAGCTGGTAGGCGTCGAGGATCGCGTGTACATGCAGGTCGTCGACTTCGATCGCGTTCACCCGATTGCGGACGAGGATCTTGAACGTGATACCGAGGAAAAAACCTCGGCCGTGCATTTCCTGCGCTTCGAGCTGCCGCCGGAGCAGGTGGCAGCCCTCAAGGGCGGTGCCGCATTAATTGCGGGCATCGATCACGAAAACTACCGGGTAGAGATCAGCCCGGTTCCCGATAACATCCGCGAATCACTCGTCAACGATCTGGATTAGAGATATAGTTCTGCCGGGCACTTTTCTGGCAATCCGTACTCTGGCTAAAGGATTGAATGACTAAGCGATACGATGCTGCGGACATTGAAGTCCTCAGTGGACTCGAACCTGTCCGGCGTCGACCGGGCATGTACACCGACACCTCCCGTCCGAATCACCTGGCGCATGAGGTTGTCGACAATTCCGTCGACGAGGCACTTGCAGGCCACTGCAAGAAGATTGAGGTCACGATCTACAAGGACGGCTCCGTCGAGGTCAACGACGACGGTCGCGGCATGCCCGTCGACAAGCACCCCAAGGAGAAAATCCCGGGCGTTGAACTGATCCTGACGCGCTTACACGCGGGCGGCAAATTCTCCAGTGAGAATTACCAATACTCGGGCGGACTGCACGGCGTCGGCGTTTCCGTGGTCAATGCCTTGTCGAAGAATCTGGAAGTATGGATTCGTCGCGGCGGGAAGGAATACAACATGAGCTTCGCCGGCGGCAAGAAACGCGGCAAGCTCGAGGTTGTCGGCAAGGTTGGCAAGGCGAACACAGGTACGACCATTCGCTTTTGGCCCGACGAACAGTACTTCGATACGACCAAAATTTCCGTCAAGAGCCTCAAGCACGCACTCAAGGCCAAGGCGGTCCTGTGCCCCGGACTGAAAGTCAGCCTCAAGGTCGAAAAGCCCAAGGAGAAATTCGAATGGCAGTACGAAGGTGGGCTCGAGCAGTACCTGCTCGAAGAGATCGGCGGCGGGGAGACTTTGCCTGCGGAGCCGTTCTCCGGGAGCCTGTCCGGTAACAACGAAGCTGTCGACTGGGCGCTGGTCTGGACGACAGACGGTGGCCCGTCCGTCACCGAGAGCTACGTCAACCTGATCCCGACTCCACAGGGAGGTACTCACGTGAACGGCCTGCGGACCGGGCTCACCAATTCCCTGCGTGAGTTCTGCGATTTCAGGAACCTGTTGCCACGCGGAGTTGCGATTGCACCCGAAGACGTTTGGGACGGGCTTAGTTTCGTGCTCAGTACAAAGCTGGAAGACCCGCAGTTCTCCGGGCAGACCAAGGAAAGACTGTCGTCGCGCGAATCGGCCGCGTTCGTTGCCGGCGTGATCAAGGACAACTTCTCGCTGTGGCTGAACCAACATCCGGAAACGGGCGATCTGATCGCACAGCTCGCGATCACCAAGGCGCAGAAGCGCCTGAAGTCGGCGAAGAAGGTTGTTCGCAAGAAGATCGTGTCCGGCCCGGCGCTGCCGGGCAAGCTTGCCGACTGTACTTCCCAGGAGCCCGAACTCTGTGAGTTATTCCTCGTTGAGGGTGATTCTGCCGGCGGTTCCGCCAAGCAGGCGCGCGACCGTATCACGCAGGCGATCATGCCGCTGCGTGGCAAAATCCTGAATACCTGGGAGGTCGACACGTCCGAGATCCTGGCGTCCGCGGAAGTGCACGACATATCTGTTGCGCTGGGCGTCGACCCGGG
>Ga0316187_10006371_pt1 | contig 10153 bp, 8 predicted proteins | sample CroRivburrow1_MG_FD_204927 | JGI IMG/M metagenome (GOLD analysis project Ga0316187, IMG submission 204927) | Coastal sediment microbial communities from Maine, United States - Cross River worm burrow 1 | ecosystem: Environmental > Aquatic > Marine > Coastal > Sediment | place: USA: Maine... | reverse complement strand
GCACCGATGCGCCGGCCAACAGTTATGAAGATGTGACCGGTTACAACAACTTTTACGAATTCGGAACCGGCAAGGAAGATCCCGCAAGGTATGCACAGGACTTTGACCCGCTACCGTGGTCAATCACCGTGGACGGCCATGCCGAGAAGACCGGCACATTCCAGTTCGACGACTTCATGAAACCGTTTGATCTTGAGGAACGCATTTATCGGATGCGTTGCGTCGAAGCGTGGTCGATGGTCATCCCCTGGGTTGGTTTTTCCTTGGCGGATGTTGTGAAGCATTTTCAACCAACGTCGAAAGCAAAATATGTCGCGTTTGAAACGCTTAACGATCCGGTACGCATGCCCGGCCAGCGCCGGCGCGTGCTCGAATGGCCCTATCAAGAAGGCCTGACCATTGCCGAGGCAACAAATCCGTTGGCGATCCTGGCTGTCGGTGTTTATGGCGAAACCATGCCGAACCAGAACGGCGCGCCCATTCGCCTTGTGGTGCCGTGGAAGTACGGTTTTAAAGGTATCAAGAGCATCGTGCGCATCAGCTTTACAGAAAAGCAGCCGCCGGTTAGCTGGAATATTGCCGCTCCGAATGAGTACGGATTCTATGCAAACGTCAACCCCGAGGTTGATCACCCACGCTGGAGCCAGGCAAGCGAGAGGGTAATTGGCAGCGGCCTTTTTGCGGCCAAGAAACCAACCTTGATGTTCAACGGTTACGGCGAACAGGTCGCTCACCTTTACGACGGACTTGATTTGCGCAAGAACTACTAGAGCCTATGAACACGCTGCAACGAGTCCGCTTCGTCGGCAAGCCGCTGGTTTTTCTGATTTGTCTGCTACCGGCGGCATTCGTCGTCGGTGACGCGCTCGGTATTACCGGACAACTCAGCGCCAATCCGGTCGAAGACATTCTCGATCGTTTCGGCAACTGGGCCATTCGCCTGATAATGGTCACGCTGGCCGTTACACCACTCAGGAAGATAACAGGCTGGAACTGGCTAACGCGCTTTCGCCGCATGTTCGGCTTGTTTACGTTTTTCTATGCGCTGATGCATTTCCTGACATGGCTGTTGCTTGATCGCGGACTCGCGGTCGATCCTGCCTTTCAGTGGTCGGCGGTTCTCGAAGACGTGACCGAACGTCCGTTTATCACCATTGGCTTTACAGCGATCCTGCTGCTTATCGCCATGGCGGTTACATCAACCAGTGGCATGCGCAGGCGCATGGGCCGGCGCTGGGATAAATTGCATTACAGCGCTTATGCCGTCGGCGCGCTCGGCGTGTGGCACTACTGGTGGCAGGTCAAGAAGGACACGAGCGACGCGTGGATCTACGCGGTGATACTCGCAGTGCTGCTCGGGTTGCGGCTCTACTGGCGTAGGCGGAAGACAAACAAGAGCCATTGAGACGCCGCTCGCGCACATCCATGGCCAAAAAAAACCGGGGCGGCTCGCAGTCGCCCCGGCTGTGTCACACATGCGTTAGCGCTTTTTAGGCAACCTTCACAGTGTGGCGTTCCGCCGCCTGGATTTTCGGAAGAACGACGCTCAGGATGCCGTCTTTCAGTTCGGCTGTGATGTGTTCTACATCGACACCGACTGGCAGAGCGACCGTGCGCATGAGCTCGCCGTAACCGAGTTCATGGCGATAGAACGTCTCTTTCTCTTCTTCTTCCTCAAACTCCCTCTCAGCCTCAATCATCAGGCGGTCGCCAGAGATTGTGACCTCGACATCGTCTTTCTCGACGCCAGGCAGTTCCGCTCGGACTATGAGCTCTTTGTCGCGGTCAAGGATATCGACGCGGAAGCTCCGCTCGAAGTCGATTCCTACTGGCCACTTAAAACCAAGAGGCTCAAACGTCTCCATCCAGCGGCGTGGTGGGAAGTCCTCAAAGAACTCCTCCATGCTGTGGGTGAGAGGCGCGATCCGTTTTACGTCAATAGCCCGTTTCGCAGGCTCGAATTTATGTAGCTTTGACATGTGATTCACCTCCTTCCCGTTCGTACACTGGCAAACTTCCGCCAGCTCACTAGATATATGCCCTATTCGCCAGACGCAATATCAGGGATATCCCGAATTGACGACATTGCGATACAGGTATTAACTGACGGCACGTATAGCGAACTCGCTTCGCGACGTCTTCAAATGGTGACCGGAGTTGAAACGCTGATAGCGCATGGCTGCTCCGACACGCTCTCGTGCCATCGCAACAGCTGCCTCGCGCGGTAACATTCGTCCAAGCTGCATGCGCTCCAGCATCTCTGCCGTATTGCCACGTATCTTCTCATCAATGATCGGGAACACCTGCGCCTCAGAACCACCGCTGTATTCGACCGCCGCACAGATAACGCCGCCGGCATTGGCAATAAAGTCCGGCACACAGAAGACGCCGCGTTTGTGCAGCATGGCCTCCGCTTTTTCGGTAATGCCGATGTTGGCGCCAGGAACAATCAATTTTGCCTTGACCGTGGCCTGGTTATCGGCGCGAATTACGTCCGGGCGCGCCGCCGGTACGAGAATGTCGCAATCGACGCCGACGATAGCATCGCGTTGCAGCCGCTCACCGCCTTCGAAATCGGCAATGCGACCACCGGCATCAACATGCTCGCTCAAAGCGGCAACATCCAGTCCGCGGGCATCATGAACCGCACCGCTGTAGTCCGCCGCGGCAACCAGCGTCGCACCCCGTTCTGCAAAGAAACGCGCCGCGTGCTTGCCAACAGCACCAAATCCCTGCATCGCGACACGCGCACCCTCAAGTGACATGTTGAGATGGTCTTTAGCCACGTCAGCACTGGCGACAACGCCATAGGCCGTTGCACCGATTTCATCGAGCGGAATGCCGCCAAGCTCCTTGGGCAGTCCTGCACAAGGCTTGCCCTCGTCTTTAACCCAGGCCATCGCTGCTTCGTTGGTTCCCATGTCAGGACCGGGAATGTAGTCGCTAAGCGGCATTAGTGCCTGCGCGAATGCGCGCATAAGCTCTTCTTTTTGCCTTTCACCCATTCTCGGGTCGGCGAAGATCACTGACTTGCCGCCGCCGTGCGGCAGTCCTGCCGCCGCGTTCTTGAGCGTCATCCCTCGGGCCAGGCGAAAACACTCTTCGAGCGATACATCGGGAAGCATGCGGACGCCGCCGATCGCCGGACCAGCGGCGACGTTGTCCACCACAGCGATTGCCTTCAAACCGATAGTGGGTTGGTAAATATGCAGGATGGTCTTGGGACCAAGATCATCACAGAAACGAAATGCGGATGCGTTCATCGCGTTGCTCCCATAGGTTGTGATGTTCTGAAATTTTGCCCGAGGTCTTTGGTCAGTTGCTCGCGCAATAAGAATTTTTGAACTTTGCCTGTAACAGTCATTGGAAAGTCGTCGACGAAGCGGACGTAGTGCGGGATTTTGAAATGTTGACGAGTAGCCGGCCCGCATACAGCTGCGCCCAATAGAGGTGCTCCACCACCTCCATGTGAGCAGCTCTGCGCACGTTTTCCTCGGTCCCATTTCACCGCGGAGCAATTGTTTCAACAACTGCTCCGCTTCTGAATTCGTACAAGTACAGACTTGATCATCGCGATTCGAAAGCAAAAAAAGGCCCGCATAAAGCGGGCCTTTTAGGACTGCGCGACAGGCTGAACTACATCATGCCGCCCATGCCACCCATACCGCCCATACCGCTCATGTCAGGCATTGACGCATGACCGGCATCGTCTTGCGGCGCATCTGCAACCATTGCTTCGGTCGTCAGTAACAGACCTGAAACAGAGGCTGCATTTTGCAGTGCGTGACGCGTAACCTTGGTCGGATCCAGGATACCGGCTTCGATCATATCGACGTACTCGCCAGTCGCAGCGTTGTAGCCGTAATTACCCTTGCCCAGAGCAACCGCATTCAGAACCACACTTGCGTCACCGCCAGCATTGCGCACGATCTGGCGCAGAGGCTCTTCAACAGCCCGCTTCAGGATACCAATACCAACGTTCTGGTCATCGTTATCGCCTACGAGCTTTTTGATTGCTGTAACGGCGCGAATCAACGCAACACCACCACCCGGTACAACGCCCTCTTCGACGGCCGCACGCGTTGAGTGCAGCGCATCCTCGACGCGCGCCTTCTTTTCCTTCATCTCGACTTCGGTTGCAGCGCCGACTTTGATGACAGCAACACCGCCAGAGAGCTTGGCAACACGTTCTTGCAGCTTCTCTTTATCGTAGTCTGACGAAGAATCTTCAATCTCGCGGTTGATCTGCTCAACGCGACCCTGAATATCTTCGCTCCGACCCGCGCCATCGATAATCGTCGTGTTTTCCTTGGTGATTTGAATTTTCTTCGCCTCGCCCAGGTCATCGAGCGTCGTCTTCTCGAGGGATAAACCGACTTCCTCGGAAATCACCTGGCCGCCAGTCAGAACTGCGATGTCCTGCAACATGGCTTTGCGACGGTCGCCGAAGCCTGGTGCTTTCACAGCAGCAACCTTGACGATACCGCGGATGTTGTTCACAACCAATGTGGCAAGTGCTTCGCCTTCAACGTCTTCTGAAACAATAACCAGCGGACGACCGGCTTTGGCAACGCTTTCGAGAACCGGCAGCAAATCACGGATGTTCGAGATTTTCTTGTCGTACAGCAGAATTAATGGATTTTCGTGCTCAACCTGCTGGCTTTGCGCATCATTGATGAAGTACGGAGAGAGGTAACCGCGATCGAACTGCATTCCCTCAACAACGTCGAGTTCGTTTGCAAGACCGGAACCTTCTTCAACCGTGATAACGCCCTCTTTACCCACTTTCTGCATGGCTTCAGAGATGATCTCACCAACCTCGGTATCCGAGTTTGCGGAAATGCTGCCGACCTGCGCGATTGCTTTCTCATCTTCGCAAGGTTTTGACATCTTCTGCAGCTCTTCAACGATAGCAGCCGACGCTTTGTCGATGCCACGCTTCAGATCCATCGGGTTCATGCCGGCGGCAACTGACTTCAGGCCTTCGCGCAGGATAGCCTGTGCAAGCACCGTGGCCGTTGTCGTGCCGTCACCAGCGACATCAGATGTCTGGGAAGCAACTTCCTTCACCATCTGCGCGCCCATATTCTCGAATTTGTCTTCGAGTTCGATTTCCTTGGCAACCGAGACACCATCTTTGGTGACCGTCGGTGCGCCGAAGCTCTTGTCGAGCACTACGTTGCGGCCTTTCGGTCCCAACGTTATTTTGACGGCGTTAGCCAGGACGTTCACGCCTGCGAACATCTTTTGGCGCGCGTCGTCGCTAAAACGTACTTCTTTAGCAGCCATTTCTATTTCCTCTGTTATTCCTGGGCAGCGGCTCCAGCCGCATTCCAATAAGTGAATTCATTAACGCAGCTATCAGGCATTTAGCCTTCAACGACTGCCATGATGTCGTCTTCTTTCATCACCAGCAGCTCTTCGCCATCGACTTTGACCTCGGTGCCGGCGTACTTGCCGAACAACACGGTGTCGCCAGCTTTGACGTCGAGAGCACGAACCTCACCGGAATCGAGGATCTTGCCGTTACCGACAGCGACAACCTCTCCCTTGATGGGTTTCTCGGTTGCGGCATCTGGAATTACGATTCCGCCGGGCGATGTGCGCTCTTCTTCCATGCGCTTTACGATGACTCGATCATGAAGCGGACGCATCTTCATGGGGCATATCTCCTGTAAATTATTGATAAATAACCGACTTTTGGCGGTTTTTCGACTTCGCGTAATTAGCACTCAGTCGTAAGGAGTGCTAATAATAGGTATGGCGCTCCAAATTTCAAGCGTTTAGCCCCGCGAATTGTGTAAAAAATCGAACTGCGTCTGTGACAGCCCCAAAACAAGCGGTTAAGCTGCGCGTCTCTCAGGAACTTTTCCTCGGCAATTCCCCACCAATGACTATGACTCGTTATGCCTTGACCGCCCTTTTGGCGCTGTTTGTCGGCCTCCCCGCCGCTGCCCAGGATAATCAGCCGCAACGGCCGGAACTCGTGTATCGCTATGTCGTGGCTGACAGCGGAGAGGCGATCGAGATCGACTGGGAGATCGAGGACGGCTATTACCTGTATCGCAACAAGCTGAGCTTCGAGAGCAATACCGACGGCATTACCCTGGGCGACGCAGAAATGCCCGAGGGCCTCGATCACGAGGACGAGTACTTCGGCAAGCAGCAGGTTTATCGGGATCGCTTCTATGTCAGCGTCCCCTACACGATCGCTGGCGACCGACCCGCGACGATGCAGTTCGTTATCAAGAGTCAGGGCTGCTGGGACGGCGGACTCTGCTACCCGCCGCAGAGCTGGGCTGAAGAGGTCAAGCTGCGGCAGCCCGCGGCAAGCCAACCCAAACTCGACCTGGGCAGCCTCGGGGGTCTCGGTGGCAGCGAATTCGTGCCAGTCGACCAGGCATTCAAACCGATATTGATCCCAGTCGACGGCAGCACGGTTGAAGTGACCTTTGAGGTTACTCCCGGTTACTACCTGTATAAGGACAAGATCTCGGTCAAGGCTGTTTCGGAGAACGTCCAACTGGGCAAATTGCAGCTGCCCGTGGGTACATTAAAGTTCGACGAGTTTTTCGGCGAGTCCGAAGTGTATTACGACAACGTCTTCGCAACATTGCCGCTGGCCCGCGCCACACCGGAAGCCATGCAGCTTGAGCTTGAAGTCAGCTTCCAGGGTTGCGCTGAGGGTGGTCTGTGTTACCCGCCGACCACACGCGTTGTCAGCACATCGATACCCGCAGCAACGGCCATTACGGATGTCGCCGCGTTGCCGGAACGTGACGCTCCAATGGTCTCGGAACAGGGCAAGCTCGCCAAAGTAATTGTCGAGGGCAATATATGGGGCGTCATTGCGACGTTTTTCGGCCTCGGGCTGCTATTGGCGTTCACGCCGTGCGTGCTTCCGATGATCCCGATCCTGACATCCATTATCGCCGGCGAAGGCGATAACACGAGTTCGACCCGTGGCTTTATCCTCGCACTGAGTTATGTCATGGGTATGGCGATCGTATACACCGCCGCAGGCATCATTGCGGTCGCAGCGGGTGCACAAGTTCAAGCCGCATTTAATCAACGCTGGGTGTTGACGGTATTTGCCGCCATGTTTGTGGCGCTCGCGATTGCGATGTTCGGCGGTTACGACCTGCAAATGCCCAGTGGCATTCAAAGCAAGCTCGCCGGTATCAGCAATAGTCAGAAAAGCGGCACAGTTGTCGGTGCATTCGTCATGGGCGCTTTGTCGTCATTGATCGTCACGGCGTGTGTCGCACCTGCGCTCGTCGCAGCTCTGGCCGTAATGGCACAGACCGGCGATTACTTGCGCGGTGGCACGGCCTTGTTCGCGATGAGCCTCGGCATGGGTGCGCCGCTATTAGCGGTTGGCGCCGCGCAAGGCAAATTCCTGCCCAAGGCGGGCGCCTGGATGATCGCAGTCAAGAACGCCTTCGGTTTCATGATGCTCGGGCTCGCGATCTGGATGTTGTCACGCATCCTGCCGGGTGGCATCACGCTCGCATTGTGGGCCGTACTCGTATTCATGGCTGGTGTCTTCATGGGCGGATTAACAACGCTGACGACCGAATCAAGCGCGGTACAGAAACTTGGCAAGGGTTTTGGCCTGCTCGCAATTCTGTATGGCCTGCTGTTGTTTCTTGGCTCACTGACCGGCGGTAGTAATCCTCTCAAGCCCCTCGCAACGGTCAGTTTCGGTGATGGCGTGATGGTCGCCGAGGACCAGCACCTCGAATTTCAACGCATCAAGACCGTCGATGACCTCGACCGCGAAATAGCCGCTGCGGCAGCTGCAGGCAAGACCTCCATGCTCGATTTTTATGCGGACTGGTGTGTGTCCTGCATCGAGATGGAGGAATACACGTTTACGGATGCGGGTGTGCAGGCGGCTCTGTCGAATTCGGTCTTGCTGCAGGCGGACGTGACGGATAATGATGAGGCCGACCAGGCTTTGCTGAACAGGTTCGGGGTCTTTGGGCCACCGACCATTATTTTCTTTGGCGCGGATGGCCAGCAGCGACACGGCTACGAAGTCGTTGGCTACATGAAGGCAGAAGCTTTCACGGAACATTTGCAGAAAGCCTTCGCGTCCTCGGATAGGATGTCTGCTCAAGCTAAGTAAAAGGACAGTCCGTGCAACGATCATTCCTGATACTCGCCACCGCGTTTGTCGCGCTGATGGCCGGCGCGTTGTTTTATGCCGCCAGAATTCCTATCGAAGTGGCGCAAACCGAGCCAGCTCCGGCGCCCGTCGAAGCGACTGCCGGTGGGCCCGTTTATCCAGCATTCAAACTTACGGATATTGACGGTGCCGAGCGCGACTTTGCAGAATGGGAGGGCAAACACCGCCTGCTGAATTTCTGGGCAACCTGGTGTGCGCCGTGCCGACGTGAAATTCCACTGCTCAAGGCCTTCCAGGATGAGCACGGCGTCGATGGCTTTCAGATTATTGGCATTGCCGTCGACTTTCCTGAACAGGTAGCGGCCTATGCCGAACAGGCAGAATTCAATTACCCGATCCTGGTGGGGCAAGAAGACGCCATGGCGGTAGCCGAGACATCAGGCATCGAGTTCATTGGTATGCCGTTCACAATGATCGTCGCGGCCGATGGAGAACTGATCAATACGCACGTCGGCGAAATATTGGATTCGCACCTCGAGCACATCCACAAAGTGCTGACGATGCTCGACAACGGAGAGATCAGCAAGGAGAGTGCCCGCCAGGCGCTCAACTTCCTTTGAAGACTTAAGCACTGTCCTCTTCATTGACCGCGACTGCCGCAACAGTTCGTCGTGCACCGAATACTCCGTCACAGTCGCAGCGTAATAATAAATTACACTAACATCTCTAAAAAGGGTTAGAATTGCGGCCATCTTCGGGAAAATGGTTGAAACTAGCAGAAAATGTTCAGGTTTCTACTTGCTAACGGCCCCAATCTGAACCCGCTCGACTCGTGTGCGACCAAGGGTTTTGTTGCACGGCGTCTCGACGACCTTGCCGTTCCCACCCCGTTCATCGAAGAACATTGGAACAACACGTTTGCGGCCACTTGAGCACATCGTGAATGCCGAGGAAGAGTGATGGATATAAGAAAAGTAAAAAAACTGATCGAACTATTGGACGAATCTGGCATTGCCGAGATTGAGATTACCGAGGGAGAGGAATCGGTACGCATCAGTCGCTACTCACAAAATGCGCCGGCAGCTGCCGCTCCGGTTGCGGTTGCAGCACCGGTCGCGGCCCCGGCAGCGGCAATTCCCACGCCAGCGGTTGAGCCCGAAGAGGTCGGCTTCGCCGTTCCCGCACCGATGGTCGGTACGTTCTATGCCGCATCATCGCCGGGCGCCGCACCCTATGTTCAGGTGGGCGATCGCGTCAACGAAGGCGATACCCTGTGCATCATCGAAGCGATGAAGATGATGAATCAGATCGAAGCAGAAGTGTCCGGTGTTGTGAAATCGATTCGTGTGCAAAACGGCGAAGCCGTCGAATACGGTCAAACCTTGATCGTTATCGATCAGCGGCATGCTGACTAAGCGGGCGGCGATAACATGCTCGACAAAATCGTAATAGCCAATCGCGGCGAGATTGCTCTGCGCATCCAACGTGCCTGTCGCGAAATGGGCATCAAGACCGTTGCCGTGCACTCCACGGCAGATAGCAATTTGAAGCATGTGCTGCTTGCCGATGAGACGGTTTGTATTGGCCCTGCGCAATCGGTAGATAGCTACCTCAACATGCCGGCGATAATCAGCGCGGCCGAAGTCACGGATGCAGTTGGCATACACCCTGGCTACGGTTTTCTATCGGAGAACGCAGACTTCGCCGAACGGGTGGAGTCCAGCGGCTTTACCTTTATTGGCCCACCCGCGAGTGCAATCCGCTTGATGGGCGACAAGGTTTCAGCCATTCGGGCAATGAAAGAGGCCGGCGTTCCCTGTGTGCCCGGCTCGGATGGTCCACTCGGTGAGGATGCTGACGAAAACCTGCGCATGGCTCGCGAAATCGGCTACCCGATCATTATTAAAGCGTCAGGTGGCGGCGGCGGTCGCGGCATGCGCGTTGTGCATGCCGAAGCATCGCTCATTGCCGCAATCACGGTTACCAAGGCCGAAGCCCGCGCCGCGTTCAATAATGATGTCG
>Ga0316187_10006367_pt1 | contig 10157 bp, 12 predicted proteins | sample CroRivburrow1_MG_FD_204927 | JGI IMG/M metagenome (GOLD analysis project Ga0316187, IMG submission 204927) | Coastal sediment microbial communities from Maine, United States - Cross River worm burrow 1 | ecosystem: Environmental > Aquatic > Marine > Coastal > Sediment | place: USA: Maine... | reverse complement strand
TCTTCAACATGCTCTGCCATCATGCGTTTTACTGATTCTGTATCACATCTATGGTCACCTTCGTTATATCGACGATAGGTGCCTGTCATCGGATTATTATTGATATAGACAGGCCGGTGTTTACGTGAAGCTTTCGGGACATGAATACGGATGATAGACACCCCCTCAACGTCTAATACTTCAACGTCATTATTGCCCAGCAAGTTACAGCTTACTTTTTCTTTCGCATTGATGGTATTCCAAAAATCGCTAACGACTTTGGTTATGTTTTCGATACCACATATTTCAAATTGCCCTTGCTTTGGCTCTTTAACGCCAAGAATAATTTCACCACCTTGCGTATTTGCCATAGCGCTGTAGCTTTTCCAGAGATCCTTTGGTAGCTCTCCTTTGCCATGCTGACCTTGGGCCAATTTAAATTCGGCTTCCACACTTTCTTTCAAATCGATGAGGTCTTGTTGATTATCTAAATGTATTTTCATTCGCATCCCCATCAATTAAACAGGTCGATATAGGGGCCGTAACGAAATTGGCGATTGCGCGCCTGGCCGGTCACCTCGTGCAGCAGGCCGTGGTCAACGAACTTGGTCATCAACTGATTGGCTGCGGGGTAGGAGACTTGGGTGAGGTCTTTAATGTCCTGCACCTTGATAAACGGCTTTTGGTAGAGGGTTTCCAACACCTGCATGGCGTTACCGGCAACACGGCCAAAATGTTCGGCAATGAGTTGTCTATGAGCTTCACGCAGATCGACTATTTTGCGCGAAGTTTGTGTTGCTTCTTGCGAGACTTCATAGATCCCTTGCAGAAAAAATTTAAGCCACACTTCCCAACTGCCGTTTTCACGCACGGATTGCAGGTGGTCGTAATACGCCTGACGGTGCTTTTTAAAGTAGTGCGAAATATAGAGCACCGGCGTTTCCAGTATCTCTTTTTGGTAGAGCATGAAGGCGATCAACAAACGTCCGACACGGCCATTACCGTCTAGAAAGGGGTGGATAGTTTCAAACTGGGCATGGGCCATACCGATTTGCAGCAGGGCGGGCAGGCGTTCGTCGTGCAGGAATTTTTCGAACTGGCCGAGTATTGCCTCCAGCTGTTGTGGCGGTGGCGGTACGAAGGTGGCTTCTTTCAGTGTGCAGCCCTGGGGGCCGATCCAGTTCTGAATCTTACGCAGCTCTCCCGGCTGAGCGTTACCGCCGCGCACGCCACTCAACAATGTGCTGTGAATCTCTCGGATCAAGCGGTTGGAAAGAGGCAGTTCATCCAGGCGCTCCAGGCCATAGTTCATGGCTCGAACGTAGTTGAGGACTTCATCCACATCACGCGGGCGTTCGCTATCGAAGATCTCCGCTTCCACTTCAAGGATGTCGTTGAGCGAGCTTTGTGTACCTTCGATCTGGCTAGAGAGCACCGCCTCTTTGCGCACATACATGAAAATAAACAGATCAGGATTGGGCAGGGTACGGATGGAACCATCCAGCCGACCCAAAGCGCGGTCGGCCTTGGAGAGCAGCGCCTGCATTTCGGCATCGATCTCCAGCGCAGGCGTTGGCGGCAGCGGCTTGGGGATGAACGCCTGATGACCGCCCGGTTGAACGGCAAATTCACCTGAACGAGTTTGGGTATTCATGTGTTAAAGCTTACCTTTAAATAAATGATGCAGTACGCAATTTATTAAAGGTAAACTTTAACACAGCGCAAGATAATGTCTATATGTAAGGTAGCATTTAGCAAAATGCTGATGACCAATGCTGGCTTTCATACTTTAGAACAGATTGAAAAAAACCGATTATTTCGACACATCAAACTTAACCTGTCGAATAAAGGGGACAAATTTATTTATTCAGTCCTACCCATCTTTCAGCAGAATATAATGGTGTCTTGATTTAACCTGGCCACTTCCATCAATTATACCCATCAGGTTCCATCGACTTTTGATCCGACATCAGGTTACGTATCATTGCTCTCCCCTATCAAACAACCATCAAACAAAAACCACCGATATAACAGCTTATTTTTCAGTGTGTTGTAGATATTATTCCGGTATACGCCCGCCGTGAAGAAGCATCTCATCAAACAAACCCAGCAGGCTCACCCGCAACAGGCGCAGCCCAGAAAGGCAGGTAGGCCCGGCTTCGCGTGCCTACTGACGAGTCTTTGATAACGATGGCTCCAGCCTCCACAGCCTCTTTCAACAGTTGAGAAGCATCGGCCGCATTTTGACCGGCGATGCCAAATCGCTCTCGCAATGTAGTATTGGTCATCTTGCGCCGAGAAATTAGAGTTGGGGCTTCTCAAATAAGGTACTGTGGCGCAGGCATAAAAGGGAAGCCTTACTTTCCTAAATAGACAGCAGTTACGGCCTCGCGCTCGTGACCCAGCTCCTTGCTAATGGTGAGACGAGCCTGGAGGTCGGTCTCCCGCTGTTCCTGGGTAAGTGCCTTGGTTTTCGGTCCACCTACAGCCGGGCATTTCCAGCCGGTTAGCTCCTCATAGCGGTTCTGGGCATAGGCATGACGTAGCCCGTGCATGTTGGAAAGGCCCGCACGTATGGTGTGGCCCTCATAGATCCGAAGTTGCTGCCGGTAGTTACGTGTACTTGGGATCAAGGAGCCAAGACCAACTAAGCGCCTGGCTTGATACAAAACTGTCCTCTGCTCTTCTGTTCTAATTGGGATCACTCTTTCCTTTCCGCCCTTGGTCCAGCTTGCCTTGAGTACCAGATGGTCACCCCGGTCTGCAAAACTCGGCTGGAATTTCATTGCCTCTTCACGTCGCAGGCCAAAAGCCTGTTGCAGTTCCAGACTCATGCGGACATGTTGATCACGAACCTTTTCCAGATCAACTCCGGTAATTGTCTTTGCCTTAGATTCATTGGTTACGAACCGCCGATCTGGAATACCATAGTATTCATTGGCACGGGCCACCACATTCTGTCGGTTAACCTTGTGAGCCCACCAGCGAATCGATGCCATGCGGTTTTTGATTGTTCCTACAGCCATCTCCTGGTTTAACCAATGCTTGGTCAGGGCCTCAACATGCTTTGGCTTCAGTGACACTGCCCGCATACCCCGGTATCCCAGTTCATAGAGTTGATTGGCAATGAGCGTTAGATCCCGCTCCCTGCGCACCTGGGTGGCATAGCTACCCTCCCTGCTCTGACGACAAAGTTTTTTAAGTTGGTAGTTCAGGTCTCTCATATGTGTACTCGCTTTTTAGGTTAGTGTTTCTGACCTACCTAGTAGCCGTAGCTGTTAAGGCCCGCTTGCGCGGAACGGTCATGGGACACAACTCCCATACAACCTGAATGTGCCTGGTCATAGGCAACATGGTTTCTTCTCCGTTGGAGAATGGATCCACGCAAACCAACGTGCCCGACATTGGGCAATCATTAAGTGTGGTTACACTTCTATTTCAAGTGAGCGGGTAAAATTCCGCAGATGTGGAATATGAGCACAGCAAGGCCATTGCCAAAGGCAATCATCGGGCACATAGCTCGTAAGATGAATAACAGGCTAAGCCTGCTGGGATGATCAGACCTTGAGGTCTGTTCTGATGTGGAAGATGGATCGACAGCACCCCGAATTAAAATAGATTTCGAGATAGCCGTTGTGCACCTGTTTCACGATCCTGAGATGCCTGGGTGCCACTGTACACGCAGTGGCCACGGATGAATTTGTTTCTGCTCAGCCAGTATAGGCAACTGGCTGCTGTCTGTCATTCACCAAAGTGCAAAATCTTATGGTCAACTGACCCCGTCATCCACGCGGCATTCAGATACCCTTGGGGTGAATGCCTGCACACCGATGGCTTGGTGCATAATTTTGTCCGTGTCACTACACCGCTTTGCTTTGCAGTGACACGTACATTTCGAGCATTGTGGCTGGTATGCCAGTATAAATTGCTGCCATTCTGAGTGCATTCAATCCTATCGTTGGTCATTTTTTCTGTCCTGTGCTTTGGCCATATTGGCAATGCGATGCGCGAGTGAATTGTCACTGGTAACAGGGGTAAATTTTGGCATTTCTGATTTAGCTTGAGCCTGTATTTTAGCCACCCGTTTCTGGCTATTGCGTGACTGCGCTACGCGCAAGGCACGCTCTGGTGTAAAGCTGCCTTCCTGTGCTCTTTTAATCAGTGTCCTCAGACAACCTAATGGTGAAGATCGTATTGCACCAGCCGATATGATTCCTGCCCATTCATCCAGTACTTGCTGGTTTAGAGGCCCCTTCATTGCAGCAATCAATTTTTCTGCCTCACGCCTTTCTGCTGGCAGTAGCTCTTTGGGGTACTCCAGACTGATAAAACCCCCACCACCACTCTCTGCTGATGTGGAAACAGTGGTTGAGATTTCTGCCTCAAGTGGTTGTGGTGATTCTTTTTGGGTTCTAATGGTGGTTCTTGGGGTGACACCTGCGTCAGGGGGGAGGTGACACCCATGACAGGGGATGGTGTCATCTGTGTCAGGGGGCGGTGACAATTTGTCACCCCTTTCCAATAGCAATCGATATCTGTTCGAAGAACAGGAACCATCCTTGCGATAACGTTGATCTGAAATTATTAATCCACTGGTGATTAACGTTTGCATACCTCGTTGTACAGTACGATCAGAGACAGAACATTTTGCCGCCACTGTTGGTACGCTGGGCCAGCAAGTGCCATGATCGTCAGCGGCATCAGCCAGAGCCATCAGAATCAGTTTTGGTGTCGGCGCAAGATTCTGATTCCAGGCCCAGTTCATGGCCACAATACTCACCGCAGGTATGAGTCAGTCTTGGTACAACTCATTCCTTGTTGATACCGATGATGATCTGTGCAACTTCAGTGGCAGGGTAGTAGACACGGCGGCCAATCTTGCGACCACAGGATTTGAGCGCGCGGGTATGATGGTCACTCGGGTAGCTCAGGCTGTAACGCAGTCCACCCGGAGTACGACCAAGCAGTTCAGCCAATTGGGTTTGCGATAGCAGCAGACCGTAGCGTCCGGTAATTTGTCCTTCCAGGACAACTGCACTAAAACTCTCTTTGTCTTGCATAATCTGTGTTCTCCTTTGTCATGCTAGGGAAACACTAGATTGCCATAATTTGACTGAATAAATAGACTCTTGGCCGCACCCCTAGGGGTGCGCTTTCGAACCTATTTATATGGGCATTGTTAGCAATCAAATGGTTTGATTCGTCATCAGCCAAGCACTTGATCCAAACGTTCGACAAGGTCTTCTGCTCGTAGATGGGTGTATCGACGTAGCATTTGCATGGATTTATGACCAGATATTGCAGCAACTTCCTGGTCACCAAGACCGGCTTCAACCAGACGTGAAACAGCCTCATGGCGTAAATCATGGAATCTCAGGCCCGTGATGTCAGCACTTTTTAGTACACGCCGCCAGGTCGGGCGAAATTCATAGGGATGCCGTTTACCATCTCTCCCCGGTTCACCCCAGAAGATCAGATCAGTATCAAGTGGACGAATCGGGTGCGCCAGGGCTTCCCTGAAAATTTCAACTGCATGTTTTATAAGCGGGACGGTGCGAGCGCTACCATTTTTGGTTTTGCTAAGGCGCACCACACGCTTAGCCAAGTCAACTTGGTCATGACGTAATGACTGAATTTCACCGGCACGCATACCCGTATAAAGTGCCAGTCTTACCAGCCACCCCAGCATTGGGTTGCTTGCCTTGTCACAAGCTGCAAATAACTTGCACTCTTCACCCGGCAGCAGGCGACGGTTACGACCAGGCCCCGCTGCTGGCTTACGCACTGCTGCCACCGGATTGTAAACCAAGCCCATCCGCCACTCCTGAATAGCTATAGTAAACAGATGGGATAATAGGGCCAGCTCCAGCCGCACAGTGTTATTGCTTTTCTGTGACGCCAAGCGTTCATCACGATACTCAGCCACTAGCTCAGGCGTTATTGCAACGAGGGCATAATCCCCCAACTGCTCAAACAAAGGTTTTGCTCGAACTGTTTCCCGCCGCGGCGTTCCTGCACTTTTGGTTGGAGACACTTCAGCAAGATACCGTGTCAGCGCTGACTTAAGAGTCGTTCTTTCTGATGCTGCCCGGTCAATATAAGCTCCGCGCACCATGTCATCTTCGGTGCGTCGCGCCCAGTCCTGAGCATCACGTTTGGTGCGAAAAGTTTTGATGGTGGTTGGCCATCCGCGTTTGCGGATTATTGCCTTCCAGGTCTTTGAGGGTGTCTTAGTTATCGTAGCCACAGTACCTTCCGTTACGTTGGTGTACCGAAAGTGTACCGCGTGACCAGCTGATTAAAAAGGAGGAACCACTAACTTATTGATTTAATTGGAGCTGGCGGCAGGAGTCGAACCTGTGACCTGCTGATTACAAATCACCAGCAAAATTTGTAACTTATTGTTTTTATTGTATAATACCGCGACGCCCGTTGCCCATTTTGCACAACAATGCAGGACGATGCATAACCAATCCCCGCAAAAATCCCGCATAGTTTATGGCGTGGATATTTAGAATTCAAGTACACACAGGCTCAGGATGCAACAAGATCCATCATAGAATATGATATTCCATTACGGCAGTGACTTTAACAAATTGAGCAGCATTGAGCGCTCCACCCCCCCTTCTGTCGTAGCACTCAGTTTGTAGATTGCCGCAATCAGTTTTGCTCTTTTCGCCGCTTCCATCCGTTTACCAGTAGTATCCAAAAGTTCGTCCGCAATCTCTATCGAGGTCTGAAGGATGCCTTCATTGATAGAGGTATCAGCTATCTGCTTCTCCCATACAAGATCACGCCACAGGGTCAGTTCATCCTTGGATATCTGATCTATACCCCCAATCTGTCCAACTTCCAGGAGACCATTGTTGTATTCATCCACAAAAGCCTGGATTAGCATTTCCATACCAATATCGGATTGCCGTTGTGCATAACGCTCAAATTCCAGCACAACAGCCATCTGTGATGGTGCAATGGAATCCCAACCAACCTGTGACTCTTTAGCTCCCTTCCCAGTCGCTAACCAATGCAGGCTTACCCCTCCTACCTCTGCAATACACACCAGCTTGTCCGCTCCAGGTATTGAACTGGCTCGAAGATATTTCCTCAACATTCCTTCTGCGATTTCGCATTTTTTTGCGAATCTGGAGACTGGCTGCCCATCAATCACCTCTAGCAAACGTGCCGAAAATGCTACTTTATCCCAATTATTTTCCAAGTTTATCTCATTGTTTTAGCTAGATTATTATTTTGATAATAATGGACAATAGGAATCATTTCACTAAAATCAATATCGTACTATATTGCGATTCTTGATTTGTTACACGTACCTTACGATTGCAATAGTCGCCGTGATTCGTAAAATAACGCCGCGCTCGACCAGAGACACCCCCGCTGATTCACTCGTTGGACCCACTCTAGTCTGAACTATCACTTAGATTTAGGGAGCCTTTGGCCAAATTTCGCCCCCAACGAAACACACCACTATGAGGTATATGACTCATGGTATTTGAGTCTCATAGGGATATTTTTTAACCGGAAACAGTGTAGATAAAAACTTATGCAGGAAGCAGATCAGGACATATTTGAGCTAAATATCTCATTTCTCTTTAAAGCTCGTGAACTTGCAAAATACAATCAACAAAAAGCGGCCATCGTACTGGGCCTTGATGAAGCAGTTATGGGCAGCATCTCCAAATTATCAATTAAGGAAATTAGCGGCATCGCCCGCTCAGAGGTCATGCTATTTCAACCGCGTTTCCATCCGAAGTTCTGGAAAGAGGTGGCAAATGGTGGCCACGGAGATGGCCACGGGAACTCCCTTGCTACTCGACTTCACGCGCTTTTGATGGCGGCTGAAGAAGTATCTGAGCAATGAAGTTTGCACATCTCCAGAAACTCCAAATCGCAACCGCATTGATCCAACGCAAAATGAGAGTTTCGATCATTCATTCCATCACTGGTGTTAACCCAAAAACCCTACGCTCATTGCACCGGGAGATTCATGGGACACGCCCAGCGTCTGGCCAGGTTCCAACCACTGGTAGGATACTTTCCACTAGGCCCAAGCACGGAATGGCCTCAGCTTTTGCTGCTATTTATCGCTCAATCGGCACTGCTGAAATCTGTACTACCCTTGACATATCCTCCCTGCTCAAAGCCTATGATCTCCACCTAGAACTCAGTTCTGGGCTAATCAGCAATAATCTAAATATCCGCCCCATAAACATTACACAGGCCTGGGTCATTGCAAGAGACATCAGCATCGGAGTAGCCTATTTCCGCCATTGCCAGTACTGCTGCATCCATTATCTACTGGCAGACGACGCCCACATACCACCTGCTTGTCCCATATGCACACTTAGAAAACAGGAGCCAAAATTATCCATATAACCACTCTGAATTCTGCCCTCTATTTGAAAATAGAATCTCATCCGATTGCAGCAAAAAGGCATCCACACAATCGGGATCAAAGCGTATTCCCCGCTCAGACTGAAGATAATCCAGTATTCGCTCATGCGACCATGCTTTTCTATAAGGACGATCTGACAACAGCGCATCCACAATATCGGCCACCGCAACAATCCTCGCCTCTCTTGTAATATCCCGTCCTTTAAACCCGTGGGGATACCCCTTCCCATCGAAGCGCTCATGATGAGACAAGGCGATCTTTGCTGCATGGCAAAGAAAACCTGAGTCCCCGTTATTGAGCAGTTGATATCCCCTCACAGTATGCTGCTGCATTGCAGCTCGCTCAGACTGCTGTAGAAAAGCCGGACGTGATATTGCCTGACTTGGTGCAAACATATGACCAAGATCGTTAAGCGGAGCCGCTTGCTCAATCAAGTCACATTCCTCAATTGAAAGCCCCAACTGCTTGGCAATCTGGCGACTGATATCCGCCAGGCGCCAGGGATCTCTGCCATTAAAGGATTGGGTGATACGAAACAGTACGCCTGCAACCTCATCATGGTACTGGTTCTGTCGATGTCGCTTTCGTAGTTCAAGGATTTGCCGACAACGGGCTTTAAGCTCAGTGTAATCGATGGGTTTGGATAGAAAATCAAATACCCCGGCTTGCAGCGCACGGCATCGGATTGCCTTGCCTCTATCATCAAGGACACTGATCATCACGACAGGAACATCTCTACAGTACGGGAGCGTATGGAACCGCTTGGTAAACTCAATGCCATCCATGTCGGGCATAGAGAAATCAACGATCACCATAACCACAGTGTGGCCTCTGACCCATTTAAGGGCATCGAATGGTGTTTTAAAGGCCTTCCCCTGTATAGAAGGCCCTATTTTTGTAACAAATTCGCTTAGGATCAGCCTACTCACTTCCTGATCATCAATGATAAGTATGGTGTCCATGCCCGCTCCCTGGAGTTTCATTTCATGTGCTCAGTGAGAATAGCGGCATAGCTATAGAAAATTTAATAACTTTTTCCTTTTTTTCTTCCTACCACAACCCACCTCCAACAACAAGCACGATAGATGGCCATTTTTGGCCATCTATCGTGCGTTTTGTTTGTGCCTTGAAAGGCTAACATCTAGCCATCAATAAGCACTCTGGAGCACAGGTTTTGAATCAACCCATATCTGGCACATATGACTATCTCCTCAAGCACTATGGACCCTTGCTGACACTCAAGCACCTGGCTGAGGTAATGCACTCCACACCGAATGGCCTGCGTATGGCCATCGTGCGGCACCGCCAACCACTGGCCGTCGCACTCGCGGAGGCAAAACACCAGGTTGGCCGTCGCCTCTTTTTTGAAGCCCGGTTAGTGGCCATAGCGATAGATACAGGTTTGGCGAATCAAGATGCCCTTGATGCTGACACAAAAGATGCCTCTTCAACTGGTGGAACGAACACTCAGTCATCATGAATATCGATTTTTCCCAAATAAACCTCCAGTACCTGATCCAGGTTAACCAGCTAGCGCAGCATGACCCGGTACTAGCCACTGCCATAACAGGCATACCGGATGAGACAGCCCTATTACTGGGTTCACTGACGCCCGGCGATCTGACGCGATTATCGTTGATCAAATCACCATTACTCACGCCACACCCTGCACCCTGGTGGTGGGCAAGGATATTCGCTGCCCTGCGCGATGGACGGAAAGAGGAGATCAAAACACTTCTGGAGCAGACGGCAACCCTCTTATGACCAT
>Ga0316187_10006366_pt1 | contig 10158 bp, 11 predicted proteins | sample CroRivburrow1_MG_FD_204927 | JGI IMG/M metagenome (GOLD analysis project Ga0316187, IMG submission 204927) | Coastal sediment microbial communities from Maine, United States - Cross River worm burrow 1 | ecosystem: Environmental > Aquatic > Marine > Coastal > Sediment | place: USA: Maine... | reverse complement strand
GACAGATCTGCACGCCGCTGAGCCTCGCCGACAGGGCCTCGATATCAATTTTCAAACCGCTGGCCTCGGCAGCGTCCAACATCGTCAGCGCAATGAGGACCGGTAAGTCCAGCTCCAGCAATTGCTGCACGAGGTACAAGCCCTGATACAAATTAGTGGCATCGACAACGGCGAGTATTGCGTCGGGCGGCTGCGTACCTTCAATACGGCCAAGCACAACGTCCAGCGTAATATGTTCTTCCAGCGAATGAGCGCTGAGACCGTGTGTGCCAGGAAGATCAACCAGCTCAATCGTCTGGTTGTCCGTCTTCAACGTGCCGATGTGTCGTTCGACGGTGACGCCCGGATAGTTACCGATGCGTTGTCGCAGGCCCGTCAAACGATTAAAGAGCGTACTTTTTCCGGAATTCGGACTGCCGACAACCGCTATGCTGGCGTCCGGCTGCCGGCTTACTGGGATGTCTTGCAGGAGTACGCGGGTTTCGGTTTTCTTAGTCACCAGACTCGAGAGACGACACCGTAAAGTGCCTGGCCTGCTCCTGACGGAGAGAAATGCCGGAGCCGAACAATCTGAATTCCATCGGGTCGCCGCCAAGAGCCGCACCCGCGAGCTCGACTTCAGCACCCTCCACCAGCCCAAGCGTCATCAAGCGCTGAACCTGTGGATCCCTTGGGTCGACGGCCGAGATGACAGCCTTTTGGCCGCGTCTAAGCGAAGAGAGAGCTTTGCAATTATTGTCCATTTACCGCTTGTCCTAGCCGCACCGAAAACGTCGAAATTGAGCCAAAACCGGGTTTTTCAGATGCTTTGCTTAACTTGGCGCAAATGATAATGATTCGCATTACGATAAGCAATAGGGGATTGTACGGATAGGCAAAAAGCGTGACGGCCGTCTCTTGATTACAGTACCGGCTTGCCGATTTCAGCCGGTAACACCGCCTCAATTCGCTCCATTACGTCAAGCCGGTGCACGAGATCGTGGATGTAATCCAGCTGGTCCGTTTCCAGAACAAGCACGTCGCTCATGGCGTAAGAGCTGATCCAGTCTTCGTACAGGCGATCCAGGCGCTTAAGATACGGCAGCGGAACATCCTGCTCCATTTTGCGGCCACGCAGGCGAATTCGTTGGCGTAACGTACGCATGGAGCAGCGCAGATAGATCATCAGGTCCGGTGGCTGAATCGCATCGAGGATCGCGCCGTAGAAGCTCTGGTAGGTTTGCCAATCGCGCTTGGAGATTTTCCGCATCTGGAACAACGCCGTCGCGAATATCTCGGCGTCTTCGAAAATGGTTCGATCCAGTGCCACGACTCCGGGCTGCCTGTCCAGTTCCTGGTGCAGTCGAAACTTGTTGCTCAGAAAGTACAGCTGCGACTGGAATGCCCAACCCCTCATGTCTTTGTAAAAATCGGCCAGGTAGGGATTTTCGTCATTGGGCTCATAAAACGGCGTAACACCGTAGGTTCGTGACAGAAATTCGACGAGCGTCGATTTTCCCGAACCCATATTTCCAGCAATTGCGATTGACCGTTTCACGATTGTGCTACTTTACCGTATTCCAAGGTTCAGGATACCCAACGTGAGCGACGCAGCACCGCCAGTACTGATTTCAGAATCCGACATCGCTACACGAGTCGAAGAGCTCGCAAGGCAGATTTCAACCGATTACCAGGACAAGGGCGACCTCGTTCTCATTGGCGTACTCAAAGGCGCCTTTATTTTTCTTGCAGATTTGTCCCGGCAGCTGACCATACCTCGCACGATCGAATTCATCGCTGTATCGAGCTATGAAAACACTAACGTGTCGAGCGGTGCTGTTCGACTTGTCATGGACGTCCGCGGCAATATTGAAGGACGTCATGTGCTCATCGTCGAGGACATCGTCGACACGGGTCGAACGCTCGAGTACCTGATCGGCATGCTTGAGTCCCATGGGCCAGCCTCAATTCGGACTTGCGCGCTGCTGTATAAGCCGGGAAGCGCAGAAGTTGAGGTTGATATCAATTATGTAGGCTTCGGGATTGGCGGCGAATGGGTCGTTGGTTATGGCCTCGACTATGCCGAGCACAATCGCACCCTGCCCTATATTGGGCAAGTCAAACCGACGGATTGAGGCCTCCGCTAGTGGTCGGCGCAGTCGTCCGTTTCTATCTCGATAGTCGAATGGCCGACGCCGTAATCATCCAACATGATCTTCTTGATCTGCCGAATCACCGACGTCGGGTTGTCGAGTTTTCCGCTTAGGCGGACATGCATGGTCATCATCAGATCCTGTGGGGTTAACCCCCAAACGTGCACGTGATGCACACCAGCCACTTGTGGCACCTGGGCGATGATGCGTTCTTGCATGGCCGGTACATCGAGCCAGTCCGGCGCGCCTTCCAGCAGTACGTGTGCGCTACGTCTGACAAGTGACCAGGCGCTTTTCAGGATAAGCATGGCAACTGCAATGGACAGAATCGGATCTATCGCCATCCAGCCGCTGTAAATAATAACGATAGCGGCGATGATCGCGGCAACCGAACCCAGCAGATCGCCGGCGACATGCAACGCGGCGCCACGGATATTCAGGTTTTCTTTGTCACCGCTATGCAGTACCGCGAAGGCGATGATGTTGACGACGAGCCCTGCCGATGCAACTACCAGCATCGTCTCCCCCATGACATCAGATGGCGTGATAAATCGTTGCACCGCCTCAAACAGAATCCAGCCAACGATGGCGAGAAGGCTCAAGCCGTTTACAAAGGCGGCGAGAATCTGGAATCTCTGATAGCCGTAGGTAAGTTTCTTGTCGCCAGGCCGCTTGCTGACGCTGAAAGCAACCGCAGCAAGCCCGAGGGCGATTGTGTCGGACAACATATGACCGGCGTCGGCCAGCAGCGCCAGCGAACCGGACAGGATGCCGCCGATCACTTCGACTACCATGAAGGTGCCCGTCAGAACGAGCGCAATGATGACGCGACGCATGTTACTGCTTGTCTGGTCGCGATTGTGCCCGTGAGAATGGCCGTGCGAGTGGCTCATGTCATCTGGCCTGGTTGTCGGGGCTGTCGTTGTTGAGCCGGTATATCAGTATCGCTGCTCGCTTGATCGCCAGCGGCAGTGATGTGAGGTCCAGCGATTCGTCAGGCGTGTGACCTCCCGTACCGAGTGCCCCGAGACCCGCAAGGCTGTCAGCGTAAGGCGCAACAAACGATATATCTGCCGCACCACGTCGCGCCGGGTCAAGCGCAGGCATCGGTCCACGACCAAGCGCCTCATTGACGCCCGACATGGCAACCTGCAGCTGATGATTGCCTTCCGTCGGAGGCATTGAAGGGTAACGGTCCCAAAAGCGAATCGTCGCACTGGTGTTTGGCAGGCTGGCCGCAACTACCGCGCGCATTTTGTCCCGTGTCCTTGCGAGTTGCTCCTGGGAGATTGTTCGGATGCCGCCGTGAACGATGACCTTGCGTGGCACCACGTTTCTCTTGCCGAAGGTTTTGCCCCGGTTTTGCTGCGAATCGTATTCAACATCAGTGCCGCCTTGTATCGTCCCGGCATTGAACGTCAAGTACTCCTCACCACGAACCTCTTCGTAAAAGCCGTTGAGAATACGAGCGGCTTCGAAAATTGCACCTGCGCCAACCTTGTCGCTGAATATTGCTGACGAGTGTGCCTGCTTGCCGGCCACTTCCAGTACCCAGCTACTTGAACTGCGCCTGGCTATCGTGGCCCAGTCGGTACCATCGAACGTAACTGCAGACTCGAAGCCCAAAGCAACGTCCGCCCACTTGCCGGCTTCTACAAGGTGTTCGCGGGAAATGGAAAGTGGTGTGCCGGTTTTCTCCTCGTCGCCGCTATAAACGACAACGACGGGGATGTTTTCCAAGGCACCAACCTCAAGCAAGGCTTTCAGCGCATAGACGATCGTAACGTTGCCCGCTTTCATGTCGTCGACGCCGGGCCCGTACCCTGTATTGCCGTCTCGCCTGAACGACTGAAATTTATCATCCGCCTCGAAGACAGTATCCAGGTGACCGATCAGCAAAATCTTTTTGCCCTGCCCGGGTTTGCGAGCGATCGCGTGGCCTGCCCGGTTAACCTCGGGCGGCATTTCTACCCACTCGGTCTCAAGCCCCAGCTGATCGAGTTCACGCAACATCACGGCTCCGACTTCACGGACGCCTTCATGGTTCATCGTGCCGCTGCCAATATTGACGGTCTCTTCAAGCAACGCGATGGCACCTTCAGCGTGGGAATCTATCCACTCGACCATGCGCCGCTCGTCAGCATTCAGCTCTGCGAGAGCATTAAAGGACAACAACAAGAATGCTGCACAGACAGAGCTTAGCGTCCGATTTCTCATGCATGGTCCTCCCTGTAAGCAGGTCAGCAACAACTACTGTGGCGATCAATACTACGAAGGTGTCAGGCACAAAAAAAGCGGCTTCTTTCGAAGCCGCCATTTTACCAACGCTAGCACGTCGATCTTGGCCCCCTGATTCCCCCGCCAAGCCGTACCTGAAGGTGTCTTGCAATTCTGCGCATGAGCCATTTGGTGTTCAAAGGCTACGCCTTATATGCGGAACGGTCGCAGAAAAACCACCACATGTCAATTCATCAGCCCTTGAGCAGGCAGCGCATAGCCGATACTGACTCGAAGTGTTGTATATAAACAACATCTGGATTGTGACATCTTGTGCAATAGTTGCGGCATGAATGTTAGCCGTCGCAACCGAATTCTCGGCCTGGCTCTGCCGATCATCGGCGGCATGGTGTCGCAGAACATGCTCAACATCGTCGACACGGCAATGGTGGGGTTTCTTGGCGATGCAGCGCTTGCGGCCGTCGGCCTCGGCGGTTTCATCGTATTCATGTGCCAGGCGTTAATTCTCGGCATTTCGACCGGTGTACAAAGCATCGCAGCTCGCCGCAAAGGCGAAGGCAAACCCGACAGGGCTGCCGCCGTCCTGAATACCGCCCTGCTCCTGGTGCTGCTTATTGCCCCGGTTCTGTCGGTCGTTCTGATCCAGCTCGCAGAGCCGGTATATTCTTCCCTGAACTCCGACCCCGCGGTCATCCAGCGCGGTGTCCCTTACATTGAATGGCGTCTCGGCGCGATTGTTTTCGTCGGTATGAATTTCGCGTTTCGTGGCTACTGGAATGCACTTGATCTGTCGCGCGTTTACATGCAGACGCTGATCATCATGCACGCCTGCAACATCATTCTGAACTACACCCTTATCTTCGGTCACTTCGGTGCACCGGCTCTTGGTGTGACCGGTGCGGGCATGGCCAGCGCCATATCGATGGGTATCGGCACACTGGTATACATGTTTCTTGGCTTTCGGCACGTCGCAAAAGGATGCTTCCTGCGCTGCATGGCTACGCGAGCTGAGACTTTGTCTCTGGTAAGAGTATCGATTCCTGCCGGTTTACAGCAGTTGTTCTTCGCCGCCGGCCTCGTCGCTATGTTCTGGATTATCGGCCGAATCGGTACACCAGAACTGGCCGCTGCCAACGTTTTAATTACCGTACTGCTGTTCGCGATATTGCCCGGCCTCGCTCTGGGGATAGCCTGCGCAACACTGGTCGGGCAGGCGCTGGGCAAGCGTGACCCCGACGATGCCTATCAATGGGCATTCGACGTGGCAAAGCTGACCGTCGTTCTGCTAACCGTGCTGGCCTTGCCAATGTTGATAGTGCCGGATCTCGTCTCATCGATCTTTATTCACGAACCCACAACACGGGAATTGGCGCGCTGGCCGATGCGACTTATGGGCTTGACGTTGCCTGTCGAAGCCGTAGGATTTGCGTTTATGCACGGCATGCTCGGTGCCGGTGATGCACGACGTGTCATGCTTATCAGCATCGGAACCCAGTGGCTGCTGTTCCTGCCGCTCGCCTTCGTCATCGGGCCGGTGTTAGGTTACGGGCTGATCGGCGTATGGATTTGGCAAGGTGTTACGCGCGCTACTCAATCCTGGCTTTTCCTCAGCATGTGGCGGGGTCGCAGGTGGCAGAAGATAGAAATTTAGTTCGTTGAATATTCGAACTGTCGATTTGGCAGAAGATAGAGATCTGAAGAAATCTGGAGACCGAAAATCAAGATTAAACCGTTTGCTGCCATTCTTCTCCTGGGTCTTTGCTGGTCGGCAAATGCTGCGGAAACTGTATTCCACGGTTTCACCGGCTATACCTCGACTGAGACCGGCATCCGTCAGTTTAGTGTTCTGGTTATCTCGGATAGTGGCAGAGTCATCGCCACGGGAGATTCGGCGCTACTCGATGAATATCCGCAAGCGACGCATATCGATGCTACTGGCCGGTATGTTCTGCCCGGCCTGATCGATGCCCATGGCCACGTTCAAAGCCTTGGCTTCCTTGCGATAAGCCTGGATCTCAACGGGACCCCGAGCGTCGACGATGCTGTCCGACAAATCGCCGAATACTCCAATACAAATCGCTACTCCGACTGGATTCTCGGTCGCGGCTGGAACCAGGTGCTCTGGCCCGTCAAGGAGTTTCCAAAATCGTCTGACATAGATGCAGTCGTCAAAGACAGGCCGGTCTGGTTGCGGCGCATCGACGGCCACGCCGGTTGGGCAAACAGCAAGGCGATGCAGATTGCCGGGATAGATGACGACACACCCGACCCAATCGGCGGCAAAATTTTGCGTGATGCCAACGGCAAGGCAACCGGCATCCTTGTCGATAAAGCCATGAGTCTCGTCGGATCTCATATTCCTGCGTCTGACAAAGATGAGATTCGCGAGGCCTATCGTGAGGCAATGCGAAGACTCGTTTCGCTGGGTATAACAGGCGTGCACGATGCCGGTATCAATACTCAGGAGGCCGAGGTTTACATGTCGATGGCTGACGATGGCGAACTCAACATGCGCATTTATGCCATGCTCAGTGACGCCGGCAAGAACCTTGATGCTATTGGCACACCATTGACCGCTTATGGCGGTGACAAACTGGACATTGCTGCAGTCAAACTTTATTCCGACGGCGCGTTGGGCAGTCGCGGGGCCGCGCTGATTGAGCCCTACTCCGACGATGTCGAGAACCGTGGCTTGCCATTCTGGACCGCCGAAGAATTATTGGCGTTCACGAAGAAGGCCAATGACATGGGGTTCCAGGTAGGTATTCATGCAATCGGCGATCTCGGCAATCGCATGGTTCTCGATGCATTCGAGAAGGCTCAGGATGGCCGACCGTCCGAGCTGCGCAATCGCGTCGAACATGCACAGATTATTTCGCTCGACGATATCCCGCGGTTCGCGGAGCTCGGCGTAATCGCATCAATGCAGCCAACGCATGCGACGAGTGACATGAACATGGCCGAGGATCGACTCGGCCCCGACAGGATCAAGGGCGGTTATGCCTGGCGCAAGCTGCTCGACTCAGGTGCCGCGCTCGCGAGTGGCTCCGATTTCCCGGTCGAGCTGCCCAACCCGTTTTACGGCCTGTACGCGGCGGTGACACGGCAGGATCGTGACGGTATGCCGGAGGGCGGCTGGTATATAGAAGAGGGGCTAACAAGAGCTGAGGCCCTGCATTCATTCACACTGGCGGGTGCCTACGCTGCACGCCAGGAAGATCGGATGGGCAGCCTCGAGCCCGGCAAGTGGGCCGACTTCATCATGATCGATCGCGACTACTTCACTATTCCCAGTTCCGAGATCGACGATATACAGGTTATCGAAACCTGGGTTGGCGGCAAACGTGTATTTGATGCAAATAACGGCGAGCGACAATGATCGTTGAACAAGTCTGGACTGCTAACGCTTACCGCAATTTCAATTACCTCATTGCGTGCCCGGAGACCGGCGACGCTTTGGCGATCGATCCGCTGGACTACAAGAAGTGCCTTGCCGTTGCGAAAGAACGCGGCTGGACGATCACTCAGATCCTCAATACACATGAGCATGGAGACCACACAGGCGGCAACAAGGGCCTTGTTGCCGCAACCGGCGCCCTGATCATTGCGCATGAAAATGCCAAGCGGAGCATTCCGAACATGGCTCGCGGTGTTGGCGCCGGCGACGTTATTAGGGTTGGCAAAACTGTTGACCTCGAATGCCTCGACACACCGGGACATACGATGAGCCATATTTGCCTGCTGTCGAAAACTGACCAGCCTGCTCTGTTTAGTGGTGACACGCTGTTCAACGCAGGCGCGGGAAACTGCCACAATGGCGGTCATCCGAACGATTTGTATGACACATTCCAGAATCAACTCGAAAAGCTGGACGATGACACGCGTATCTATCCCGGGCACGATTACCTCGTCAACAACCTGCAATTCACTCTCGACCGCGAACCCGATAACACCACGGCCAGGCGATTGCTTGATGCCGTAAAGGACCAGGATCCGAACGATGCCCTCGTGACGACCTTGTCGCAGGAACGTGAGGTAAATACGTTTTTCCGACTGGATAGCCCGTCCGTTATTGCACGACTGCAGGAACAGTTTCCTGATATTGGCAGCCAACCGAATGCGCGTATGGTGTTTCTCAAACTCCGCGAGCTCCGAAACTCCTGGTAGAAAGCTGTATCAGGCTTGAGCCGCCTCCCACAACCACAGCAGTGCTTCATAGACATCGGCCTGCCGCGTGAGTTGCTCGCGCCAGCGCTTGCCATCGCCATCGAAGTACGCATCCAACAGGTAGTCGCTTTGCTCTGCGGTTAACTTGTGATGTGCGACCACCGTCGCAAGATCGAAAAACGGATCATTGTCACACGCGTACTCCCAGTCCAGGAACCGGATCTCGGGGGTATTGATGATATTTGCGACGACGAGATCGTTGTGACAACAGCAGAGGTTGTGCGGCATAGGTCCCGCCTCAATCTTACGCAGACAATCGCCAACCAACTCAGGATCCGCGTCTTTTATTTGTTGAATGTAGTCACGTGCTGCGCCTGTCGCGTCAAACGTGCGGCCGGTTAGAGGAAGTGCATGTAATTTTTTTAGCCCAGCCGCAAGCACATCGAGGTTTGTATTGTCATCCAGGCAGTCGCCCGACCAGATAATTCCCTCGAGGTACTCTGTCATGTAAATCGTATCTGAGACGAACAACACCCGGCCCGCGAGACCCTCGTCGGCTGCCAAAGTCTGTATCTGTGCTTCGGCTTTCCTGGCGTTGTACGGCGAACCCCGGAATCCGTCATCGATCTTGAGGACTCCCTTGGCATCGCCAGTTTCGACGAGATACGTCCGATTGCTGAGACCGCCGCTGAGTTCGCAATAAGCCGCACCTTCCCAGCCAGGCACCGTCAATAACGCCTCTTCAGGTGTCTTGCTCGTCGTCATGAAGCTGCCTCGCGTCGGGAACGAGCCCAACTCACTAGTCCGAATGGGATCATAAGCACATACACTGCAAACAGCGCTGATGTCAGCTGCAGATCACGCGACCAGTAAATAAAGATCGATGCGGTATCAATGACCAACCAGTACCACCAGTTCTCAAGCACCTTGCGCGCAACAAGAAACGTTGCCCAGATAGCGGCCCACGCAATAATCGCATCAACATAGGCGTGTTGGGACTCTGTCTGTGTATCCAGCAGATAACCATTGAAAAACCCCACAGCAGCTATCAGCAAAATTGCATAGACATGTGTCATCAAAGGCCAACTGACGACCGGTAATTGCTTTTCTTCGTGCTGGCCGGAGCGCCACACCACCCAGCCGTAAATGGCCATCGCAAAATAGAAGCCGTTGAGTGCGGACTGCATATAGAGTCTCGCATCGAAAAACAGGTACACGTAAATCGCTGTGCTGATTCCGGCACCGAACCAACACCAGATGTTCTGGCGAATGGCCAAAACCAGATACATGAGCGCCATGACAACAGCGATGACCTCAAGTAGCGAAAGTGTAGCCGCCTGCTGCTGCAATATTGTTACGAGACTTTGCATTGCGTGCGCTACTGGAATTCCCAGGTGAAACTGACACCGACCTGGCGAGGATCGCCGAGCCTCGTGTAGAGAGTGTCGGGAAAATCAGGGGGTTCGTTGCCAAAATAAAAGCCACGAACTGCATGGTCTTCATCGAACAGGTTACGCACCCAAAGTTGCGCCGACCAGGAAGGCGCTTCGTAGCCAAAGCGTGCGTTCACGAGTTCGTATGGCTGCGACTTCTCGTCATGGCTCACATCGAAGTAAAACGC
>Ga0316187_10006360_pt1 | contig 10163 bp, 12 predicted proteins | sample CroRivburrow1_MG_FD_204927 | JGI IMG/M metagenome (GOLD analysis project Ga0316187, IMG submission 204927) | Coastal sediment microbial communities from Maine, United States - Cross River worm burrow 1 | ecosystem: Environmental > Aquatic > Marine > Coastal > Sediment | place: USA: Maine... | reverse complement strand
AGAATCAGTGGAATATTGAGGGTGACAATGGAGGCTTCGCGCCAGCCAAGGAAAAGCATCAGAATAATGATGACGCTGGCGATAGCGATGCCGAGGTGTTCGACCAGCATGTTGACTGCGGCATCGGCGCGCAGTCCTGAGTCGCGACTGATGGTGACGCTGACATTGTCCGGGATGAAGTCACCTTTGAGTTCATTCAGCTTTTGTTCAATCCGGCCAGTCACCACCACAGCATTGGTGTGTGGCTTTTTGGCCAGCGTGATGGAAACGGCAGGGACTTCCGGTTCGCCCGAAAACTGTGATGTGGATGCGGGGCCGAAACCGATGCGGTGCAGGGTGGAGAGATCGGCAGGGCCGTCGCTGATGTGGGCGACATCGCCCAGATAGATGGGCCGGCTGTTTTCGCCATCACCATCTCTGCGCTCGCCAACAATGAGGCGGGCTACATCTTCTGCGCCGGTCAGGAATCCTTCTAGCCAGATGCGACTGACCTTGTTTTCGCCGACGAGCGTGCCGACAGGGCCACCTGCATTGGCCGAGGTCAGGACGCTGTGCAACTGATCCAGCGAGATGTGATAGGCGGCAAGCCGCGCCGGGTCAATATCGATACTTATTTCGCGTTTGCGCCCGCCAATGATGTCGGCCACCGATACGCCTTCGAGTGGTGCGAGTTGTTCGCGCACCCGTTCGGCAAGTTGGCGGAGTGCCAAGCCATCAAGGGCAGTAGATGCGAGCGTGATGACAGACACCGGCACATCATCCACATCCATCGGCTTGACCAGTGGTTGGCTCGCACCCGGTGGAATGCGATCGAGGTTGTGCATGACGCGGTCATAGAGCTTAACCAGGCTTGTTTCCTTATCTTCACCAACCTTGAACATCACGGTGACCACGCCCATCGAATCCATGGCTGTGCCGAAGGTATGATCCACGCCGTTCATTTCGCGCAGCACCATCTCCATCGGACGGACAATCAGGTTCTGCACCTCTTCAGGGCTGGCGCCTTGCATTTGGACCAGCACATTGGCTGCCGGCACATCGATCTGGGGGTTTTCCTCGCGCGGTGTAACAAACAAGGCCACCACGCCGATCAGGAAAATCAGGATGCTGATGATCGGCGTGAGATGGGAGTCCATGGCAGCCGCGCCGAGGCGGCCGGCAATATTCATTGGCATCGTTTGTTTCGACATCGAACTTAGGACCCGGCGGCCTGCATGCCGGATTCCATGCCCGGAAGGATTTCGGCTGCAATGCGGTCGCCATCATTCAGACCGGCAAGCGCTTCGATCCGCCTATCTATTTCACGACCGGGGCGAATCAGGCGATAGTGCAGGGTGTTGTCGGCATCGGCTAGGTAAACACCATGCAGGCCGTGACGCTGCACAACAGCTGTGAGCGGCAGCAATAAGGCCTTGCGACTACCGATAATGAAACGCACTTCGGCGAACATGCCGGGCAGGACTTCGGCCATTTGCGGCAAGCTCAGCTTGACGAGGAACTGGTGGGTCAGTGGATCGGCGGCCGGAACGACTTGCCGGACAATAGCCTTAAGCGGCCTATCTAAGGATGCCAGTTCCACGCTTGCCTCGGCGCCCTCGTGAATGGCGGCAATGAAGCGTTCGGATATATATGTTTCAACGGAAAGTTGTTGTGCATTTTCCAGAATCAGCACGGTCGAACCGGGCGATGCCAGATCACCCGTGTTGAGCAGTTTCTTGACCACTGTGCCATCCACCGGGGCTTTTACCTCGGCGTACTGTAACTGGTTTTCTGCTTGTGCCAGCTTCGATTTGGCCACGGTGTAGCGCAGTTGAACCTTGTCAAACTGCTGCTTGCTGACAGCTTTTTCTTTTAGCAGTGCGCTATAGCGAGCGCGGTCGGTTGCGGCATCGCGCAGGTCGGCGCGAGCCTGATTGACGGCCTGCATCACATCCACTGGGTCGACACGGAAAAGCGCATCGCCCTGCTTCACGTGATCACCTTCACGAACGGAGATGTTGCCGATGTAACCCGAAAGGCGTGAGGCGATGGAGATTCGCTTATCAGAGGTGATGCTGCCGCTGCTGATGGTGTGCTCGGCCACATCCTCAGCTTGCAGGGTGATCAGCGGCACATTGATGCTGTTTGTTTGCTGCGCGGCCTTATCCGTCTCGCCTGAGCAAGATGCGAGCATGGCTGCAGGAAGAAGCACAACGGCCCAGTTCAGGGTCGTAAGGCGTTTAAGTTTAGAGAGCATCATCCAATACCTCCGGGGTAAGGCGTCCGGCAGCAAGCAGAAGAGCTGCACGGCTGACAATCAGATTGAAACGGGCATCAATATCATTGGCCACGGCACGGTCATTGCGTGTGTGGGCATCGAGAACATCGGTACTTTTTTCCAGTCCCTGCTCAAAAAGAAGCATCTGGATTCGCAGTGATTCAGCGGTCTGGCGCAAGGTGTTCTGTCGGGCGGTTGCTGCTTCCTCCGCTTCGTGCAACTGACGCCATGCATCGGCCAGATTATTGTTCAACATCTGCCTTTCATCCTGCAACTGGTATTGCAGATGGGCGAAGCGAGCTTCGGCAGCGCGGCGTGCTGCCACATCGGAGCCTCCGGCAAATAGATTGAAGCTGACCTCGGCACCAATACTGGTGTTGGGATGTTTGGGGGCGAGGGTACCGTTGTTCCATTCCTGCACGGCGATCAGTCCGACATTCGGGCGAAGTCCTGCAGAAGCTTCGTTGATGCCGGCCCTTGAGGCTTCCAGTTGGCGCTCAAGTACTGCAATTCTCGGATGCTGTGCGATAATTGAATTCGTGGACATGTCTTCGCTGATATTGTGAAGTTCTAGCTTCGGACTGCTTTGCAGGGTCAGCGGGTCTGTTTGTGATGTCGTTTTCATTCCCAGAAGGCGATGCAGTTCATCCATGGCCCTGTGGCGCGCATTGCGGGTTTGGGTGAGGGCCAAGCGCGTGTCTGAAACATGTGCCTGTGCGTCGAGATTGTCGCTTGGAATGCCGATGCCGCGATCCAGCATGGATGCGGTTTGTTGCTGGTGGCTTATGGCGGCATCGTATGCGCTCTGTGCTGCCTTTTCGTGCGATTGCAGGCGGAAGACATTGGTGTAGGCCTGAATCACAGAGAAAACCAGTTCTTGCCGGGTAAGGGCCACTTCATTGCGGGTGGCCTGCTCGGTTTGCTGGGCCCGCTCCCTGGCAGCCCACAGTCTGCCACCCTGATAAATCGGGGCTTCTAGGGTCAGGCTGTTGCGGTAGTTGGTCAGGTAGGACGGGTTGTTCAGGCTGGCTGGGGCGAAGTCGGCAGAGGTGACTCGCTGTTGCAACAGCTTTCCGCCAAAGTTGCTCATGGCTGAATTGGAACGGGTCACTGCCGAAGCAGCTTTAAGTCGCGGCATGAGGCCACCGTTTGCCTGCTGTGCTGTTGCGATGGCCTCATCAAGCCGGGCATCCTCGGCAAGTAGAAGGCGGTTGTTTTGTAAGGCCATATTGACTGCCTGCTGGAGATTTAACGATGCAGCGGAATCTTCTGCGGCAAAAGCGAATGAAGAACCAATAAAAACCAGTGGTCCGAGTATGAATCTCAGCACCAAGCGCCAGTGAATTAATGCATGCTTATTTACTGATATATTAGGTGAAAAAAAAGCCATGCCAGCCTCCTTAGCCCAAGTCTGCACAGTCTTCGGGGCAGTACATGCGACGCAAGGCTTCCAGTAGGCCGCCGATTTCAGGGGAGGAAATGGAATAAATCACACGCTGCCCATCTTTCTGCGTGCTCAGCAGGCCCATCATGCGCATCTTGGCCAGATGTTGTGAAAGATTGGATTGCGAGGCGCCGGTGGCCTGCATCAGGTCCTGCACGCACAGTGGCCCGTTCATCAGATGACACAGGACGGACAGGCGTACTTCATGTGCTATGGCGCGGAGGCCTTCACTGGCAGAGCGTATTTTCTCTTCAGGTATGGATTGCATGGGCGAAATATATTCGATTCCCAATATATATGCAATATCTAATATATAAAACTAGTTCCAGCCATTTAGAAGTTATCTCTTATTCCTTGCGCAGCAGGCGGTTGCAATCGGTATGGTGGAAAGGTTCGGGAAGGCTTGGGATAAGCAATTGTGTGTCTTCATGGTAGGACAGCGAGCCATCTGGGTTGAGGGTGATGGTGACATCGTAACGCACCGTTCTGAAATTCTCATCGAGAAAAGGGTTTGATAGAATACCAAAGCACGAAGATCCAAGTTCGGCGCTCATGGTGAAGCTGGAGGCATCAGAGGCGGCTTTGCCGCCTGCCAATACCGTTACGCCACGTGGCACCATAAAGCAGCGCATTACCTCCTCGCGTTGCTTGTCCCACAACCAATAGCCCGTTTCCTCATGGAATGGCTCTGGCTCCCCTAGCGGCCACACCGTGGTGCTGTACCTGAGGCCATAGAGTGTTTGCGGTCCGTTGCAGACGGGGCCAAAAGCTTCGAAACACATGCGCTCTCGGAATGCGGATTGTGCCGACCCATGTGGTTCGGAGGAGGGGGCCACATCAATCCCCTCGCTCCCCTCCCATATCCCGACCAATGGACCCAGTGGGCCAAGGTGCTCAGCAAGGATGTTATGTTTCACAGTTTCATCCCCCATGTTTAATTAATCACGAAAGTCGAGCGCTCTGCCAGTCGGTCGCGGCAGAATGGGGTAGGTCACAACAGGCTGGGTGCCGGTGAGGGTGTTCAGAAAGGCAACAATATCCGAGACGTCCTTGTCTGAGAGCTCGGTATCAAGCTGCTTTTCAGCCATGATGCGTATCGCCTCATCAAGGGTGGCGACAGAGCCATCATGGAAATAAGGGGCAGTCAGGGCGACATTACGCCACGATTGGACGCGGAAGAAATGATCATCCGCCGCATCGTCTGTCACAGCTTTGCGTCCGTCATCCGTACCATAATCAAAGCGTTGGAAGCTGTTATTGGTGAACAGCGGGCCCGAATGACAGCTGGTGCAGCCAGCGTCATCCACCTTGCGCATGCCGCGTTTGGCGGCCTTGGATAGGTCAGCCTCGCCGCGCACATAGCGATCAAACGGTGCATCCGGCGTAAGCAGGGTGCGCTCGAAGGCGGCAATGGCCTTGGCCATGTTGTTGTAATTCAATGATTCCTCACCGAACACCTTAGTGAACAGGGGGTCGTAGCCGGCGTCCTTTAGACGATCCATCAGTTGTGACTCGCTGATGTCGGCCATTTCAACAGGGTTTAGTGGTGGTCCTTTTGCCTGATCCTCCAGAAGCGGGGCGCGGCCGTCCCAGAACTGGGTTCTCCAGAAGGCGGCATTCAGCACGGTTGGTGCATTGCGCCCGCCGCGTTGCCATTTGTGGCCGATCGAGAACCGTTGATTATCAACCCCGCCATTGCCCAGATTGTGGCAGGAATTACATGAGATGTTGCCGCTCAGAGACAGGGCAGGGTCGAAATACAATTGTTTACCCAGCTCGATCTTGGCCTCGCTCATCGGGTTATCAGCCGGTACGGGGACCACCGTGGGAAGAGGGCCCATGCCTACCGGCACATCGCTTGGTTTGTTTCCTGCTTGGGCGGTGCTGGCGCAGATCATAAACAGGCCAATAGTCATCATGGAAAAGCATTGTTTCATGGCTAAGCTCCTAAATGGAATATGTATGGTTCGAATGTATTGTAGCGTAAATCCAGCGTGGAAGCTGTCAAGGACACAGCTTGTGTGTCTAATATGATTACCTATGCGAGATGGATTTTTCGATCGAAGTGGGGTTTGCCGCATGATGGAAGGCTGTGCTAAAGTGCGGTCCGCCGTGCAACCGGGTGCTGGTGAATCCAAAAACCACAGAACACAAGAGAGATCTAATATATGGCAAGTAAAAACCAGCCACTGAAGCCCGGGGAGAAAATTCTCTTCACCGTCGCCGGCGTCTTTGTCGTCTTTGCGGTGATCGCCTACATTGTGATGCAGGTTTTCATATCCAACTCCGACAAGCCTTTGTTTGAAACCAAGACAACAGCCAATCTGTCTGCCGAAGGCCAGCGTGGTTCTTATCTATTCCGTACCAATGGTTGCACTACCTGTCACCGCGCCCTGCGTAATGGCACCAATATGGGGCAAACCGCCAATCTCGATGGTATCGGTTCGCGCCGCACCATGCAGTGGATGTTCGCCTTTCTGCAGGAGCCTGAAAAGAACTATCCGTCAAGAACCATGGATCATGTGGCTGGACAAAGCTCCGGTGCCTATGTGGCGAAGCTGCCGGCTGAGGATCTGCATGCCATTGCCGTGTTTTTGTCCGAGTTGAAGTCGGCTCAGGGCTCGTCGTCTGCACCGATTCCACCCAAGGGTGAATCGCCCTTCATTGACTCAATGGTCAAGACATGGGCACCGAAGGAATGGAAAGAAAAATATAAAGACGTACGCGATGACCCGGAAGCGTTCAAGCGCGCTAACGAAGCTGCCGCCGAGGAGATGGTCCAGCCATGAATTATCAGCCATGGGAAGATGAAGAATACGTAAAATATACCCTCTGGTTTGTATTTGCCTGTGTGATCTACAGCCTAATCGGTTTCTCATGGGGGGCCTTGATGGGCGGCATCCATGAGTTCCGTCATTTTGTGGATCATCGTATGTTCGGCAAGCTTATTGTTCGCGCGCACACACACATCAATCTGCTTGGCTGGGTTGAGATGGCTATTTTTGCTGCCGTGTACTATGTCATACCGCGCCTGGTGAGACGTCCGATCTATAGTATGCCTCTGGTTAAGCTGCATTTCTGGACGCACAACTTTGGCCTGCTTGGCATGGTGGTGTTTTTCACTGTCGCAGGCACGATCGGCGGCATGGCCAGTGTCACCATGACGCCGGCTGAAGTTGAACTGCTTGTTCGGCCATGGTTGGCGGTGATGGGCATTTTTGGCACGCTGGTGCTGCTGGCTAACTGTATATGGGCCTATAACATTTTCCGCACCTGTAAAGGCTGGCGGGACTCACGATGAAATCCATTTCGCTTGGTTTGATGTTGCTGGTCGCTGCCGCGCTCGGCGCATGTGATATGGATTTTGGCAGTGTCGGTGGCGGCGGTGTATTCATGCAGGGCAAGCCTGTGCCATCACTGAAGACCAAGACGCTGGCCGATGTGGGTGGTGATATGGCCAAATTGACCAGTTATCGCTATCCCGACCCGCGCATGTATGAGTTATCTGTTGATGAAGCGCTCAAACAGAACAAGCCGATCGTGCTTGAGTTTGCCACGCCGGGACACTGCACCCAGTGCGATAAGCAATTGCAGCTGATGAAAGAGATGCTCAATAAATATGAGCACAAAGTTCTTTTCCTGCATATGGATCAGTATTACAACCCGGAGGCTTATGATGCCTTTCAGGTGCGTGGCGAGCCGTGGACCTTTGTAATTGATGCGCTGGGGAATGTTGAAGTGGTATATCCCGGGCGTATGCTGTATCAGGAAATCGATCCGATCTTGGCTGATTTAACCAGCAGGGCTAAGCATCCGGGGCAGGAGAAATAAATGGCACGTGACTGGCAGGAAGTGCAGTGCGAGCTGCGACCGGATAAGTTCGGCACATTATGGGATTTGGCTTTATATGTACCCACCGTGGGCGTGCTTATCCTCTGGGGTCTGAAACTGTGGTATGCCGGGGGCGACGATCAGTGGATCGGCTACGCGCTGATGTTCCTCGGCTTCTTTTTTATGATGGTCGGTGGCGGGCGTGTGATGCGTCGTCTGTTGATTCATCCGATGGCCCCTGTTGCCCTGGATATTAATCGCGAACGTGTGCGTATGAAGCTCAAGGGCGGGCAGTATGCGTCCCTGATGAAGGATATCCGGTTTTTTTCCGATCAGGCGGGTAAATCTTTCGGTCTTACCGGCATGGATGCAACGGGTAGTAAGCGTCAGTATGTTTTTCATCGCAAACAGTTTGTTGAAGATGATTTTATGGCGGTTATCAAGGCGCTGGATAAATATAAATAGTGCCGTTGCTTATGTGGCAGCTCCTGCTACATACGTCTGTTTAGCAGGGCGTCCCGGATGAAGTATATCTCGGCAGCAGCAGCAACAAGAACCACGACTGCAATAAGGCCGATTTCAAGCTGCTCGCTGACCAGTCCGCCGACAAGCATATGGACGCTGTAACCGAAAATAAACAGCGAGGCGATTCCGCTAACACCGTAAACAAGTAATTCCTTCATCGCCAAATGATGAAGGCCTGCAACGCATCGGGCAAGCGGGGAATTCATGACTACAATCCTCTTGGCCAATGTGTGGTGAGGATTGATGCTGACAAGTCGTTTATGATGGGTGGCAACAGGCATCATGGTGCTTGACATGCATAAGGCTGGAGATAAGGTTCCGGTTTGATTAAAGGGAATTCATCTTGAGTTCATAGAAAGGAAGAGGAGGGCTGAATGAAAAGTTCAATCTGGTTGACGATTATTGCCGGCTTCACTACTGGTATGGGCAATGGTTCGGTGTTTACCGCAGCATTCCTGCTGGCTGTGGGTCGTGGCCCATTCGGTGAGGCAGGTTTGTGGTTCATGGATCCATACGATCCCCGTACCTATCAGGGTACAGCTGACTGGATCATGTTTATTTTCGGTTTCGCGTTTGTGTTAATTCTCGGTTATGCGCTCAAGCAGCATGCTTTGCTTGAAGGCCTGCGGAAGGAGGAATAGAAATGGATACGATCGCTTCAATTCTGGGTGTTTTGCTTGCTTTTTCGAGTATGTGGTTTGCTTGGTATCTGCTGATGCCCGGCCAGCATGACGAAGAGCATGAAGATTAAGTTGTTGATGAAATCCGTGATTAAAATCTCTAGGGGGTCTTTTTAAAGATGCTGAAATATTTGTTTTCAAAAGAAGATGATATCCCGCAGGGTACTGCGGCGATTTTCTTTGGCATATCATCCATTGCCTGGTTCATTATCGGAACAGGTCTTGGGTCTTTTAATGCTGCCAAGCTCGCCTTTCCTGACTTATACCATGGCCTGTACTCGTTGCAGTTCGGTCATATGCGTCAGGTCCATGTGCATGCCGTAATTTTCGGCTGGATTGCCATGGCTTTTGCTGCTTCCATGATGTACATCACCCCGGCTCTGGGTAACACCAAGCTGTGGTCCGAGAAACTCGGCGTCTGGAACTGCTTGCTTTATAATGTAGGCCTGTGTCTGGCTCTGGCATTACTCTGGGCCGGTGTTACCTCCGGCCGCGAGTATTCCGACCATATCTGGCCAATCGATCTGTACATCGCCTTTGTGATGGTTGTTCCTTGGTGCTTGAATGTGTGGATGACGATTATTAATCGTCGTACGCAGGGTATTTATACCACCAACTGGTTCTTCGCTGGTTGTATGTTCATGACAGTCATCGTGTTCCTTGTCGGCAATACGCCCGAATGGCTGCATCTGACCGGTCTGAACGAGGCATACATGACATGGTGGTTCGCACATAACATCCTGGGCTTGCTGATTACCCCGGTTGCTGCTGCTATCACTTACTACATTGTGCCGAAGATCACGGGTAACCCGCTGTATTCGCATCGTGTTGGTCATCTGCATTTCTGGTCCATCGTGGTGTTTTACTCCACACCGGCTGCCCATCACCTGATGAGCTCACCGCTTCCGGAATGGCTGAAGTCTTTCGCATCTGTGGAAGGCGTGTTGATTCTGGTGCCGGCTGTTGCCTATGTGTGTAACATCCTGTTGACCATGCAGGGCCGTTGGGCCTTGTTCGTCGAGAATATCGAAATCAAGTTCACCATCACTGGTGTGCTGCTCGCTATTCCGCTGAACATGCAGGGTGGTTTCCAGCAGACACGTGCCATTAACTGGTATATCCATGGCACGGGTTGGATTGTGGCTCACGCCCATCTGGCCTTGCTCGGCTTCTCCACCTTTGCGGAAGCTGCTTCGGTGTACTACGGCATGCAGGTGCTTCTGCGTCGCAAGCTGTGGTCCGCATCGCTGGCAAACTTCCACTTCTGGATGCTGCTGATCGGCTTCTCACTGTACTGGACGTCGATGACCATTTCCGGCCTGATCCAGGGTGCTGCTAAGATTTACGAGGTTCCTTATGTGGACGTTGTGATTGCAGAGCATCCTTACATGATCGTTCGCTGGTTGGGTGGTACCATGGTGTTCTT
>Ga0316187_10006359_pt1 | contig 10164 bp, 8 predicted proteins | sample CroRivburrow1_MG_FD_204927 | JGI IMG/M metagenome (GOLD analysis project Ga0316187, IMG submission 204927) | Coastal sediment microbial communities from Maine, United States - Cross River worm burrow 1 | ecosystem: Environmental > Aquatic > Marine > Coastal > Sediment | place: USA: Maine... | reverse complement strand
GAGGTCCGGCCAGTCCTTGATGCCTGAATCCTTGTGAGCAAACACGGCGACACCTGAAGAATAGTAATTAGGTTGTACAATGCCGACGACTTCCCTGCGCTCGAGCTTGTCGGACATGGTCGCGATCATGATGTCGATCTTGCCCTGCTCAAGAAACTGCATGCGATTGGACGCTACCGCTGCAACGAGTTCAACCTCGATCTTCTTGCCGGCCTTCTCGCCAATGCGCTTGGCCAGGTCGTTGGCCATGTCAATTTCCATGCCGACAATATTGCCCTGCGCATCGCGCATGCCCCAAGGCGCATAATCGGCCTTCGTTCCCACGACCATTTTGCCGCGTTCGATAATATCCTCAAGCGTTCCTGCGAGCGAGGCGTTGCTTGCAGCAAAGACAGCTGCAGTGCCGATCGTTGCTGCCATTGCAAGTTTGATAGATCTCAGCATTATTTTTTCCCTGTTTTGCAAGTTCGTTAGGCAATAATTTTGCTGCCTTTTTCCGGCACTTTCCATTGTTCGGAAGTTCCCGAAGGCGAACTCTACGCCGGTGTAACTGAAATACGCAATAGCCCGGTCATTTCAGGCCATTGCCTGTTTGCACATCTGATCCAACTGTTCGAAAGTGCAGCCGTTCCCAATCAAGATCTTGTCTGTATGCTGATCCAGCATCTATGCCGGGCCGAAATTATCGTCGAAGAATTTCAGCCAGTTGCCGCCCATCACCCTGGTCGTGTCCTCGTCCGACATGCCGATGGCTTTCAGTCCGGCTGCTATGTTGCCGAAATCCTTGTTGCCGGTGAACCAGCCGGGCTGGGGCGGGAAGCCGGCATTGTCCTTTGAGCCTTCGCCATAATCGATCTGTTTCGACCAGCGCCCGACCCGCATCCATTCCACGACACTGTCGGGCTGATCCTGGCACAGGTCCGATCCGATGCCGAGGTGATCGATGCCGATCATGTCGGCGGTGCGGGCTATCATTTCACAGAAGCTTTCAACCGTGCATTCCGGCCCGCCTTTAAGATGATGCGGATACAGCGAAAAGCCCAGCATGCCGCCGGAGGCCGCAAGTGCCTTCAAGACCGTGTCCGACTTGTTGCGCAGGCCGTCATGCCAGAATTTCGGATTGGCATGGGTGATGGCGATGGGGCGGGCGGAATGGTCTATGGCTTCCATGGTGGAGCGTTCTGCGGAATGGGACATGTCGACGACCAGTCCCACACGGTTCATTTCATGCACCACCTGTTTTCCCATGCGGGTCAGGCCGGTGTCGTCTGCCTCATAGGCGCCGGTGGCGAGCAGGGACTGGTTGTTATAGGTCAACTGCATGAAACGCACGCCAAGCGTGTGCAGGATCTCCACAAGGGAGATATCATCCTCGATCGGTGAACAGTTCTGCAGGCCGAAGAAGATGGCAGTGCGCCCTTGTGTGTTGGCCCTTCGTACATCATCACCGGTGGTGCCCTTGACGATCAGGTCCGGGTACTGCTCGAACCAGCGGTTCCATTGTTCCAGGTTGGCAACCGTTTCACGGAAGTTCTCGTGATAACAGATGGTGACATGCACCGCGTCTACACCGCCGTCGCGCATCTGCCGGAAAATCTTCTCCGAATAGTTGCAGTACTGCAATCCATCAATCAGCACGTGGCAACCCTCCAGGACCATTGCAGTGAAAGCCCAAACTGGCAGAAAGGCGGCCGCTTGACCAGTATGCAAAATGGCTGTGCCGACGTGCGGATCGCAGCTCTGGCCAGAATCGCATACCGGCCCCATTGTAGCACTCACAGGTTTCGGTGATTTTCTGAAAAACAATCCATCAGCCGGGTAAAACGATTAAAAAACCCAGTTAAAACAGTGGCTTAATTTTTTTCTTGCAATGAGAACAAAATGAGTACAATACTGAGGAACAAAGCCGGAACGGACAGATTGTCTGGCGAGCAGCAACGCAATATGAAATAAGGAGCATGAGTGTCATGGGGCAAGCGAACCTCAAAGTTGTGGAAAGTGGTTCAATGGACAAGAAAAAGGCTCTTGAAGCTGCGTTGGGGCAGATTGAGCGGGCTTTTGGAAAAGGCTCGGTGATGAAGCTGGGCTCCAGTTCGTCCATCGAGGTCGCTGCCATTTCATCAGGCTCCATCGGCCTGGATATTGCGCTTGGTATCGGCGGTCTGCCGACAGGGCGCGTGATTGAGATTTACGGCCCGGAATCTTCCGGCAAGACAACGTTGGCGCTGCATGTTGTAGCCGAGTGTCAGAAACGTGGCGGCATTTGCGCCTTCGTCGATGCTGAACATGCACTTGATCCGATTTATGCCCGCAAGCTCGGTGTCGATGTGGACGAGCTGCTGATTTCTCAGCCGGACACCGGCGAACAGGGTCTTGAGATTGCCGACACGCTGGTGCGTTCCGGCGCTGTCGAAGTTCTGGTGATTGACTCCGTGGCTGCCCTGACGCCGCGCGCTGAACTCGAAGGCGACATGGGTGACTCTCTACCGGGCCTGCAGGCTCGCCTGATGAGCCAGGCGCTGCGCAAGTTGACCGGGTCGATTTCCAAGACCGGTTGCATGGTGATCTTCATCAACCAGATCCGCATGAAGATCGGTGTCATGTTCGGTAACCCTGAAACCACAACAGGCGGCAACGCGCTCAAATTCTATTCATCGGTGCGTCTCGACATTCGCCGCATCGGCGCGATCAAGGATCGTGACGAAGTGGTTGGCAACCAGACCCGTGTGAAGGTTGTGAAAAACAAGGTTGCACCGCCATTCCGGCAGGTTGAATTCGACATCATGTACGGTGAGGGCATATCCAAGGTTGGAGAGCTGCTTGATCTCGGTGTCACCGGCGGTATCGTTGAAAAGTCTGGATCCTGGTTCTCCTATAATGGTGAGCGGGTGGGCCAGGGCCGCGAGAATGCGAAAACCTTCCTGCGCGACAATCCTGATATTGCCACGGCCATTGAAGCCGCCATCCGCGAAAATGCCGGGCTTATAGCTGACCGGATCATCGATCCTGAAAGCGTCAAGGCCGATGCGGATGGTGTCATCGAGGACGACCTGCCACTGGCGGCCGCTGGTAAGGACAAATAATTTTGGTCGGTTTCGCAGTCCGATCCCTGTCGGGCTGCGTTAACCGGCATGTGAGTTGTGTTGGAATTCAGGTTACCACCTGAAGATTGGCCGGTGCCGGGATTTGAGTCTCCCCCCAAACCCCTGACCCTCATCCGGTCCGGCCTTGCAGGATCATTGACGCCCCATCAGATCCTGCCTTCAAACGCCTTCCCGCCACCGGGAGGGCGTTTGTGTATTTTCAAACTGCCGGTCAATGCCAGATCATTCAACGGATTTATGGACAACATCACCGGTGCGGGTATAAATGCGCCCTCAACACATTCATCTATTTCAAAGCAGGCTTTCAATTCCATGTCAGGCGTCAACGAAATACGCTCCACCTTCCTCGATTACTTCGTGAAAAATGGTCACGAGGAAGTGGCGTCATCGTCACTTGTTCCGCACAATGACCCGACGCTGATGTTCACCAATGCCGGCATGGTGCAGTTCAAGAACGTGTTTACCGGACTTGAAAAACGGCCATACAGCCGGGCAGTGACATCGCAGAAATGCGTTCGCGCCGGCGGCAAGCACAATGACCTGGACAATGTCGGCTACACCGCGCGCCACCACACCTTCTTTGAGATGCTCGGTAATTTCTCGTTCGGGGATTACTTCAAGGAACACGCCATTGAACTGGCGTGGAACCTGATCACCAAAGAATACGGACTGGATGCGAAGCGTCTGCTGGTCACTGTCTATCACACCGATGATGAGGCGTTTGACCTGTGGAAGAAAATCGCCGGCCTGTCTGACGACAGGATCATTCGGATCCCGACCCATGACAATTTCTGGGCCATGGGCGATACCGGGCCGTGCGGGCCGTGCTCGGAAATTTTCTACGATCATGGCGACCACATTCCCGGTGGACCTCCCGGATCACCGGATGAGGACGGGGACCGGTTCATCGAAATCTGGAACCTGGTGTTCATGCAGTATGAACAGGTGACGGTTGATGACCGCCAGGAGCTGCCGCGGCCATCGATTGACACCGGCATGGGGCTTGAGCGTATCTCCGCACTGCTGCAGGGCAGCCACGACAATTACGAGACCGATCTGTTCAGAGCCCTGATTGCCTCGATTGAGGAGCAGACGGGCATAGAGGCCACTGGACCGAACAAGGCGTCAAACCGTGTTATCGCTGATCATCTGCGGGCCACATCGTTCCTGATTGCAGACGGTGTGCTGCCGTCCAATGAGGGCAGGGGCTATGTGTTGCGGCGCATCATGCGCCGCGCCATGCGCCATGCCGAACTGCTGGGCGTCACGGAACCGTTGATGTGGAAACTGGTGCCGGCGCTGCAACGTGAAATGGCACAGGCGTTCCCGGAACTGTCGCGGGCGGGAGACCTGATCACCGAGACCCTGCGGCTGGAGGAAACCCGTTTTCGCAAGACGCTGGAGCGCGGACTGAAAATGCTCGATGACGAGTCGAGCGGCCTGTCTGCGGGTGACCGGTTTTCCGGCGATGTCGCCTTCAAGCTCTATGACACTTACGGCTTTCCACTCGACCTGACGGAAGATGCGCTGCGGGCGCGGGACATCTCCGTTGACACCGATGCCTTCAACACGGCGATGGACAAGCAAAAGGCCGATGCGCGCAAGGCATGGGTGGGCTCCGGTGACACCAATACGGACGCCGTCTGGTTCGACGTGCGCGACAAAACCGGGGCAACCGACTTTCTCGGCTATGAAACCGAGACCGCCGAAGGTGTCATCTCGGCCATCGTCACCGGCGACGGCAAGATGCTGGAAACGGCTGCAAAAGGTGACAAGGTTTCCATCATCGTCAACCAGACACCGTTTTATGGTGAAAGCGGTGGTCAGAGCGGTGATCAAGGCGTTATGAAGACCGCCGGCGGTGCCCGGATCAAGATTGCCGATACCCAAAAACGGCTCGGTGACCTGTTTGTCCATATTGCCGAGGTTGAAGACGGTAACATCGCAGTAGGCGATGCGGTGGAAATGCTGGTCGACAATGACCGGCGGTCCGGCAACCGCATTCACCATTCAGCCACTCACCTGGTGCACGAAGCATTGCGACAGGTGCTGGGAAACCACGTGGTCCAGAAAGGTTCACTGGTCGAGCCGGGACGGTTCAGATTTGACTTTGCGCATCCCAAGGCCCTGTCAGACAACGAGCTTGAGCAGGTCGAGCAGATCGCAAACAAGGTGGTCATGCAGAACGATGCCGTGTCGACCCGGCTGATGAGTGTCGATGAAGCCATTGAGCAGGGCGCCATGGCCCTGTTCGGTGAAAAGTACGGTGACGAAGTTCGGGTTGTTTCCATGGGCGTACAGCCCGGCGGCGGCAACAAACAGGTCTATTCGATGGAACTTTGCGGCGGCACCCATGTGGGCCGCACCGGTGATATCGGCCTGGTGCGAGTGGTGTCGGAAGCTGCCTCGGCTGCCGGTGTGCGCCGCATCGAGGCACTGGCCGGTGATGCTGCCCGGCAGTATCTTGAAACCCGCGACAGGCAGGTATCGCGCATTGCCGGGCTGTTGAAAGCAGCACCCGATGATGTTGAAACACGGGTTGCCGCCCTGGTCGAGGAACGCAAAAACCTGGAACGTGAACTGGCGGATGCCAGGAAGAAACTCGCCATGGGCGGCGGTGGCACATCCGGCGGCAGCGCCATTGAGGATATTGGTGATGTCAAGCTGCTGGCTCGCGTGCTGGACGGGTTGAACCCGAAAGACCTTCGCGGCGCTATTGATGATGGCAAGGCGCAGGTCGGGTCAGGCGTTGTGGCACTTGTCGCCGTCAATGACGGCAAGGCAGCGGTTGGCGTAGGCGTCACGGATGACCTTAAAGACAAACTGAGCGCGGTTGAGTTGGTCAAGGCCGGTGTTGAAGCTGTCGGCGGCAAGGGCGGCGGTGGCCGCCCGGACATGGCCCAGGGCGGCGGCCCTGACGGCAGCAAGGCGGATTCCGCCCTTGATGCCATTCGCGCGGCGCTGGCAGGCTAGCCGGGGTCAGAACCAACCATCCAGCCCATGCTGGACAACCCGCGCAGGGCCATACCTTGCCCGGGTCCAGTTCAAACCGTACGCTGCCTGATACCGGCACGCACCTGCCTGTCGTGGCCGGCCATGTCAACGGCAATGCTTTGATAATACGTGCAACCAGTTAAGTCCTCCCTTCTGCCTGTATGGCGTATGCAATGGAGCGGAGAGGTTTCCATGCCCAGCTGAAATTTCCAAAATTTCATTCCTGAATTTCTCTACTGCGACCAAATGGCGAGTTTTATGTCGCAGAAGAGCTTGACCGGCTATGTCCTGCGGTGCCAATAACGAAAATCGATTACTGAACTGGAGTGAACGCGATTGGCCCTAATTTCCCCATCCCGCAGACTGCGGCGCACGCCTTTTTCGGACGGTGTCGAAGCGGCAGGCGTCAAGGCCTATACCGTCTATAATCACATGCTTTTGCCCACCGTTTTCCGCTCGGTGCAAGAGGATTACCGCCACCTCAAAGAGGCGGTACAGGTCTGGGATGTCGCCTGTGAGCGTCAGGTTGAAGTACGTGGCCCCTTATACAACTTCTTACCCCACGTGATCTGCGGTCGATGCAGCCGGGGCAGTGCTATTACGTACCTATCGTCGATGAAACCGGCGGCATGCTGAATGATCCCGTTGCCGTCAAACTGACGGAGGACCGGTGGTGGATTTCGATCGCTGACAGCGACCTGCTGTACTGGATCAAGGGACTTGCCTATGGCTACCGGCTGGACGTGCTGATCGATGAGCCCGATGTGTCGCCGTTGGCAGTTCAGGGACCGCGCGCCGATGACCTTATGGCTGCAGTATTCGGCGACCAGGTGCGCCAGATTCGCTTCTTCCGCTTCATGCCTTTGAATTTTCAGGGCCGTGATCTGGTGGTTGCGCGGTCGGGCTATTCCAAACAGGGCGGTTTCGAGATCTACGTCGAAGGCGAAGATATCGGCATGCCGCTGTGGAATGCGCTGATGGAAGCAGGAAAGAGCATGGACGTTCATGCAGGCTGCCCCAATATAATCGAACGCATCGAAGGTGGGCTTCTGTCTTACGGCAACGATATGACGGATGACAATACGCCACACGAATGCGGACTGGGGCGTTTCTGTAACACCCACACCGCTATCGGCTGCATTGGACGCGACGCACTTCTGCGGGTTGCCGCAGAAGGGCCGGTGAAACAGATTCGCGCCATTTCCATTGACGGTGGTCCGGTACCGGTCTGTGACAGGTATTGGCCGCTTTTGGCCGATGGCAATGTTGTGGGCCGGGTGTCCTCGACAGCCTGGTCGCCGGATTTCGACACCAATGTCGCCATTGGGATGGTGCGCATGACGCACTGGGACGAAGGCAAACAACTGATCGTGGAAGCTCCTGATGGTTCGCGCCAGGCCACCGTTCAGGGAAAATTCTGGAATTAGGGTCCTGACCCTACGGTGTCCACTCATCGGTATCGTGATCGGGGTGCTGACGGCATGCCAGTTTTGCCAGGTCTTGCGGCGTGCGGTCGTCCGCAGTGGAATGGCCGGGTAGGGTGGTGATCTGGTCGAACCATGCCTGTTTGCTCTCAACGCCCACCTCGTCAACCGGCGGTGCGATATCGGGCGTATCCAGTGAACCCACGGTGAATTCATAGTTCACATCGCCGGCTTCATGCATGTAGAGCGGTGTGCCGCACTTTTCGCAAAAACCGCGCACCGTGATCGGGGTTGAGGGAAACTCGGTTGCCTTGCCCCGGGTCCATTCAAGCTGGTTCACAGGCGTGGTGAGCAGCACCATGCCGAAATTGCCGCCGGCTTTCTGGCACATCCGGCAATGGCAGATGCCGGAGTGGCCCAGAGGTCCGGTTATCCGGTAGCGCACCGCGCCGCACTGACAGCCGCCTGAATGGGTATCTGTCATTACGGGCGTTGCCACACCACTGGAAACCAGTCTTCCGGCAGCACATCGCCCATGTTCAGGTTCAGGCCCATTTCGTCAAACGGTGGCGACACGGCGTGGGAGCGCGCGACATAGCGGCAATCCTCGCCGATGAAGCGGAAGCTGACAGCGCGCCTGCGAGTCCCTGAAGTGTTGGGCGGTGCGTTGTGCAAGGTGTGATAGTCGAAGGCAACAGCATCACCGGGTTCCAGGTCCCAGGCGCGCAGATCAGCCGCCTGTTTGCTTTCGTCAATGTCGGGGAAGGGGTGATAGACAGAGGTATCGCCTTCAAGCGGTTCCAGTGTCTTGAAGCGGCGCGGTACGTAAGTTACCGAGCCTTTATGGCTACCGGCTATGAAATGAGGGCACACGGCCTCAGACACCGGATCAAGCGGCACCCAGATGGAAACGGTCTTGCTGCCGTCCAGGCAGTAATACGGCAGGTCCTGATGCCACGGCGTCGGATCGGCCGTGCCGGGTTCCTTGACCAGCACATGTTCATGAAACAGTTGGGTGCGCGATGCAGCCATCAGTTCACCGGCGATGGCGCCCAGCGGGCCCTGGTCGCACACGTCCTTGTAGGCAGCGATGCGCTGCCAGTTGACATAATCGCCGAAGTAAGCGCCGGGCTTGCCTTCTTCTGTATGATTTTTTCCGTAAGGGCCAGGGGTTAGCATGTTTTCTTCAATAGCGGTCTCAAGCCGGTTGCGCCATTCAGTGGGAATGACATTTCGCAACACGCACACGCCGTCCCGGATGAAGTCTTCGCGGGTCTGGGCTGAAATCGTACTCATGCTGGCCTCCGTTTCCTGATGTTGAAGCTGCAGCATGCCTGAAGCCTGCGTTGACGGCAATCTGGCAGTTTCCATCCGCACGGTTATCTGGTCCGGCGTACAATGCAGACAACAGAGCGGGCTCGCAGCGAATTGCAGATGTCGGCAGCCTGTTTTTGGCTGGCAGCACCGATGCGCGCCGAATAGCGCCGCCTTGCGCCCATGCTCAGGTTCCTGACCGGCACGACCATCGGCGGTTTTTCCCGTAAATCAGCTGGAAAGTTTCTTTTAACGCGGTTGAAGGTGCGAACCGCCGTATTCCGGGAGAAACTCTCGGAAATCAGCACGCCCCAGGGCTGGCGGGCTGCCGATTTGACCGCCAGTCGGATGCGCCCGGGCTTCCGGACAAGGCCGGGGCAGGCATCGGCAAACGACTTCTTGCCGTCAATCAGCGGGATGGCGTGACGGGCATCCGGCTTTCGCCATTCTTCCGCTGCACGGCCGGTTATGGAGAAGACATAGTTTTCGGTTTCCAGTGGGATCCTGCCTCCGGCAATGAAGCGTGAGGCTGCGCCTTCGCCGGCATTGTAGGCCACAGCCGCCAGCCCAAGGTTTCCGAAGCGAACTTTCAGATGGGCGAGGAAATCAATCGACGCCGTCAGGGCCGCTGCCGGATCATATGGATTTTTCAGGCCGCGCCGCTTTGCCGTGCCGGGGATGAACTGGGCGATGCCCTCAGCACCTGCCGGAGACACCGCATTGGGTGAAAACCGGCTTTCCGCATTGATCAGGCGGGCAATGAAATGCGTATTGATACCGCGCCACCTGGAGCGGTTTTCCAGCAATTTGCACACATCGCGGGCAAATGTTGCTTGAGAGACAGCAAGCGGTGCCTGCACAGGCTTCACCCCGGTTTTGACGGGCCGGGCTGAAGCGCTGGCAGCAAAGCAGATGGCGAGCAGACAAACTGTGAGCTTGCTAACCCATGGCCTTTTGCAGGTTGCGATCAACGGCATCGAGGAAGCCTTGTGTGCTGAGCCATTTCTGGTCAGGTCCAATGAGAACAGCCAGATCCTTGGTCATCTCGCCGCCCTCAACCGTGTCAATGCACACCTTCTCCAGTGTGTCGGCAAATGTCGCCAAGGCTGCATTGTCGTCCAGCTTGGCGCGATGGGCAAGGCCACGGGTCCAGGCAAAAATCGAGGCGATGGAATTGGTCGAGGTTTCCTTGCCTTCCTGGTGCAGGCGATAGTGCCGCGTCACGGTACCATGCGCTGCCTCTGCTTCTACCGTGTCGCCATCAGGCGTCATCAGCACCGATGTCATCAGGCCCAGCGATCCAAAACCTTGTGCAACAGTATCCGACT
>Ga0316187_10006358_pt1 | contig 10166 bp, 9 predicted proteins | sample CroRivburrow1_MG_FD_204927 | JGI IMG/M metagenome (GOLD analysis project Ga0316187, IMG submission 204927) | Coastal sediment microbial communities from Maine, United States - Cross River worm burrow 1 | ecosystem: Environmental > Aquatic > Marine > Coastal > Sediment | place: USA: Maine... | reverse complement strand
CTCCAGTGAGCTGAAGCGTTGCTCGGTTAAATGTTGTTGGCCCATACTAGTGGATATTCTCTCAGGTTAGGTATTGTAGCCGGCTATGGTAACAAATTGCATGAAATGCTGCGCTGCCATTTGAAAAAGCGAATTTCGGGCCCCATCTGCAATAACTGGGAGGGTCAACCGGGGCAGGTATCTGCCAACCCACAATGATTGACAGTTAAAACTGATCCGACTAAATTGTCAGTCTACCTGATCAAGCCATGGGGCTGGAGACACGAGTGAGTGACAAAATAGTATACCTTTCAGACGAGAGTTTCGAAACGGATGTTCTGCAATCAGATAATCCTGTACTCGTCGACTACTGGGCTGAATGGTGCGGGCCCTGCAAGATGATTGCACCGATACTCGAAGAAATCGCGGATGAGTATGATGGCCGACTCACGGTGGCCAAGTTGAATATCGATGATAATTCAAGCACTCCACCGAAATATGGAATTCGTGGGATTCCGACACTCATGCTGTTCAAGGACGGCGCGGTCGAAGCGACCAAGGTCGGTGCATTATCCAAATCCCAGCTGACAGCGTTTCTGGACAGCAATATCTAGCCGCCAAAATCCCGGTCGCAGGCAGGATTCAGCCTTCCGGAACGGAATCGAAAAGGGTCGTTGATTGAGGTAGACGACCCTGAATTACTGTGCTAACCTCAACTAAGTCGTCGCCGTTTTCCTCGGCACTCCTGAACAAAAAAACCAAGTAACGTTCCCAACACAACACCCGTAGGCCGTTTTTACGTCTAAATTCCGCAACCTGCCACAGTACCCTCCAATATGAATCTTAACGAGCTGAAACAACACTCCGTCCCCGATCTGATCGAAACTTTGAAATCGATGGGTGGTGATCACTCGGCGCGCATGCGTCGCCAGGACATCATCTTTAGTATCCTCAAGTCGCAGGCCAAGAAAGGCGAGGACATCTTCAGCGAAGGTGTACTGGAAATCTTACAGGACGGATTCGGGTTTCTGCGTTCCGCCGACAGTTCTTACCTTGCCGGTCCTGACGATATTTACGTGTCGCCAAGCCAGATTCGGCGTTTCAATCTGCGTACCGGTGATACGGTAAGCGGCAAGATTCGTCCGCCCAAGGACAATGAGCGTTACTTCGCGTTACTCAAGGTCGATGAAATCAATTTCGATCTACCGGAAAACGTCAAGCACAAGGTGTTGTTTGAAAACCTGACACCGCTGCATCCGAATGAGCGCATGCCATTGGAACGTGGCAACGGCAGCACCGAAGACATCACCGCGCGTATCGTCGACCTGGTGTCGCCCATCGGCAAAGGGCAGCGTGGCCTGGTCGTGTCGCCACCGAAGGCCGGTAAGACGTTAATGCTGCAAAACATCGCGCAAAGCATTGCCAGTAACAACCCGGATTGCTACCTGATCGTACTGCTGATCGATGAGCGCCCGGAAGAAGTCACGGAGATGGAGCGTATGGTCAAGGGTGAAGTGGTCGCCTCCACCTTCGACGAACCCGCCAGTCGTCATGTTCAGGTCGCCGAAATGGTTATCGAAAAGGCCAAGCGCCTGGTCGAACACAGGCGCGACGTGGTTATCCTGCTGGATTCGATTACGCGCCTGGCGCGTGCCTACAACACCACCATCCCCTCCTCGGGGAAAGTGTTGACGGGTGGTGTCGACGCACATGCGCTGCATCGCCCGAAGCGGTTCTTCGGCGCTGCGCGTAACATCGAGGAGGGCGGTAGCCTGACGATACTTGCAACCGCGCTGGTGGAAACCGGTTCGAAGATGGATGAGGTTATCTACGAGGAGTTCAAAGGTACCGGTAACATGGAAATTCATCTCGATCGCCGCATCGCCGAGAAACGCGTGTTCCCGGCGATCAACATCAACCGTTCGGGTACGCGTCGCGAAGAGTTGTTAATCGATCCGGATGAATTGCAAAAAGTCTGGATCCTGCGCAAGTTCCTCCATTCGATGGACGAAATCGAAGCGATGGAATTCGTGCTCGGTCGTATGCAATCCAGCAAGACTAACCTGGAATTCTTCGACCAGATGAAGAAATAGGTTCCGCGTGGCTAGCCCGCATATCTCACCAAATTCCTACTCGGCAACTGCTCCATGCGTTGCTCTAACTCCGGGACGCTGGACCGCTGCATCCATGCAGTCGCGCGTCGGACGACGCATAGCGCATAGTGGCGCGTAGTGCTCCCGTCGGCCCGCTTAACGTAGTGTCAACTGCACCCGGCCCGCGGGCCTCTGGTCCGAGGGCGCATCACAGCGTCTTTTCGTTGCCCTCGTGAGGTAAATCGGTGAGATATGCGGGCTAGGGTTCAGTCGTTTGCGCCCATTATGGGCAAGCGGCCTCAGGTTCTGATTCTCGGCAGTATGCCTGGCATCGCCTCGCTCGAAGCGGTGCAATACTACGCGCATCCGCGCAATGTTTTCTGGCCGATCATGGCCGATTTATTCTCGCTTGACGCCGATACCGACTATGCGCAGCGTATTGCACAGATCAGTGAGGCGCCGGTAATCCTGTGGGATACCCTGAAACGCTGTGATCGTCCCGGTAGTCTCGATGCCAGCATCAGGCGCGATTCGGTGGAAGCCAACGATATACCCGGATTGCTCGTCGAGTATCCCGGGATCAGAGCGGTTGCCTGTAATGGTGCGACGTCGGCAAACTACTTCCGCAAGCTGATTGTGCCTCAGCTTCCCGCCGCCAATGAATTAGAGTTGTTGCCAATGCCGTCCACCAGCCCCGCCAACGCCGGAATGAACTTCGCGCAGAAGCTGGCCGCCTGGCGGCGACTGCTGGATTATATCGACTAGCTTCAGAACGACGTTAAGCCGGCCGCCGGGAGTACGGTCCATCACAGTGAGCCTATCGGCGTCCGCAGCAGGACGGTGGTGAGAACTGCGGGCTAGCTCTTCAGTAAAGCTTTGCGAATATGCGCGAGCGGTGCGTCGTCGTCGAAGACGATGGTATCGTTGTCAACGCCAACACCGAGCTCCCGCCATAGCCGCTCAAGGTCAATGGGAAAGGGGTCTGCTTTCATTTTGTGATACAGGGGCACCAGTACGCTGACACCGACCGCATGATCGGCCGATTCGAAAATCTGCATCGGGGTAGCACTGGTCTGCATCGAGTAACCGTCTTCCAGGATACCGCGCAACGCATCCTGCAGGCTTTTCCGATTGTCGGTGAGCTTGCGGATTTCGATGTCGGCAAGCAGACAGAACAACGCGCCGCCCCAGTACGTTCGACCCCAGGTCGGCGTTTGATCGAGACCGCGGTCACCGCTTTGGGGTAGCCCCTGCGGCATACGATGGTAAAAACCGTTCCAGACAAAATCCTCGTTCAAATGGCCTCGCTGCGCGCGTGCAATCGATTCCACGTAAGTCGAGAGGCCTTCCAGCCACCAACGATTCGCCTCGGGCACGTCGGCCATCGCCAGGTGTACCATTTCGTGCACCATGATCCAGTCACGGCGCAGCGCCTCGGGCGTGACCTCCTCGCCAACGACAACGCGAACCAAGGGTGATTCTCCACCGAAGGCCTGGCCGAAGCGGACTGCATGGCCACCGGCAACCTGCACCTTGATGCGTACCTTGTCGACCGGAAAACGGCCGTAGTACCGGCTTACCGTATCGGCGGAATAGACCACCCATTCGAGCAGCATGTCTTTCTTGCCGCGCAGCACGCGGTCGCGAATTTCGACGCTGATACGGCTGCCTCCCAGGGTGAACGCCGATTCCGATTCGTTCAGAGCTTCTATTTCGGGTGAGGGCATATACTGGCTGGCGACATCCGGGCTGGCGGCGTGCGAGTCGTCGACATATATACCGCCGGGAAAAACCAGCAGCAGGATCGCGGTGCGTAGCATGCTGAGTCTCTTGTTATCGATTGTGACTGAGACTGCCGGCAGGCATAAAGGTTCAGTCGTCGGGGTCCTGCGGTGTGCGCTTTGCGGTGAGGCCGGCATCGTACCAGTCGGCGCGATCGCTCCAGTAAATATTATGTTGTGGGTCGATACCGGGAGGCTCGCTGAGCGATCCCGCGGGAATGATGAGGCGCCCACTCTTGATGCTGGTATAGGGTACCAGTGAACCACAATGGCTACAGAAGCACTTGCTGATAACCCCAGGTTCGTCGGGCATGTAACGCTTGATCAATTCTTCTCCGGCAAGCCATTCCAGTCGGTCCACGGTGGTAAATATGTTGGCCGCGTGGGCGCTGCCGGTTGAGCGGCGGCACTGGCTGCAGTGGCACAGGTAAAATGCGTCGAAGGGACCGCTGACCTGGTAGCGGACGCGCCCGCAGAGGCAGGCACCTTTAATCGGTTTGCTCATGTCGATTCTCCTTAGCGCTGGCTGGCGATCAAGCGGGCTATGACATCGTTGAAATGTCGCTCGTGTACATTGGCAAAGGCCAGACGGATAAAGCGATCCTGGTCCTGGCCGAAATAGCTACCGGGCAGGCATAACAGCTCGTGTTCCTCGATCAGACGTCGCACCACGGCACGCGCCTTTTCGGCAAACGGATGCTGGATGTAGGCGAAGTAAGCTCCGGCGCTGATCAGGCGATAGTCGAGCTCGGGATGCGCGAATGCCTGCCGAATCAGGATAGCGCGCTGGGCCAGCTCGGCCGATTTTTCGAGTTTCCAGTCGTGTAAATTTTGCAGGCCGTAAACCGCGGCGAGCTGACCGGCATGTGGCGCGCAGATCGCGGTACAGTCCTGTACCTTGCTGAGCTGTTTGAGCAAGGGCTGGCCACAGGCTACGGCGCCGGTGCGAAATCCGGTGAGACTGAATACCTTGGAAAAGCTGTACAGGTGTACCAGCGTATCGCGCCAGTCATCGCTGGCAAACAAGCCGTGTGGAAGTTGCTCTATATCAATAAAATCACGATAGGTTTCATCCATGATCAGCGCCAGCCCGTGTTCGCGGGCAAGTTCAAAAAACTGCAGGATGCATTCAGGGCTATAGATCGCGCCACTGGGATTATTCGGCGTGACCAGTAGTAGCGCGCGGGTGCGCTCGTTGATCAATCCACGAGCCTCGTCGACATCGGGCATCGCGGTGTCGGGATTGAACGACAGGTAGCGCGGGGTCACCGCGCGCGTCGATAGCCACATCTGGTGGTTGAAGTAACAGGGGAGCGGCAGGATGACCTCATCGCCGGCCTGGCACAGCGAGTCGATAACGGAACAAAACGCCTGGTTACAACCGGCTGTTATCAGGATGTCGTCGCTGTCGACTCTTCCCTGGTAACGCGCGCTGATATTTTCTGCGAGTGCCTCGCGCAATGGCACGATGCCGCGAATATCGGTATAGGTCGCACCTTCACCAGCCTTGATGGCCTCCCCGAGATAGTCTCGCAAGGACTGCGGCGGCAGATGCGCGGGAACCGCCTGGCACATATCGATCAGGTTGTCGGATTGCGGATCGCGCACCCAGGACCAGGCTTCGGCGATAGGGGCTGCGGCGCAATCGAGAACATTGGGATTGAATTTCATAATGTTTTGCAGGCGGATCGGGCAGTGATTTAGTTCGATGTTAGTGAATTCCGGCGCAGCTTACCAGCACGAATCAGCTATGGCATAATCGGCGCCTGTTTAATCCGCTGGAAGAACTCATGAAATACCTACACACCATGGTGCGCGTGCACGATCTGGACGCTTCCCTTGAATTTTATCGCGATTTGCTGGGCCTGGTTGAAACCGGTCGCTACGAGAGCGAGGAGGGGCAGTTTACGCTGGTTTACCTTGCCGCGCCGGATGATCTGACGCAGGCCCGGGCCGAAAAAGCACCACTGGTCGAGCTGACCTACAACTGGGATGGCGAGGTCTACCAGGGTGGTCGCAATTTCGGGCACCTGGCCTACGCGGTCGACGATGTCTACGCGCTGTGCCAGAAAATGCTGGATGCAGGCGTCACCATCAACGTGCCGCCGCGCGACGGGCACATGGCATTTTTCCGCTCTCCGGACAATATCTCGATCGAATTGCTGCAAAAAGGTGATCCACTGGAACCGGCGGAACCCTGGATTTCCATGCCTACTACCGGTGCCTGGTAACGGCAGATGGAAACCTACCTCGAGGGTCGGATTGCGATCGTCACCGGAGGCTTCAGTGGGATCGGCAAAGCGATTGCGCTGGCACTGGCTGCGCGTGGGGCGACGATTGCGGTGGGTGCGCGCAGCTTACCGGAGACCGCCATCGAGGAGCTCGACCAGGTTGCAGAGCGATTGTTTTGCCAGCGCCTGGACGTTGCCGATAATGACAGTATCGATGCCTTTATCGATGGGCTGGCGAGCGCCTATGGCCACGCCGACATCCTGGTGAACTCCGCTGGTGTCACCACTCACGAATTCGTCTGCGGTCATGATGAGCAATCCTGGCTGGACGTCATCGATATCAATCTCTCCGGTCCCTTTCGCATGATTCGCGCCTGTTTGCCGCCGATGATCGAGTGCCGTTGGGGCCGCATTATCAACATCGGCTCGACCGCGGCGACCACGGCCGTAGCCGATCACGCGGCATACTGTGCTTCCAAATCGGGTTTGCTCGGCCTGAATCGAGCGGTTGCGCTCGAAGGCGCCCCGCATGGCGTGAGTTCAGTGGTCATCAGCCCGACCTGGGTGCAAACCGAAATGTTTGATCAAAGCATGGCAATCCAGGCGCACAATGCCGGGCGCAGCGTCGATGAGGAAATCGCCATGCTGGTTGCCCAGCAACCGCAGAAGCGCCTTGTGCAAGCGCACGAACTGGGTTCCCTGGCGGCCTTCCTGTGCCATGACGACGCGCTCGGTATCACCATGGAGGATATCCAGGTGAATGCCGGCGCGCTGTGGTAGCGCATTGGCTGGCGACACCTGTTCCTGGTTAGCGGGTGTTTTTTCTAATCCTTGCGACCGGGCTTTTCGCTATCTGCGAGGTTGCGCCAGATCAATGCGCAGTAATCAGGACTTGAAGCATGCGGTGCGCTCCCTGGGCCGGCCCGGATGTTTCGTTGGTTTTCCCGGGATTAAAATCAGCCGCTTCAGGCGGAGCCGGACTGGCGTTCCCCTGAGATACCTGCCTCTATCGTATCCTTAAGCACGGCGGCAGGTTATTGTGATTCACCCCGCCACTTGACCTCAATCAATAAGGCCGACGCCGATTTACCTAGAATTCCGCATCGCGTTTACCTATAGTCGGTTGCCGCAATCGAGCATTTTTGAAAATGCGCTGTATTGACTGTCAACAGTAATGTATGCGCGAAAAGTCAGGACATTGTCATGGAAGGGAGTGTGGATCTCGTCACACCTGAAATGTTGGTCCAGGATATGCGCCATATCCCTCACTGAAGGGAGCGGCATAAAGACCAGAGATTCGATAGGTACGAGAGACACCATGCCAAAGCTAAGATCCGCTGCGCCTGACCAAAACCGCGATGTGCCCAGATTCGACGGCTTTTAATATTTGTCAGGATCGCCTCTACTTTCGTCACCGGGAAATGATCTGTGGATGGCTTTTTGAGGACATCGACCCTGAGATATTCCAGGTTCGAGTCACTCATATCAACGAGGATTTAATGACTGCGAGACCCATGGTAGGCATTATCAATCCCGACACCACCAGGGAACATGCAAAATGAAACCCAAGACAATGACGTCCGAATTACTGGAACGCGTAGATGCCTACTGGCGTGCGGCCAACTATCTGTCGGTAGGACAGATTTTCCTCTACGATAATCCACTGCTGAAACGACCATTGCTGCTCTCGGATGTGAAGAATATGCTGCTCGGGCACTGGGGCACGACTCCGGGTCAGAACTTCATTTATGTACATTTGAACCGGGTTATCAAGCAATATGACCTCGATATGATATATGTTTCGGGTCCCGGGCATGGAGGCCCGGCCGTGGTGAGCAATACTTATCTCGAAGGCACTTACAGTGAGGTCTATCCCGACATCAGCCAGGATGAGGCGGGAATGCAGAAATTGTTCAGGCAGTTCTCGTTTCCTGGTGGCATTCCTAGCCACGCGTCGCCCGAATGTCCTGGCTCAATCCACGAGGGCGGCGAACTGGGCTATTCGCTCAGTCATTCGTTCGGGGCGGTATTCGACAATCCCGATCTCGTCGTCGCCTGCGTAATCGGCGATGGCGAAGCGGAAACCGGGCCGCTGGCCACGGCCTGGCAGTCCAATAAATTCCTGGATCCCGTCAGTGATGGCGCGGTACTGCCGATCCTGCATCTCAACGGCTACAAGATCAGCAGCCCCACCGTGCTGGCCCGCATCGAGCATGATGAACTCGAGCAGTTTCTAAAGGGTTGCGGCTGGAGTCCCTACTTTGTTGAAGGCGACGATTCGCAAAGGATGCATCGGCTCATGGCCAGCGCCCTGGACAGCGCTGTCGAGGACATAGGTGCAATACAGGACAGGGCGCGCATCCATGGCGACGGCATGCGGCCTCGTTGGCCGATGATAGTTCTCAAGTCCCCCAAGGGCTGGACAGGGCCCAGAGTTGTCGATGGCCTGCAGGTCGAAGATACTTTCCGAGCGCACCAGGTACCGCTGCATCCGCGCGCCAACCCCGAACACCTCAAGCTGCTGGAAGACTGGCTCCGGAGCTACCGGCCGGAGGAACTTTTCGATGAGGCGGGCCGGTTGCAGGCGCACCTTGCCGAGCTAGTGCCAGCTGCAGGACGCCGTATGGGGGCGAATCCACACGCCAACGGTGGCATGCTGCTGCGCGACCTGCGCATGCCGGATTTTCGCGACTACGCGGTCGACGTGCCGGAACCCGGGACACACGGAATCGGCGACACGCATGTGCTTGGGCCTTTCCTCAGAGACATCACCCGGCTCAACAATGAGAGACGTAATTTCCGCGTATTTGGCCCGGACGAAACGCTATCCAACGGGCTCGGTGCAGTGTTCGAAGTGACGGGGCGTCAATGGAATGCCTCGACCCGGCCCAACGATGAATTTCTCACGCCCAGTGGCCGCGTCCTGGAAATGCTCAGCGAACACCAATGTGAAGGCTGGCTCGAGGGTTACCTGCTCACCGGGCGACATGGACTTTTCAACTGCTACGAAGCGTTTATTCACATCGTTGATTCGATGTTCAATCAGCACGCCAAATGGCTCAAGGTCACCGCGCAGCTGTCGTGGCGGCGCAAGATCGCCTCGCTGAATTACCTGCTGACCTCGCATGTCTGGCGCCAGGACCACAACGGCTTCACCCACCAGGATCCTGGATTTATCGATCATGTCGTCAACAAGAAAGCCCAGATAGTGCGAGTCTACTTTCCCCCGGATGCCAACTGCCTGCTGTCGGTGATGGACCATTGCCTGCGCAGCCGTCATTATGTCAACGTGGTGGTTGCGGGAAAGCATCCGGCACCACAATGGCTGTCGATGGATGCTGCGGTGAGTCATTGTAGCGAAGGAATCGGTATCTGGCAGTGGGCCAGCAATGACCAGGCCACCACGCCCGACGTAGTCATGGCCTGCTGTGGCGATGTACCGACACTGGAGACGCTGGCCGCCGTCTCGATCCTGCGTGAGCACTTGCCCGAACTGAAAATTCGCGTGGTCAACATTGTCGATTTGATGAAGCTGCAACCACCGAGCGAACATCCGCACGGTCTCAGCGACATCGATTTCGACCAGATTTTCACCAGGGATAAGCCTGTCATCTTCGCCTACCACGCCTACCCGTGGTTGATCCATCGGTTAACCTACCGCCGCACTAATCACGATAATATCCACGTGCGCGGCTACAAGGAGGAGGGCACCATCACCACAGCCTTCGACATGACGGTGCTCAATGACCTGGATCGTTTCCACCTGGTGATGGACACTATCGACCGCCTGCCACAAGTTGGTGACCGAGGCATCTACCTGAAGCAGCAACTCAAGGAAAAGCTAATTGAGCACAAGCAGTACATCCGCAAGCACGGTCGTGATATGCCGGAGATCAGTGACTGGAAATGGTCTGTCCCAGCGCGACACTAAAATAGCGCAATGCCCCTATGTCCAGGCGCATTGCGGATATACCGATGGACAATGCTCTCCATCTACAGCCTGCTGTACTCGGTGGAGGGGAAATCGGGGACGGCAAGAATCTGTGGAACTACTGTAAGTTAATCTCTGCATTAGAGCAGAA
>Ga0316187_10006357_pt1 | contig 10166 bp, 7 predicted proteins | sample CroRivburrow1_MG_FD_204927 | JGI IMG/M metagenome (GOLD analysis project Ga0316187, IMG submission 204927) | Coastal sediment microbial communities from Maine, United States - Cross River worm burrow 1 | ecosystem: Environmental > Aquatic > Marine > Coastal > Sediment | place: USA: Maine... | reverse complement strand
CTGGAATTCGCCGACGCGAACCAGATTCGCGCTGCGCTCACCCCATTGATTTCCAAGAGTGCGGGCCTGGCCGTGTACGCCCCGGGCAATGTTCTGGTGCTTTCGGATTCCGAATCCAACATTCGGCGGGTGATGACCATCGTGAAGGAGATGGATGTTTCTCCGGCGGATACCGAATATATTCTGTTGCAATTGAAGCACGCCTCAGCCGGCAAACTGGCCCCGCTGTTGACGAGCCTGATCAGTTCGCTGGATGCCTCGAACAGTGCAGGGGCGGCCCCGGCACGGCCCGCTCGCCCAGCGAGGAGGGCGCCTCGTCAAGCCACTCCCGCGGCCGGCGGAGGGGGAGCCGATTTCAAGGTTGTCGCCGACGACCGCACCAACACCCTCATCCTGGTCGGTGAGTCATATCTTCTGGAACGGTTTCGGGAAATCATCGTCACCCTCGATGTCCCAGGGGTGGTGCAGGAAAAAGGCGTGCGGGTCGTGCGGCTGGAACATGCAGACGCCGTGGAACTGGTCAAGATCCTCAAGGACGTCAACATCAAGTCCGAGGCCGGGAAAGCCAAGGCACCCAGCGCTACAACGTCGGCCCAGTTGTCCAATGCCACCATTACGGCGGACAGCGCCACCAATTCGGTCATCATGTTCGGTCCCACGGAGGTGACCGATACCTTGGTGCAAATGCTTAGTCAGCTCGACATACGTCGGCCCCAGGTCTACGTGGAAGTGCTGATCATGGAAATGACCCTGGAGAAAAGCCTCAATCTCGGTGTCAGGTGGCAAGCTTCAAGCGAGGTGAGCAACGGGGTTGTGGGCGGAGGATTTCCCGACGCCACCCCGCGCACCTTGGAGCAGGCCCTGGCCACCGGGGCGGGTTCGGCCATCGGGATCGTGGGAGATGAAATCACTTTCGGGGGGCAATCCTTCACATCCTTCAGCGGTTTCATTTCAGCCACCAGACAGGATCAGGACCTCAATGTGCTTGCCAATCCCCAGGTTCTGACCCTGAACAATCAGGAAGCTGAAATAAACGTCTCCCAGGTGGTTCCCATCTCCACCAAGACCGTCACCAACAACCAGTTGCAAACCACCACGGAGTTCGAGTTCAAGGATGTGGGGATCATCCTCAATCTCACCCCCCAGATAACCGGGGACAACAAGGTGCGATTGATCCTCAAGCAGGAATCCAGCAGCATTGCGGCCCGTCAGGCCATCGCCAACGCCAGTCAGCAGGCCGTGACCACCCTGAAACGTTCCATCAACACCCAGGTGGTGGTGGACAACAATACCACCATGGCCATCGGAGGGTTGATTCAGGACCAAACGGTGGAGACCGAAACCAAGGTGCCTTGTTTGGGGGATATTCCCTTGTTAGGGTGGCTATTCAAGAGCACGGCAGACGAGTTGCGGAAAATCAATCTGGTCATTTTCATCAGGCCACAGATCATCGCCACACAGGAAGACCTGGATGCCACCACGGAACGGGTGCGAAGTCGTTTTGACGTGTTGCGCAATCCCAAGGCCGATGCCGACACGATCCTGCGGAACTCCTTCGGATTGCCGCCTTCCCCTCCACCTCCCAAGGACGAGGACGATGAGGAGGAGGAAGCCACCCCAACCGAAAAGACGGAATCCGATTCGTCCCAATAGGCCCGGCCAATGGGGTGCGTCTTGAGTTTGACGAGGCCGGGAAAACAAGTCTGACCCATCGCGGGTCGGCAACCATCATATCCGGAGTGGCGGGTATTGCGCCTGCCACCGGAGCCATCGCCGCACGGCATCATGGAGGACGCCGCGCCATGCACGATTCACGATACGACCCCCTTCAAGTTTCCCTGCCCATATTCGAGGGCCCTCTGGATCTACTTCTGCATCTGGTCAAGAAGCAGGAGATGGATATCAAGGAAGTACGGCTGGCGGACCTGACAGAGCCCTACCTCGCCTATGTGGAGCAAATCCGCGAGTTGGACCTGGACCAGGGGGGCGAATTCCTGATTATCGCCTCCATGCTGATCTGGATAAAATCCCGCTCACTGCTTCCGCGCGACCCCTCCGAGGATGAAGAAGAACCAGACGCTGAAACCCTGGAGGAGATGCTTCTGCTGCGCTTGCAGGCCTACCAGAGGTTCAAGGATGTTTCGACGGAACTGACCGACAGGGACCTGCGGGGAAGGGATGTGTTTCCTCGTCAGGCCCCTCCAGAGGAGGATCAGGAGCCCGAATCGGACCAGGTGTTCGAGGAAGTTTCCCTCTACCACCTGTTGGAGGCCTTTCGCCATGCCCTGGAACGAGTCAAGAACGCCAGGGAATTGCACATCCTCCCGGAAAGAATCAGGGTGGAGGACAAGGTGGCCGCCATGCTGAAGCGATTGTCTTCAAGCCGGCCCATGTACCTCCACGATTTCTTCGAGGATGCCCTGGATCGCCCCGAGATCATTATCACATTCATCGCCATGTTGGAGATGGTGCGATTGAAGGTAATTCGCATCAGTCAGGCTGGGATAAATCAGCCCATCATGTGCGTACCCACGGAAGAATTAACGGAGGGAAAGGGCGAATTGATTGCCGAGGTGATGGCAAGCCTCTTCGGAAAGCAGGAGGAGGATTTGGAACTGCCCGAAGGGGCCACCCTCAATTGAAAAAGGGACCCGGGAGGAGGAGGGCAGGAAGGAGAAAAGTTCCCTGGATGGGAGACAACTTCTGGCAAGGGTTTCGTGATGGGTGGCTGATAGGTGGATTAGATCCTATGGCCACCAGGGGTGTTGCAAGGCGGAATGGTTGGGGGTTCAGGAGCGCACCACCAACACCGCTCCAATCATCAGCAACACGGCCCCCAGGATTTTCCAGGGAGTGAGGGGGCTGATGGGGGATTCCAGCCAGCCAAAATGGGAAATCACCGTCCGGGCAATAAGCTGGAGGGAGAGCACGACCACGAACAGGTTGACCGCACCCAGGCGGGGAATGAGAAAGGTGCTGCTGCCCACGACAACAACACTGATTACGCCCGCAAGGAAATACCAGCGCGGGGCCGTTTTCAAGGCGAAGAAGGCTTCCTTGTTCCAGGTGAGCAGGCAAGCCACACCTATGCAGATGAATGCGATGCCGTAAAAAGTGAAGGTGGCCACCAGGGTGGATTGGATACGCGTGCCCAGCGCACCGTTGATGGGTATGTGGATTCCGCCGAGAATCCCCACCACCACCGCCAGCATGTAATACAATACCACCTGTGTGCTCATCGCCTGCTCCCTGGAAGATTTGCTTTGATCCAGACTCGATCGTCCTAAAAGTGGGCTGGATCCAGTGTTGCCCGGAAGTTATAACAGAATATCGAACCGGCCCGCCTGCCCATGAACCATCCCCGATAATCATCCAGGCCTGACCTTACTGCCACTGGGGGATGCCCCACCATCATATTCCTCCACCCCTCACCAGAATTGACATAGCACCAACCGGGATTTCCTGCACTTGGGGATTCCTGTTAAGATTGAATTATGATTCTGTCACCAAATCACGGAATGAAGGCCATGAGAATAGGCTGGTGGACCTTCCTCACAGTGCTGGCGGTCATGGTGGCCGGATCGTGGGGTTTTTCCCAGCAGCGCCCCCGTTCCGGGAGCGTTCAGGCGATCACCGTGAGTTCGGCCATCACAGGCGGTACCACGCGTTATATCCAGAGTGCGCTTGATCAGGCCATTCTCTCCGAGGCCGAAGTGCTCATCATTCAGTTGGATACTCCGGGAGGCCTGCTCAGTTCCACCCGGGACATCGTTCAGTTGATTCTCAACAGCCGGATTCCCATCGTGGTGTATATTGCCCCCCAGGGCGCCCGGGGAGCCTCCGCGGGAACGATGATTACCCTCGCCTCCCATGTGGCGGCCATGGCTCCCGCCACCCACATCGGGGCTGCCCACCCTGTGAGCATCTTCGGGGGCGACGACAACAAGATCATGAACGAGAAGGTGCTCAACGACACTTCCGCCTATGTGGAGGGCATTGCCGAGTTGCGGAACCGCAACGTGGAATGGGCCATTTCCGCGGTTCGGGAATCCAAATCCATCACAGCCGCAAAGGCCAAGGAATTGAAGGTCATCGAGATCATCGCGGACAACATGGACGATCTGGTGGGCCAGCTCCATGGTCGTGAGATTCGCATGGACCGGAAAACCACGGTGACCCTCAATACTGCCGGGAAGGCCGTGGTCGACCTGGACATGAGTTTTTCCCAAAGTTTTTTCAGCACCCTCAGCAACCCGAACCTGATCTTCTTTCTGCTGGCCTTGGGTGTCATCGGCCTCTACATCGAGTTTTCCAACCCGGGTTTAATCCTCCCCGGTGTTGCTGGAGCAATTTCCCTTTTAATGGCCCTGGTGGCGATGCAAACGCTGCCCATCAGCTATGGCGCCCTGGGTCTGATCCTGCTCGGCGTGGCCTTGCTGGTGGCCGAGTCATTTGTGCCCAGTTTTGGCTTGCTTGGGTTCGGCGGGCTGGCGTCCCTGCTGTTCGGCTCCCTCTTCCTGTTGGACGAAAGTCAGACGGACCTGCGTATTTCGCGAGTCATGATCTTCCTTACAGTCGGCCTTGTGGCCTTGATCTCCCTGGTGATCGGCAGGCTTCTGGTGCGAAGCTTCAAGGTGCCCCGACGATCCAGCCAATCGAACATTATCGGGCAAATCGCATTGGTGAAGGATCCCATTTCACCTGGCGTGGGTGGAACCGTGATGCTTAACGGGGAATTGTGGAAGGCCGAAGGAAATATCAGTGCCGGGGCCGGTGAGGGCGTGGAGGTGGTGGACGTTCAAGGATTGCTGCTCAAGGTCGGGGCGTCCTCCCAACCCGATGTGCTTCAAGATTCTTCTGAATCCGAACCTTCATCCATGCATGGAGTTGGACCATGTTGATCGAAATCGGTGTTGGCGTCGTTTTGGTATTGGGGCTGCTTTTCGCCTCCATCAGGATCCTCCCTGAATACGAACGGGGCGTGATTTTTCGGCTGGGAAGAGCCATTGGTACCAAAGGGCCGGGCATCTTCCTCCTCATTCCCCTGGTCGATAAAATGACCCGGGTTTCCCTGCGCACTGTGGTGATGGATATCCCTCCCCAGGATGTCATCACCAAGGACAACGTGACCATCAAGGTCAACGCAGTGAACTACTTCCGTGTGTTGGACCCGATGAAGGCCATCATCGAAGTGGAGGATTTTCTCTACGCCACCGGTCAACTGGCCCAGACCACCCTGCGTGCTGTCTTGGGGCAGGTGGAACTGGACACCATCCTCAGCGACCGCGAATCTATCAATCGCAACCTGCAGGAAATCCTCGATACCCATACCGATCCCTGGGGAATCAAGGTCTCGCAGGTGGAATTGAAGGACGTGGATCTCCCTCGTGAGATGCAGCACTCGATCGCCCGGCAGGCCCAGGCCGAACGGGACCGGCGGGCCAAGGTGATCATGGCCCAGGCCGAGGAGGGCGCTGCACGCCATCTCCTCAATGCCGCCCAAATTATCTCCGAAGATCCGGTGGCCGTTCAACTACGCTTTATGCAAACCCTCACCGAAATCACCGGGCCCAACAACACAACCACGATCGTGCCGATTCCCGTGGACCTAATCAATAATTTGATCGGGATGTTCAGCAAAAAAGACGGCCCGGGATCATAATCCCCACAGGCACTTCTGGGGGGTGGAGTGAATGAGAAAGGTTGAGCATGGACGCCTTCATGTGATACCGACAATGCTTGCCCTCGCTGATTTTTGCAGGGCCAGAGCGGTTTGACCGGGATCATCTCGGCGACCGGTGCAGGAGAGGTGGCCGAGTGGACGAAGGCGGCAGACTCGAAATCTGTTGTGGGGTGTAAGCCTTACCGTGGGTTCGAATCCCACCCTCTCCGTTATATCAGTGACTTGGAAGGAAATTATTTGATGCAATAACATCTGATTGACAAGCCATGGTCCACATATGGTGCAGTGGGAACGGATAGCCCACGATAAACCATGACTGGGACGCACCATGGCCACCTATCAAAAACGAATCGACCCCAACGGAAAAACACGCTGAAGGGCACTGGTGCGGAAGAGGAGCCACACCGCTACCAAGTGGTTTCCCCGGAAGCACGTAGCCGGGATATGGGCCAGCAAGCCGAGACGGAAATCCGGGAGCGGCGCACCCTGCATTCCCAGGAAGCCGAACGCCACACCGTTGCCGATCTTGTAGATCGTTACAAGAAGGAAATCGAGGGGGATGCGGCGAAGGAGAAAGCCGGACAACCCCGCCAGCTTGATTGGTTTGGCACCGAGATTGGGAACCTGTCCCTTGCCGAGTTGACCCCCGCTGTACTGGCCGGATGCCGTGACAAACTGGCCAGCGAGAAATCCAATCCCACAAGCACCCGTTGACCTTGCCGCACTGAGCAAGGCCCTTTCCACCGCTTCCCGTGAGTGGGGATGGATTTCGTAATCCCCTTCGACATTTCGCCTTCTCCGTAAAAGGGGGGTACGGGGGGACTTGTACCCCCGCAGATTTTTTTGTCGTACATCTCTGACACAACACAAGGACATCGCACCGGCATTGTCACGTTAAGCGATCACCGGCTCTAAATTGGCCGATCCCGGTTGTGTGGGCAAATTTGCGCAGAATTCGCATTGGTGATCGGCATGGCACCAATTCTCTTTCTGATCAGATCATTATCGAATAGTTGCGCCGATGATGGCAGGGTGATCCTTACGGTTCAAATTCAACGCTTTGGCGACGAAATCGAGCCGATTCGACTTCACGTGACAATGCCATCCGGACAGCAGTAATCCTGGCAGCCGAAGGCACGGAGTGACCACACATGAAGATTGGCCTGAATCTGGACAACCGCGGACCGGCGGCCACCCCAGGGCGGATGATACGATTCGCCCAGACCGCCGACCGGCTGGGCTTCTCGTCTCTGGGCGTGAGTGACCACGTTGTACTGGTGCGGCAACAAACCCTGGACTACCCCTTTAGCGCCACGGGTGAAATCGACTTCGAAGCCTGGACACCCTGGAACGACACGCTGGGCCTGATATCCTATGTGGCAGGCAAAACCGAGCGCATCCGTATCGGACCCAGCGTGCTGATTCTGCCCTACCGCAACCCCTTGGTGACGGCCAAGTGGTTTGCCACCGTTGATTCGCTCAGCGACGGACGATTGTTCTTGGGAGCAGGCACCGGGTGGTGGCGGGAGGAGTTCGAGGCTCTCGGTCTCGGCGGCCAGTTTGGCGAGCGTGGCCCGCGCACCGACGAGTACCTGCGCATCTTCCGAAATTTATGGACAGCGGAGACTCCGGAATTCGAAGGGCGCTTTCACCGGTTTTCCAACCTGATTGCCTCGCCCAAACCGGTGCAGCCGGCCGGGCCACCGATCTGGATCGGGGGCAACACCCGTCGCGCTCTGCGCCGGGTGGCCGAACTGGGCGACCTCTGGCACCCGGTGGTGCTCACGCCACCGGACAATCTTGATCTCGCTACGCTGGGCGAACGGCGCGGAGACCTTGCCACGCTTTTCGAGCAGTACGGCCGTGACCCGTCTACGGTGCGGATCGTGCCCAAGACCCATCTGCACTGGCATGAGCAAAGCGGGCGGCCCCTTACCGGCAGCCCGGATAAAATTATCGACGATATGCGATCCTACGAAAAGGCGGGTGCGGAGGAGCTCATTCTTTACGTTCCCGGCGAGAACGAGACGGAGACGCTGGAGAGCCTGCATCGCATCGCCGAGGAGGTCATGCCCCACGTCGCGTGACGCGCTCAGGCGACGTTCTCTCCCGTCAACTTACCTCGTTGACGGACAGCCAACGCACCTCCCGATTGCCCTGTCCCTGCCAAAAACCTAATCCGTTGTGATTTCATTGACCTTCCGCGTCCCGGAGACGCTACTCGTCGCAACTGGAGAAAATTTACAAAATCAATTTGGACGAGGTTTATGATAGGGACAGAGGGGCGATCAGGAGGGGGGAAGCATGACAAAGTCCCTGCTCAAAATCCTGGATGGAGCGACTTGGTGATGGGGCCATTGCAAAAAAGGTTATGGACAGCCGTCAGGCAGACCGTCGCGGGGGTGGCGTTTTTGCTCGCGATCGGGGTCGTCGAATATGCGGTGATGCCATGGGTGATTCAGGGGTGGGAGGAAGGGGCCTACTGGCTTCTCAAGAAGGATACGCTACTCCATACGGCCCTGGCCGTGCTCGCCGCCATCGCAGCCGGGGCCCTGCTGCATTACATGAAATTCGGCTCCCGCGACGTGCGCCCAGAGGGCCCCGCCGACGAGATTCTCTGGTGGTCGAAACTCGAACGGTTGTTCCACTGGATATTCGTCCCCGTCGTGATTTTGCTTCTGGTCAGCGGCGTGCAGATTTTTCTCGCCGGAGGGGGGCTGCCCGACGCCACCACACGTCTCATGCGCCGCCTCCATTTCAACGAGCTGTTCGTCCTGTTCGGGCTCATTCTCTTCGTGCTCTGGTTTCCCGAGGCGCTGCCCCGGCGTTACGATGCAAGGTGGCTCTTGCGTTCCGGCGGATACCTTGGCTTCAAGGGCCACCTGAAGGCCGGGAAGTTCAACGCCGGCCAAAAAATCTGGTTCTGGCTATACGTGTTCTTCGGAACAGCGATGGTGCTCACCGGCCATCAATTGCAATACAACTATTCCCGGCTCGATCCGCCCTATTATCCGCTCCTGGTGGTGCACCTTGTGGCCGCAACGGTCTTCCTCGCCTCGATGGTTCTCCATATCTACCTGTCGGTGATTGTGGTGCGGGGGGCGTTGGCGGGCATGGTGCGCGGCAGGATCGGGCGGCACGCCGCCAAGCGCCATCATTCCGAGGCGAGGCTGCTCAAGCCCGATCCCCCTTGAGTCGGCACGGTTCATTGCGTCACCACCATTCTAAAATAGTCCTGCTGGAACAGCTCAAGGCTGAATGGCGAAAACCAAATCTCGCGACGTGTTTGGTTTGCCTGTCCCTGCCAAAAACCTGATCCGTTGTGATTTCATTGACCTTCCGCGTCCCGGAGCCGTTGCGCGTCGTAACTGGAGAAAATTTACAAAATCAATCTGGACGAGATTTATGATAGGGACTGGGGAGAATTCCGGATTAGCCTTGGGAACTTGAGCCACGGGGGAATCGATGATCGACACCATTGATGGTGTTTTTGCCGAGTGTGCGAGGGAGGTTGGGCAATCCCCCCACCTCATATTTATCGACGGGGGATCCTGTACCTACGACGAGACCTTTGAACGCGCAAATCGCCTGGCTGCCATCCTGATAGAGGGTGGAATCGAACCAGGCGACCGCGTCGCCTGTTTGATGGGAAATTCACGCCCGCTTTACGAGTTTTTCATCGGCTGCAGCCTGGCGGGCGTCATCGCCGTGCCCATCAACACACTCAGCACGGCGCGGGAGATAAGGGGCCTCTTTGAAGATTGTGGACCCAAGGGCATTGTCGCTCAATCCTCCCTCCGCGCTGCCTTGCCCGATGAAATGTTGACCGGAGAGGTCGTGGTTCGCCTGCTCTGCAACAATGACGGGACTCCCACGGGTGACCTTTGGCGGGATTACGAGGCCGCATTGCAAGAAGCGCCCTCGAGCCAGATTCCATCCCGGAGCCGGCCCGAGGCCGCGGCAATGATCGTGTACAGTTCCGGCACCACTGGCGCGCCAAAGGGGATCGTGCTGGGGCAACGCCAACTTCTGGCCAACGCCAGAATGGTGATCAAGGCCCTGCAATACCGCCCAAGCGACCGATTTTTGACCATTCTTCCGTCCTTTCACATTTTCGGCTACAGCTTCGATTTTCTCTACAGCGGCATGGTACGGGGCAGGATGGTGGTTTTGCCCGCCTTCGATGCCGAGGCCGCCCTCGATCTTATCGAGAAGCATGGAATCACCGTGCTGGCCGGAGTGCCTTTGATGCTCGTGAAGATGTTTGATCCCACCCTGGTGACAGGACGGGATGTCTCCAGCCTGCGCCTGATCGACGTGGGCGGTGGGCCGGTTCCAACCACACTGATGCGTGAACTGAAGGAGAAGTTCGGAATCGAAACAGTCGAAAGCTACGGTCTCTCTGAGATATCACCCGTCGCCTGCGTGCAAAGGCCTCACCAGCCCTCCCCGGAGGGTTCCTGCGGCGTGGTGCTGGATGGCG
>Ga0316187_10006356_pt1 | contig 10166 bp, 8 predicted proteins | sample CroRivburrow1_MG_FD_204927 | JGI IMG/M metagenome (GOLD analysis project Ga0316187, IMG submission 204927) | Coastal sediment microbial communities from Maine, United States - Cross River worm burrow 1 | ecosystem: Environmental > Aquatic > Marine > Coastal > Sediment | place: USA: Maine... | reverse complement strand
CAGACTCGCCTCTTCAACCCTTCTGGAGAGTATTGATGACAATCCCTTTGTTGAACTCTTCTATCAGAATCCATCACGTCATGCCCTGGCTGTTCAGCTCTCCTTTCTCTTTTCACGCCTGAAACAGTGGCAAAGCATCCATCAGCAGGAGCTCTTCTCCCAAGGCGTGGTTAGTGACTACCTGTTCGCCAAAGACCGCCTCTTTGCCAGCATCAACCTGACCGATGAGGAGTTCATTCTCTATGATCAGGTGGCCAGGCTTGTCTCTGTCGATATTCCCAAGCCCGACCTGGTTATCTACCTGCAGTCGGATCATGACGTGATTATGAATCGTATCCGAAGTAGAAATCGGAGTACGGAGCGTGGATTGACGCCGGATTATCTGAAACAGGTGATTGCGGGTTATGACAACTTCTTCTTCCACTATCAGGATACACCACTTCTCATCGTGCAGACCGACTGCCTCAACTTTGCCGAAAAGGATGAAGACCTTGATGCCCTGATTGACCGAATCCGCAACATGCGCTCCGGTACCGAGTTCTGGGCGGATTACTCCTGATGAGGAACGGGGATCTCCACGTATGGAGTCTCCTCTAACCGATCTCTTCTTCACTCTGAACAGCACATCGCTATTTCAAAGCCCCTGAATTTCCTGAGTGGGTAGTAATTTTCCACCATGGCACATTCAAACTACCTTTTTTGCGCGATACCATAAATTTTCAGTTGTCTGATTATTCGTGTATGAATCGTGATAAGAGAAGCGAGATTGAAGAGAAGATTATTGGCACAATTATTATTGTTATGGTTGTCGCGGGAATCACAATTTCGTTTAGTGGGAATAGTTTAAAAGCGGCAGATCCCCAGACGCAATCCGTCACCAGCCAATCGCTTAAACAGTCTTTGAATCACCATTAACGCTGCCGAATAGATAGCTGCTTTAATGACCAAAAAAAGGCCTCAAAAAGAGGCCTTTAAATCAGAAACAGTTTGAGCCTATTGCTCTCTTACAACCCGAAACCCGATGTAAGGGAGCCGATATACCGGTTCAAAGAAGCGCCGGTCAGCTGAGCGCATACCTTTGGCATAAAATGACCATGCTCCGCCACGCACTGAACGCTTGGCATTCGATTTGGGCTTATCAATACAGCGCTGCTCACTGCCATCAAATGTTTCCGAATAGACAGAGCATGTCCACTCCCAGACATTGCCGTGCATATCATAAAGACCCCAAGGATTCGGCTTCTTCTGTCCTACCGGATGCGTCTGTTGATTGGCATTTTCACCATACCAGGCGTACTGATCAATCAGTGCCCTCTGGGCATCTGCACCTTCTTTTTCGCTATCAAGAAGACGTTTAAAGAAGGAGTGATTGTCCATACCGGCAATATGCTCTCCAAATGAGAAGGCTGAGGATGTCCCTGCACGTGCCGCATACTCCCACTCTGCTTCCGTTGGCAGACGGTATTTGTGACCGGTCGTTTTACTCAACCATTTGGTGAATTCATGGGCATAAAACCACTTCACGTAGATCACAGGGTGATCTCCACGACCCCAGTTGTTCAGATCATTGGCTTTGGCGCGATGAGTTGACTTGGTAAAGGCATCGTACTGCTCAAACGTCACCTCATATTGACCCATCCAGAAGCCTTTTTTAATCTCAACTTCATGCTGTTTTTCATCACTGTAGTGATCAATTTCATCCTCAGGGCTACCCATTATGAACTTGCCCGGCTCAATATAGACGAGCGACATGTTTACCAAAGGTTCGACTACGGTATCGCCCTGTTTAGGTGATGTAGTGCCGCCAGCAACTGCAAGGCTCGGCAGGCAAACTGCACAAATCAGAATTAAGAGTGAGTGTTTAATTGAATATGACATGAGTGCCTCTACTCTTATTTCCAGTTGATGTGGATACGTTCAAAAATATCGAGAATATGTTTATGCCCTAAAATCAGATGGTAGACGACCATCGACACATGGAAAATCAGGAATGTCCAGACCAGTACAGCAAACATCGAGTGCATATCCAGAAACAGCAGCATATCCATTGTCATGCTACCGTCTGAGCGAACACCGTTCATGACATAGGCACCGGTCATACCCATACAGATCAGCAGTGTGAAACCGAGGCCGTGCATCGCTCCAGCCAGAGCTCCCTGCTTTTCCGGCAAAGCAAGTTTTCCGGTAAAAACACCTGGAAGCTCCTCTTTTGCAGATTTCAGGAAGGCTTCACGACCTTTTTTTGAGAACCAGGGAAGCAGGCGTTCCCATTGGCCCGGTTCACCAAAGCGAATCGCGGCATAGATACAACCAATCATAAATGCCAGCCAGCCGAAAAAGATAATATGCCAGGAGAAGAGAATGGCTTGGTAACCAACAATTTTCCCAGGTTCAGGAACCTCCATGAACAGGCCGCTGAACAACAGAAATGCCACAGAGAAAATCATGGTGAAATGCAGTACACGAGTAACCGAATTGATACGCATTTTACCTCCACATATATGTTTTAAATCTTGACGAACCTTAACCAACTTTAGTATATTATCAACATCTAATATATAAGGTTATTGCTTTGTTCTCTCCAATCTGGAGAGCAGAAGTTCGCCCAACTGCTCAAGCTGCCCGGGAAAGAAGTGCCCTGCCCCTTCAACCGCATGAAACTCAACCGACTCAAGCCGTTCCACCCATAATTTAACCAACTCGAATGGAACAATCTCATCATCGGTTCCCTGGATTACCTTTAAAGGCCTTGTCTCATTGAGCATGAAGTCGAAGTTCCAGAGATTCACGGCAGGTGCAACTGCAAACAACCGGGAAACCCTATCATCATGGCTGGCTGCCTTTAGCCCGGCAAAACAGCCAAATGAGAAACCGGCCAGCCAGAGGGGAGCCTCGGGATGCATTCCGTGTAACCAATCAAGTACCGCAGCTGTATCATCAGACTCGCCATCGCCCTCATCCCAGACGCCTTCACTCTGCTCAACACCCCGATAATTGAACCGCAGCACCGAGCAGCCGATATCTTCAAAAGCGCGCGCCATCCTGTAGACAACCTTGTTTCGCATCGTGCCGCCAAACTGGGGATGGGGATGACATACCACGACGGCAGGCTGTTGACTCTCGCCCGCCTGATAGATCGCCTGCAGCACGCCTGCCGGCCCATCAATAAAGATCCTTTCGTGGTGATGTAGTGACATCTATTATTTAAACAAATTTGTATAACGATCGGCTGAAAAGCCGACTTCAATAACATCATCAACAACCAGAACAGGCCGTTTGATCATGGATGGGCTCTCCAGCATCAAGTTAATCGCCCGCAACGCATCAACACCATTTTTGACCTCATCGGGAAGCTTGCGCCAAGTAGTGCCTCGACGATTGAGAAGTGTCTCCCAACCCTCAGTCTGGCACCACTGTTTCAACAATAATGGATCAGCACCCTCTTTCTTGTAATCATGAAATTGATAGTCGACCCCCTCAGCTTCCAGCCATTTGCGTGCCTTCTTGATGGTGTCGCAATTGGCTATGCCGAACATTTCAACCTGACTCATGATTTCTCCACATCTCTTTTCAAACCATAGTGCGCAAACATCTGCTCACCCATCTCATCCAAGTATAAATTTTGTAGCTGCATCGCATGCGGCATGGACAACGCCCCCTCGCAAAAACCGTGGCTCTTTTCACTGCCCATGAGTGTGAAGCGCGTAGTTAGAAAAAGAGTATCAAGCACATTCGCCTCAATCAGCGTGCGATGCACCTGTGGCCCTGCAATCATGTAGGCGCTTCGAAACCCGAGAGCGATCAAAGCCTTACGTAGCTCCCTTCCCTCAACGTCGACATCTCCTGCCGTAATCACCGCAACTCCTTGTGACTCAAGCTCCGCTCTTTTGTCAGCAGGTGCACTTTCCGATGTCATCACGTAGATAGTGCGTTCACCAAGCTGCTCAAGAACTTCAACAGGAATGTCGAGAGATCGACTAAGGATTACAACTGCGGGTTGCGCTTCAAGCCCCTGCGCCAACCGCCACTGTTTCAGATCATCAAAGCCGCTGCCGACCGGAAGCAGATCCTGTGCGGTGCCTGTTGCGAGCTGTCTGAAATAGCGAGCAGAGGTAACCAGGATATCACTCTGCGCCGCCAACTCCTGATAGAGCCTCCAATCGCGCTCATTGGCCATCGACTTCGGCACCTCAAAATCACCCGTTTCAGGGTTAAAGCGTGAAATGCGGCCGTCGAGACTGGCGACATAGTTGGAGTAGATATGAATCTCACCTTCGCCAGCTTCACGATGAAGATTCAAATGAAGATAGAGACCCTCAAGTGATAGCGATTCGGAAGATGCAGGGAGAAGCGAGTGAACCATCCCGTAGCGTTACATCAACACCCGTTCGATGCCACCGTTTTTAACTTCCTTAACAAAGTCACGTTGCCAATCTTCGCCTTTGAGCTGACGGGCAAGTTCAATCACGATGTAGTCTGCCTCAACGCCGGTTTCGCCTTCAAGACGTGATAGGCCCTGTAGACAGGATGGGCAGGAGGTCAGTATCTTGGCATCACCTTCACCGGAAAGTTTAGCCTTGGCCTTCTCCATCTCCTCTTCCTTGCGAGCTCTGATCTTGCCGGCAATAGCAGGACTGGCCACAGCCAGCGTTCCCGCTTCACCACAGCACTGAGCTGACTCAACCGAATCCTTACCAAGCAAAGAGTTGATGGCAGCAGCCGAACCATGGTGCTTCAACGGCGTATGACATGGCTCGTGGTAAACATATTGAACACCATCTGCGGCATCACTCTTCACACCCTGTTTGACCAGATACTCATGAATATCGATCAGAGGTGCATCAGGGAAAACCTGCTCCAAATGATAGCGGGTCAACTGATCGTAACAGGTGCCGCAGGAGACAATCACCGCCTCGAAATCGAGATACGAGAGTGCATTTTTCATACGATGGAAAAGCACACGATTATCATAGGTGATCTGGTTGCCACGCTCTTCATCACCGCTGGCTGTCGATGGATAACCACAGCAGAGATAGGAAGGTGGTAGCACCACATTAACGCCCAGATCATAGAGCATCGACTGGGTAGCCAGCCCAACCTCAGAGAAGAGGCGCTCTGAGCCACATCCCGGGAAATAGAGAACAGCACGACCATTGGACTGCTTCGGATTACGCAGAATCGGAATCATGTTTTCATCACGACTCTCGATACCCAGCTTCTGTCTTGCCGTGCCGATTGAAAGTGATGGCAGTGGCCGTTCGACAAAATTGATCAGCTGCGCCTCCACACCGGAGAGGTTGCGCTTGGCAGCAGGCGTCTTTCTAATCAGACCGAAGCGTTTGGCGACAAAATGGGCCAGTCGATGACCTGCATATCCCCAGCGAATCAACACTTCCCGCATCACATTAACAGCACCGGCATGTTTAGTGGTCAGGAAGGCAAGTGAGAGCTTTGAAGCGAGATTAAAGCGTGACTGCCCCTTCTCTTTAAGAAGCTTGCGCATCCCTTCAGTGACCTCACCGAAATCAATATTGACCGGACAAGGTGACTCGCATTTATGACAGATGGTGCAGTGGTTAGCTACATCGTGAAGGCCCGAGAACTGCTCAAACGAGATGCCACCACCTGTCTGTGACTCATAGAGGAACGCCTCAATAATCGAACCTGTTGCCTGAATCTTGTTGCGCGGTGAATAGAGCATGTTGGCGCGGGCAAAATGGGTATTACAGACTGGCTTACATTTGCCGCAACGCAGGCACGGCGAGATCTCCTCAGAGAGCTCGGTCAGATCCGCCGCTTCCAGAATCATCGACTCCATTTCAAGCAGGTTAAAACTCGGCGTATAGGTAAGGGTCAGATCCGTTCCCGGCATCAGTTTACCACGATTGAAGAGCTGATCCGGATCGGCCCCTTTCAGATACTCACCGATCTCATGGAGGTGCCCCTTATCAAGATAAGGGAGTTTGGTGATACCGATACCGTGCTCGCCGGAAATCACCCCACCCAGCTCATTGGCCTTGGCCATGATCTGTTCAACCACATAATGTGCTTTTTTCATCATGGCGTAGTCGTTGGAGTTGACCGGTATATTGGTGTGCACATTACCATCGCCGGCATGCATATGCGTGGCAATGACAATACGACCGGATAGCGCATCCTGATGGCACTTTCTGACACCACGAATCAGCGGTTCGTGGCCACGCAGACGATCAAGAATCGGCGCTTCCATATCCTTGCGATAGGAGATGCGCTTGGCACCGCGCTGAATAACACGGAACAGACTCTCCTTCTTATCGAAGCTGATATCCTCAAGCAGATCAACCACTTCTGTCGCCGGGTTGTCCAAACCTTTGTATAGCCGCTGCCAGCGACCACTACGCTCCTCAATCACCTGCATACACTCATCGAGTTTACCGGCGAGGTAGCCATCATCCTCAACACCCAGCTCGGCCATCACCACCGCATCATTCGAGGCCAGCTTTTCACGGCTCTTGCGTAGGTAGTCGGAGATGCGGGTTGCCGCATCAAGTTTGTTGCAGATGGAGAGTTCGATGTTCAGGTGTTCAACGTAATCGTTGTACTCGGAGAGCCGATCAAGCGGGATCACCACATCCTCATTCAGTTTGAAAGCGCGCGTATGCTTGGCAATGGCGGCCATGCGCCCGCGATCACTCCAGAAACGTTTGCGATCAGCTTCGGAGTTGGCGGTGAATGCTTCGCCGTTACCGTGCGATGTGATGCGTGCAATATCCGAACAGGTTTTGGCAACGGACCTGTCGTCATTGCCTGAGACATCAATCAGTAGCACTACACGAGGACGTTCGCGACGAGTGGACTTGTTGATGTAATCGATCGCCTTTACATACTTCTCATCGAAGTGCTCAAGGCCTTCAAGGTGAACATCGGCAACCTTGTCAACGTGGTTCTTAATCGAAACCATCGCCCGAGTGGCCAGTGTCAGCTCCTGTCCGAAGAATTCGCAGCATACCGTGCGTGTTACTTCATAGGCCTTGTGCAGTACAAATGTTGCCTCGGTAATAAAGCCGTCCGTACCCTCTTTCTGGACACCGGGAAGGCCGCCCAGTGCCTTACGGGTCACATCCTTGCCAAGCCCCTCTTTTCTGAAGTAGGAACCATGAATCATGAGAATCTCTGGTTCTCCAATCGCTGTAACACCATCAGCTTCGAATCGACTGAGACTGAACTCAACCTCTTCATCAGCTGGAATCTTGCTCATATTGTGATTGATACGTTCAACTACCAGCCAGTTGCCATCCGGTGTCACCATCTTCCACGAGAGCAGATTATCGACACAGGTTCCCCAGATAACCGCGTGTTTGCCGCCTGCATTCGAGGCGACATTGCCACCAATGGTGCAGGCCCAGAGACTGGTAGGATCGGTGGCGAAAACATGGGGAGCACCGGCCTCCATAACTCTGCCGGTAACAGCACCTGCCTGAGCCGTGATGGTGGCTTCCATGGTGCCACCAATCTCGCGCATCTCGACCTCACCTATGTGGTCAAACTTCTCGACATTGATCATCACGGCATTGTCCTGCAAAGGCACAGAACCTCCGCACAGGCCGGTGCCGCCGCCACGAGGAATTACCACCAGATCAAGTTCGCGGGATGCACGAATCAGCCCAGGAATCTCTTCAGGTGTGTCAGGAGTAAGTACGCAAAACGGATGGTGTTGACGCCAGTCGGTGGCATCGGTGGCGCTGTGGGTCAGCGTATAGGCATCGAAATGAACATTGTTTACATGTGTATACTGGGCAAAGGCCTTCTTGGCTTTGCGACGGCGCTTGGGCTCTTTTTCAAACCAGGCATAGAACTGTTCAAGCATGTGTTCGGTACAAGCGGAAACCTTACTTGCCCTCGGATTCTCTTTCGCCCCTGACTGAATGCGGTGCAGACGATCCTGATGCAGATCGTAGAGTTTACTTAACCGTTTTTTATCATTCAGAAGGTCATTCTTAAGAAACGGATTACGTGAAACTACCCATACATCACCAAGAATCTCGAAGAGCATACGGGCCGAGCGACCAGTACGACGCTGAGTGCGTAGTACGTTGAGATCATCCCAGACATCTTCACCCAAAAAGCGGATGACAATTTCCTTGTCGGAATATGATGTGTAGTTATAGGGGATTTCACGAATATTATCGGTCAAACGACGGCTCCCTGCCTTCATGGATGACGTAATCTTGCATATGGCGAAGCATACTAGTCAGGTAACATTAAAAATAGATAAAGGTGTTTGAAACAGACGTAAAAAAGATCCTGCCTTTTGCGAATCAAATACCCCTCTGGCAGAATGAGGGCATGATCCAATTATCAAACCGCATCCAAAAAGTTAAACCATCCGCCACACTCGCCATCACCGCCAAAGCAGCCGAACTACGTGCTTCCGGCAAAAATATTATCTCACTCTCTGTGGGAGAGCCTGATTTCGAAACGCCGAAAGCAGCCCGCGATGCTGGCATTAAAGCCATCGAGAGTGGCTTTACCCGCTACACTGCTGTTCCCGGCATTCCGGAGCTTCGTAAAGCGATTGCCGAAAAGTTCAAGAAGGACAATGGACTCAACTATGAACCGGAAGATATTCTGGTCTCAACCGGTGGCAAGCAGTGCATTTACAACCTACTGCAGGCGATGATTAATCCCGGCGACGAAGTGATTATCCCTGCACCTTACTGGGTATCCTATCCGGATATGGTGCTGCTGGCTGAAGGTGTGCCGGTAACCATTCCCTGCAGTGCAGATGCCAACTTCAAACTGACTGCCTCACAACTTGAAGCCTCCATCACACCAAGAACAAAACTTCTTTTCATCAACTCCCCTTCCAATCCGACCGGCATGGCATACTCGGCTGATGATCTTGCAGCCTTGGGCGAAGTACTTCGCAAACATCCGAATATCGCCATTGCTACAGATGACATGTACGAAAAAATTCTCTTTGATGGCAAGACATTTGCAACTTTTGCACAGGTTAACCCTGATCTGAAAGACCGTACTATTACTTTTAATGGCACATCCAAGGCTTACTGCATGACCGGCTGGCGTATTGGATTCTGTGCAGGCCCACGCGACCTGATCAAGGCGATGAGCAAAGTACAGGGTCAGAGCACCTCCAACCCATCCTCCATCTCACAGAAAGCAGCTCTGGCAGCCCTTCAAGGCCCTACCGATGAGTTGGATGAGATGGTATCGGTATATCAAACCCGCCGCACATGGCTCGTCGATGCACTAAACAACATTCCAGGCATGAGCTGCATCACACCCGACGGGGCATTTTACGTGTTCCCGTCCGTGTCCGGATGGATCGGAAAAACAGCCCCGGACGGCACCAGCCTCACCGATGATGTGGTAATCTGTGAATGGCTTCTGGATGCAGCGGGCGTTGCCCTTGTACCTGGCACTGAATTCGGTTCCCCCGGTCAGATTCGACTCTCCTACGCTGTTTCACAGGAGACACTTGAGGATGCCGTGAACCGCATTGAAGAAGCGGTTGCTTCACTCTGATTCTCTCTCTGCTTTAATAATCATGCATGTTTAACCACAGAGAAGTGATGCGATCAGATAGCAAAAAAAGGATTAAGGTGTGCCACGGAGCCAGATGCCACGACTACGACGGCCAGGCCCTTGCCGCAGAGCTGAAATCAGCTGGTCTGGTTAGCGAAGCTGGAGAGTGCCAAAGCCTTTGCCCCCACTCCCCCGTTGTGCATCTGAATGAAAAATTTATTCCTAAAGCCTCGATTGATGAAGTTATTGAGCAGTTTTAACTCCCAATAAGCAACACGTTGAAACCAGGCAGCATCCAAGTTAAGGCCTGCCTCAATCCGGAATACCGTAAGTCAGAACTTCTATCTAAAACAATGCTGAACAATGTTCTTGCCACGACCCCTGTATATATGCCTGTCGCTCTATTATCAGAGTTAGTCGGTATATTTAGTCTAAAATAGCAGTATGGAACTGGAAATTTCCCTCCTGATGCAGGCAATGGCCGCTCTAGGCATCGGTCTTCTGATCGGTCTGGAACGCGAATACAGCCAACGCAGGGTAAGAGGTAGACGCAGCCAGCGTGAGGCTGCCGGCATACGAACATTTGCACTGGTTGCCCTAACAGGAAATCTCCTCACATGGCTACCTGAATCTTTCAGGCT
>Ga0316187_10006350_pt1 | contig 10171 bp, 8 predicted proteins | sample CroRivburrow1_MG_FD_204927 | JGI IMG/M metagenome (GOLD analysis project Ga0316187, IMG submission 204927) | Coastal sediment microbial communities from Maine, United States - Cross River worm burrow 1 | ecosystem: Environmental > Aquatic > Marine > Coastal > Sediment | place: USA: Maine... | reverse complement strand
CAAAAGCAATGGCCTCGCCCCAGTTGATGTTTCCTTTCAGCGCTATTTCCCCAGTCAGCGCTATGTCCTGCGCTGCTGCCCCGGGGGTGGCATTACCGGGCTGCAGCGCCCAGTTGGCTTGCAACTGCAGTGGCATCTGCGTCTCCAGGGTGGTGCCCCCGGTGAGGCTCAGGCTGCCCTGGGGTGCCGCCACGTTGAGCCGCTGTAGTCGCAGCGTAGTATTTTCCAGGCTCGCGGCCAGATCCAGGTGGTCTATTACCTGGGGTGACTGGTCGTCCTGCGTCAGTTGCAGGTCTCGCAGTGCCATGTGCTCCAATGCAATGTCGATGGGAAGCTGCAGCGCGGCAGGGTTAAACGGCTCGCCGGAGGGTGTGGAATCTGCGGTGACGAGCCCAATGCGAATACCCTCAGCCTCCAGGGACTCCACCAGTAGCAATCCCTGCAGCAGCGCCCGAGGCTGCCAGTCGAGAGTCAGTGTGCGCATTTCCAGCGCCAGCCCCGGTTGCTTGAGGCTCACGCCCCGTAGTGCCAGCGGTCCGCCTAGCGACCCGCTAAGCTCCTGCCAGGTGACCGTATCACCGGTCCAGCGTTTAACCTGACCCAGAAGGAACGCGGTGCCCTTCTCTGAATAGGCCAGGCCCAGCAATGCGCCCGCAGTCCCTCCCAGCATCAGCAGCAGGCTCAGCGATAGCAGTAGGGTGAGCCTGGCAGCCCTGGATACCGTCATACTCATCGTGGGGGTCTATTATTCATGCCACCGGGTGGTTGCCAGCAGGTTCAATAGCAGTTAGTTTGCATGGCTCGGCACCCATATTAATCAAAGGTAGAAAGCGATGAAACAAGCATATTTTCTGGCCGCGCTGACGTTTGTTCTCGGATCGGCCGCAAACGCCGTGGAATTTAACACGGATGCGCTTAAATCGATGCAGGAAGAAGGGCACAAGATCGTAGCGGAATCCAAGGATGCCAGGGCCTATAAGGCGTCGGGCGGCCACTGCCTGGATATTGCAGGTGCCGGGCTGGTGATCAATAAATGCAATGCCAAGGCCAAGACCCAGATGTGGAATTTCGATGGCCAGGGTCGCCTGCTCGCTCACGATGGCCGCTGTGTCGCGGGCTCAAACCTGCAGAAATGCGGTGCGAGCAAGACTGAGATTTGGAAGCTGGACGGCCAGAAGCGCCTGGCCAATGACGCCAAGCAATGCCTGCAGATCCAGGGTAATCCTCCCAAGCCAGGTGCGAAAGTCGTCGCGGCGGCCTGTAATAAATCGCCCAACCAGGTGTGGAACTAGTCGGGAATGGAGCCATAAACATGTTGCGCCCCCGCATTGCCCTGGTACTCCTGTCCTGCGTACTGCTGCTCACTACGGGCAGGGCCTTTCCGGGGGTTGGCACGATATTGCCAGTGTCCGCCGAGTCGGGCACGAGCATTGCGGGAAACCTGTTCCCCGTGGGCTTGAAACTGCAGCAGGCGAATCTGCTGCTTACTGAGCCCGCATTAATCTATATCGATGACCAGCGCCTTGGTCTGCGGGTGCGCTTTCAGGCTTACGATCACCGCCCGGCCCAGGGTATTGCGGAAAGCGAAACCGGGTGGATGCAGTTGTCTGGAAAGCTGGGGTTTGACCAGGCATCACGCGAAATTCTCCTGCGCGAACCCAGCATGGATAATCTTGAATTTGACCGTGATAATACGGCCACCCGACGCTTTAATACCGAAATGATGGCGGCCTGGTCTGCGCAGGTGGCTGACCCGATTCGCTCGGAAATTCCCCCACATCCCTATATTCTCCCCTTTAAAGACAACATCCAGGATCTCTCGTACGACGGGAACAACATCAACATCAGCATTGTTTATCAGTAACCGCTTATACCTGGCGGACATCGAACCGCGGGTAGCCGCCAAGTTGGTAACTGATTTCCCAGCGCTCCCCCGCCACCAGGGGAGACAGGTCGGTACAGCGCTGGGGCAGGGTGATCTCGGCATCATAGTCCTCCAGCCAATGCGCACCGTAGACCTGGATGCGGGTAAACAACGCCGCGGCGAAACCAGCCGGGCTATGCAGCTCAGGGATCTCGAAGACTGTCGGTGGCAGTTCCCATTTGCGGCGGCCTTGGTGGAAGACTGCAGCCTGTAATAGCGGCAACGCTGCCTCTGGAGTCAGCGTTAGCACGCTGCCCAGATTGTAGTGATCACTGCTGCTGTGCGGCACGCCGTTACCGAAGTCAACGGGATTCGTGGCTTGCTCTTGTTCTTCATCGAGCTGCGCCAGACATAATCGCACGGCTATTTTGCCGGGGATGAAGATACCGCCCTCGTGCAGTTGCGGTGCCAGTTGGGCAGTGAGGGCGAATTGGGGCTCCTGCTCCAGGGACTTTTGCATGGTTTCGCTGATTACCAGGTGCAGTGAACAGGGATGGCGATAAGTACAGGCATCTGCGCATACCGTCCTGGCAGCGTAGTGCGCCAGGTCGAAGTGCTCCAGGATTGCGTCCACGCTATCCAGTGAGCGCCGGTGGATATCCAGCAGACTGATATCAAGTTCAGCGGGATCAAAGCGCGACAACAGGGGTAACAGCAAGGTGGCGTATGGCCCGCAGCCCGCATAGAGAATGTGTAGCGTCTCACCCGGAAAACTCAGCCTGGCTTGTTCCAGTGCGGCAAATACTCCTCGGATAAACACAACCGTGCGCCGGCAGTCACGGACGCAGTGCGCAGCTGCCTCAGGGGCTATAGCCACTCCGTCTGCCAAAAATGAATCCCCGGCCCAGGCATCAAAGGCAGGGTCGGGCTGCACGCCGCCCGCGGCGGCACATAGTTGTACAAAGCGATTCAGCGCATCGTTCAGCTGCTCGGGTGAACTGCTTTCTGCAAGCAGGACCGCGCCTATGTCATTAAGCTGGGTAGGATACTCTGGCAACTCAATTCCCACATTGCTGGCTGATGCGGCGTCCTGGAACTTCTCTTATCCGTCATTCCCCGGGTCGGTCATCCCCGCGCAGGCGGGGATCCAGTCCATTCCTGAACTCTTGGACTCCCACCTGCACGGGGATGACGAGCGTTACAGTTTTCGGCTGGGCGCCAGCTAGGAGCGGGGCCAATCGTCCAAGTGAACGTCAGGCCTCAGTATCGCCTTGGGTGAGCCCACAATCAATGGATCAGAGCCGGTAACGGCGTGGTGATCCTTTTCCGGATAATCCAGTTGGTCCAGGAAGTGTTGCATGCAGTTAAGGCGGGCGCGTTTTTTGTCATCGGATTTCACGATGGTCCAGGGACAGGCGGCGGTATCGGTATGAAAAAACATGGACTCCTTGGCCCGTGTATATTCATTCCAGAGACCCACGGCCGCTTTATCCACCGGGCTTAATTTCCACTGCTTCAGCGGATCGTGGTTTCTGGCCTCAAAGCGATCGCGCTGCTCTTTCTTGGTGACCGAAAAGTAGAATTTGAAAAGCTTGATGCCAGAATTTGCCAGCATGCGTTCAAATTCGGGGCACTCGCGCATGAACTCCAGGTACTCAATCTGGTTGCAATAACCCATGACGCGCTCAACACCAGCGCGGTTGTACCAGGACCTGTCCAGGAACAGGATTTCACCCCGTGTGGGAAGGTGAACTATGTACCGCTGGAAGTACCACTGTCCCAGTTCATGTGGGGTGGGTTTCTCCAGTGCGATAACCTTGGCCGCCCTGGGGTTGAGGTGCTCCATGAAACGCTTGATGGTGCCGCCCTTGCCCGCGGCATCGCGACCCTCAAAAATAACGACAATCTTCTGGCCCGTTAACTTTACCCAGTTCTGTACTTTCAGTAGCTCGATTTGTAATTTCTTTTTCTCGTTCTCATAGGCGCGTCGGGATATTCTGTCCGTGTAGGGATACTTACCCTCCTTGAACATCTTGCCAATGGCGTTGGGATCCTTGCGCATTTGTTTCATGATATCGGAGGAAAATTCACCTCCCAGGTACTGTTCTTCTATTTCAGGTTCGTGCTGGGGCTCATTTGACGGTGAGCCCTTCTGCTGAATATCCGTGTCCTGACTGCTCAGCTCCGCAATAGGCTTGGGGTTTTGTTCTGCGTTTACCGCTTTAAGGTCTGAGCTCATTAATGATGCCTCCGGTCGGGTAGGAATTTTCAGATGATGATATAGAACCCGTAATTCTCTCATTCTGTAGGGCACAGGTTTTTGATGCAGATCAGTAAAGTTGTGACACCTGGGGCTGGTCGTCATTGGCCACGCTTTCCTTGAAGGGACCGCCGACTGGCGCGTCTGGGAGCAACTGAACCCCAGCTCAAGGCTGTCCCGCGACGGCGGTCTGGCGGCAAATGACTCTGGTCGACACGTCGGTCTGGATCGATTACTTGCGGCGAGGCAGTGCAAGACTGGTGGAGCTGCTGGAAACCAACAGCGTCCTGGTGCATCCCTCCATCACCGCTTCTGGTGCAACAGTAGCCATTTGACGGTATCCGCCTGGGACAGCAAACCGATAACACGATTGCCCTCCACGATTGCCAGCGGTGTACTGTGGGTGCTCACTGCCAGCAGCGCCTTATTGGCGTCGGCATTCGGCGCCAGGGACAGTGCCCCCAGATCGGTACGCATCACTTGTCCTACCGTCATCGTGGCACGATCCTCTACTGGTGTTCCCTGAACCTCCTGCAGGGTGACCAGGCCAACCAGTTGTTCATTCTCCAATACCGGCCACAGTTGTTGCGGGCTTTGCAGCAGGTGGTTGTCGATAAAATCGGCTATCCGGGTTTGCGGCGTAAGGGTTTCAAAATGGGAGCGCATCAGGTCGCGCGCCACAATCCCCTTCAGCAGGTCGCGCATGACCAGCTGCTTGTAACTTGCCGAGGCAGCGTTGGACAGGAACCAGCCAATCATCAGTAACCAGAGCCCGCCAAGCAGTGCCCCGGACAGGGCCTGCATGATGCCGAAGATCATCAGGAACCAGCCGAAGAGGCGCCCGGACTCGGAGGCGATCCAGGTTGCGCGACGCAGGTCACCGGTTATCCACCAGATTACGGCGCGAAAAACCCGTCCGCCGTCCAGGGGAAATCCCGGCACCATGTTGAAGATAGCCAGTACCAGGTTGACGGGCCCCAGCCATAGCAACAGGGTTGCCATGGGTGAGAGTCCAGCCAGGGCTGTTTCCCGGTCATCGGCCAACAGCGCTGCAGCATCCGCACCGGCAAGCAGGCTTCCCACCAGCATGAAAAACAGACCGAGCAACACACTGGTGGCGGGGCCGGCCAAGGCTATCAGGAATTCCGCCCTAGGCTCGCTGGGCTCTTCCTCCATCTCCGCCAGGCCGCCAAAGAGAAACAGGGTTATCCGCTCAACCCCGATGCCGAACTTGCGTGAGACCAGTGCATGGGCCATCTCGTGGGCCAGGATAGAGCTGAAAAAAAGCACGCCAGCTATCACTGCGGTCAGCCAGGTGGTGCCGGCCGGCCAGTCCGGGTGCCATTGGGGGAATACGCTGGATCCGAGGATATAAACGATCAAGGTGAAAATTATCAGCAGGCTTGAATCCAGGCGTATTTCTATCCCGAACAGCCTGCCCAGCCGCAAGCCCCGGCCGGGGCTTGCGGCTTGATGACCTGGGGGCGTTTTTTCCTGTTGTGCACTCATCCCGCTGCCTGCCATTGTTCAATCTGGCCAATACTATCGCTTATTGGCGCCGAGAACCCGGGGTCAGGTCTAAAATTGTACCCTTTTTGGTTCAGCTTACAGCACAGTTCCTCCTGAAATTTGCTGAAAAGGGTACAATTCTAGACCTGACCCCTTCGCGCGGAAACTCCGCTGCCTGATCAAATACTATTTAGATGTTATGCTTATCGTCTGAAAGCAGTGGGGGCGATTAAGTTATCTCAAGTGTGAACTCCGGCACAGGTGGCCTGTATATATGCCTGTTGAGCATTCACGGCCTCATCCGTGGCGAGGGCCTGGAGCTGGGTCGCGACGCCGATACGGGTGGCCAAACAAAATACGTTGTTGATCTTGCCCGCGCGCTCGCCAGGCACCCGGATGTCGCCCGGGTAGATCTGGTTACGCGGCTGATCAGCGACCCCGCAGTCGATTCTGAATATTCACGCGAAGAAGAGGAACTGGAAGCCGGGGCCCGCATTATTCGCATCCCCTGCGGACCAGACCAATACATTGCGAAAGAACAACTCTGGGACCACCTGGACAGTTTCACCGACAACCTGATGGACTGGTTGAGCGGCCAGGAGCGATCCCCCTCCATCATCCACAGCCACTACGCTGATGCCGGCTATGTGGGAGTGCGGCTATCAAACCTGCTCGGCGTTCCACTGGTACATACCGGGCACTCTCTGGGAAGAGACAAGCGAAAACGTCTGCTGGCTCGCGGGATCAGTCGTGAACAGATTGCCCAAACCTATAATATCGAGCGCCGCATCGACGCAGAGGAAGAGTTGCTCGCCAATGCCGATCTGGTTATCACCAGCACCCATAACGAGATCGAAGCGCAGTATGGCCTTTACAATTATTACGACCCCGATCGCATGGCTGTTATTCCCCCGGGCACAGATCTCGATGAGTTCAAGCCATACCAGCGGGATGAGGTGTTCGCGTTCAGTGCTCTAGTTGATCGTTTTCTGACAAACCCTGAGAAGCCATTAATCCTGGCCCTTTCCCGTGCGGATGAACGCAAGAATATTGCGGCGCTTATGGAAGCTTTCGGTGAATCACCCGAGCTACAGGAAGCGGCCAACCTGCTGATAATTGCGGGTAACCGCGACGATATCAGGGACCTGGATGGGGGCCCCCAATCGGTGCTGACCGATCTGCTGCTGGTATTGGACGCCTACGATCTGTATGGAAAGGTGGCCTTACCCAAACACCACAACCCGGAAGACGTATCCCAGATTTATCGAATGGCAGCCGCCAGTGGCGGTGTATTCATCAACCCCGCGCTTACTGAGCCATTCGGGCTGACATTGCTGGAGGCTGCGGCCAGCGGGTTACCGCTGGTGGCCACCGAAAATGGGGGCCCGGTAGATATTATCCGCAATTGTGAGTGTGGCGAGTTGATTGACCCTCTGGACAAGGAGCAGATGGCAACAGCGCTGCTCAAGTACCTCAACAGCGACGCGCAGTGGCAACGGGCGTCTGCAAATGGCATTAAGCGGGTGCGAGAGCTCTACTCATGGCAGGCACATGCAGACGCGTATACGAAAAGCGTCCGCAGCCTGCGAGGAAAGTACACCGCTATTGCCAGTGCACCGCCGCTGTCACGAAAACTGCGCTATCGTGACCGCGCCATCGTCACCGATCTCGACCAGAGCCTGATTGGTGACAAGGCCGCGCTAAGGGAGTTATTGACGGTCATTCGGGAGAACCGAAAAAATGTTTCCTTTGCCATAGCCACCGGCAGGCGGGTTGACTCCGCCATGGCGGTGATGAAAAAGCAGGGCATTCCCAGCCCCGATATTTTTATCACCAGCCTTGGCACGCGTATCCAATACGGCCAGGCGCTGACAGATGACGATGTATGGGCAGACCACATTGATTACGACTGGTCGGTGCGGCGCATCAGGCTGGCACTATCACGACTCCCCGGACTGATTCCGCAGGAGCAGCGACAGCAGACGCCCTTCAAGATTTCCTACTATTACGATGAGCAAAACGCTCCCTCCCTGGATGAGCTCAATACTTTGCTGCGCCAACAGGAGATCACAGCCAACGTGGTGATGTCCTTCGGCCAGTTTCTCGATGTGATCCCGGCGCGCGCATCCAAGGGCCAGGCCTTGCGCTATGTGGCACAGAGACTCGAGATTCCGCTGGAGCAAATGCTGGTCGCCGGTGGCTCCGGCGCTGACGAGGATATGATGCGCGGCAATACACTCGCGGTGGTCGTGGCAAATCGCCATCATGAGGAGCTCTCACCACTGCCAAGCAAGGACAGGATTTACTTTGCAAAGAAATCCTATGCCGCCGGAATTATCGAGGCGGTAGAGCACTATGATTTCTTTGGTGAGTGCCGGGTGCCCGATGCCTGAGCGCTTGCTGTTGTGCACAGACCTGGACCGCACATTGCTTCCCAATGGTCCCCAGCCGGAGTCATCCCAGGCCCGCAATCAATTCGCGGCGTTGGCCGCTGACTCACGCCTCGTGCTTGCCTATGTGACCGGCCGGGATCGACAACTCGTGCACGAGGCACTGGCCCTGTATCAGCTGCCGCAGCCGGATTTTGTGATTGCCGATGTCGGTACCACAATCTACCGCATAGAACCGGATGGTAACTGGACAGCGGATGAGGTCTGGGAAACGAAGATCGGCGCTGACTGGAATGGCAAAGCCAACCTGGACCTGCAGCAACTGCTGGCAGGGATCCCCGATTTGAGACTGCAGGAAGAGCGCAAGCAGAACCGACATAAACTCAGCTATTACCTGGCGCTGGATGCAAATCGGGGCGCCGTCGCCAGAAACGTAATGGAGCGGCTGCGAGCGGCCGCCGTGCGCGCTCGCGTCGTGTGGAGTATCGATGAGCAGGCGAATATCGGACTGTTCGATATCCTGCCCGAGAGCGCCAGCAAATACCACGCTGTGGCAATGTTACAGCAGTTGCAGGGCTTCACTGACAGCAACACGGTTTTCAGCGGTGACAGCGGTAATGATATGGAGGTATTGACCAGTTCTATACCCTCTGTGCTCGTGGCTAACAGTGACCCGCAGGTGCAGCAGGAGGCTATAGAGCTGGCAGCTTCCAGTGGTCACAGCGCACAGTTGTACATCGCCCGCGGAGGCTACAATGGCATGAATGGCAATTACAGTGCGGGTATCCTCGAGGGCATTGCCCACTACCATCCGCAATGGCGCGATCGATAAGCGCAGGGTGATGATATGAGCGGCACAAAAGGCCTGTATATTTTTGGTGAGGTGTTGTTTGATCACTTCCCTGATGGCACTCGGGTGCTGGGTGGGGCGCCATTCAACGTGGCCTGGCATCTGCAGGCTTTCGGCCAGTCACCGCTGTTGATCAGCCGGGTAGGCTCTGATCCGGAGGGCACACAGGTGCGCGCAGCCATGCGCGACTGGAGCCTCTCCAGCAGTGGCCTGCAAACAGACACAGTGCACCCCACGGGTAAGGTGACGGTGGCTTTCCAGGACGGCGAACCCAGCTACAACATCGTGCCCGACTGTGCCTATGACCACATTGAAGAAGTATCTCTACCTGAATGCAGGCTTCTTTATCACGGCACGCTGGCGGGCCGTTTTGCCACTTCCGCCAACACCTTGCGAAAACTTCGAAACAGTGTGCCCGGGTCTGTTTTTGTCGACGTGAACCTGCGCTCGCCCTGGTGGAACAAAGCACTGGTGCAGGAGCTTGTTGTGGGGGCTGATTGGGTAAAATTGAACAGCGATGAGTTGGCACTGCTCACGGGCGCGACGGCATCGAACGAGAATGCACGCGCTTTCCTGCACCACTACCAGCTGCAGGGGCTACTGGTCACGCGGGGCGCGAAGGGCGCTGAGTTGTTCCTCCCCAATGACCAGCGATTGACAGTGGTACCATCCCCCGACGTTAAGCTGGTTGACACTGTCGGTGCCGGTGACGCGTTTGCTGCGGTCCTATTGCTCGGGCTGCTGAAAGATTGGCCCTTGCCTCTGGTACTGGAGCGGGCCCAGCAGTTCGCCGCGGCGGTGGTGGGTCGTCGCGGTGCCACGGTTTCCGAACCGGGTTTCTACCGTGTATTCTCGCAGGATTGGCAATTGGACGGATAAGGACACCGCGTTTTCCTATGTATGAACAACAGTCTCATTATCTGCTGAACAGTATTCTCGATCAGCTCAAGCCGGAGATTCGCAAGCGCGACCTGCGCCATTTCTATACCCGCCTGGGCGCCAATTTTTACGCCATACACAGCCTGTTTTATACACTTTATGGGCAGCGGGAGGATTTTCGCGAGCAGTTGCTGCGACTGGTCAGTGTGATGGCGACGCAGTATGTAGCCCGCGCTCCGGTTTTGAAGTCATTGGACAGTGTCCGCGAACAGGATCACCACTGGTTTCTCGGGCAGGAGTGGGTGGGCATGGCGCTGTACCTCGATGGATTCGCCGGCGATCTGCAAGGCCTTGCAGAAAAGCTGCCATACCTGCAGGAACTGGGTGTGAATATGGTACATGTGATGCCTATTCTTGAG
>Ga0316187_10006348_pt1 | contig 10172 bp, 10 predicted proteins | sample CroRivburrow1_MG_FD_204927 | JGI IMG/M metagenome (GOLD analysis project Ga0316187, IMG submission 204927) | Coastal sediment microbial communities from Maine, United States - Cross River worm burrow 1 | ecosystem: Environmental > Aquatic > Marine > Coastal > Sediment | place: USA: Maine... | reverse complement strand
GGTTCGCGAATAAAGGATATCATCAACAGACCGCCAAGGCCTGCCAGAGAGCAGACCGCCAACAGGTAGGGCATGCCAAAACGGGTAAAGATCGTCACTCCGACTATGGGTCCCAGGGCCATGGAAAAGATGGAAGCGATACTCATATGGCCCAGAATTTCGCCCCGGTGTCGAGGAGGGGCGATGTCGGTGATCAACGTGGGTGAAGCGGTTGTAAAAAAGGTGATGCCGGTGCCGTGAAAAAAACGTACGCATAAAAGATAGATAAAAGAATCTGAAAGCAGATAGAGCGGAGGGGCAATGATAAACACCGCCAACCCGATGATCAAAGATAATTTACGGGTTTTGTGATCGGTAATCAGGCCGGCAACCGGGCGCATAGCTAATACACCCAACGCAAATGCTCCGAGTACCGAACCGAGAGCAAGATTGGAATACCCTAATTCGGACAGATAGAGTGGCAAAGTGGGCATCAGCAGCATCTCATTGAAGAAGAACAGCCCCGAAGCGACGAATAGAAAAAGTAAATTGAGATTTTTCAGAATATAGCGCATGGTGCCGGGCACATTAACATAACCGGCATAGAATTTCGAAGGATTATTGCAGCATTTTGTCGGATTATTTCATAAATTGGCTCTTTGCCGGACATTTCACCTTCGGCATTTTGAGCTTCCCAGATTCCATCTGTTCCGATATTGATGTTGACTCAGCGTTCGTAAGTTTATAAAAGGATATCTGTTATCCGGGGGAACTCTTTTGCGATAAATTTTATTAATTATCAAACTAAAGGAGGCTCTATCATGATTAAATTGAAGCATTTTCGTGTAAAACTGTTTGCAGTAATGTTTGTGTTAACTATTGTTTTGGGATCACAGGTTCAAGCTGCAGAAAATCTGAATGTGTACTCCATCTGGCCTGAAAACTGGGCCAGACCGATGTTCCAGGAATTCGAAAAAGCCACGGGGATCCACGTCAATTTTATCAGATTCTCCTCTGGTGAAGCCCTTGCTCGTGTGATTGCAGAAAAGAACAACCCGCGGGTGGATGTTCTTTTCGGCGGACCGGTAGCCACTCACAGCGCAGGAATAAAAGAAGGGGTGTTTGAAGCCTACAAACCCAAGGCCTACAGCGTACTTAAAAGCCGTTTCAAAGACCCTGAAGGATTCTGGGTCGGGATTGCGGATGACCCCCTGGTTTTTATGAGCAACAAAAAGTTTCTAGAGGAAAAAAACCTCAAGCCCCCAGCATCCTGGTACGACCTGCTCGATCCGGCCTACAAGGGGATGCTTCAGATGGCCGACGCCCGAACTTCCGGAACTGCGGTGACCCGCATTTTCTCGATTATGGAGGTCTTTGGGCGCGATGAAGATAAAGCGATTGGTTTTATGAAAGAAATGAGGGAAAATGTGCAGGTCTATACCAAAAGCGGTGGGGGCGGCACTATCCCTGTCGGTCTGGGCCAGGCAGGTGCGGGAATTTTCTTTATCGTGGACGCACTCAAAACCAAACAAGAAGGGTATGACATCGTTGTCTCCTTTCCAAAAGAAGGGATAGGAACCGCTGTTGAAGCGATTGCTCTGCTCAAGGGCGCCAAAAACCCGGAACTGGGCAAAAAGCTGATCGACTGGGCCACCAGTCCGGCAATGCAAAGCCTGTATGCCAAGTATAAAATCAATTTTGTCCCTGCTCACCCGGATGTCAAGGTTGAAGCGAGCCTGGCCAAGGTGTTGGAGGCCGCAAATCTTTTCCCCATCGACAGTAAGTTTGCAGGTGAAAACCGGAAGCGGATGGTTAATAAATGGGTGGAAAACGTGATCCAGTAAAACACGTTTTTATCAGGTCCCCCGGGCCCGGATATGGAACATCTAGGTTGAGCGGTTCAACGTTCAAGGTTCACAGTTAAAGTACCCTAGCTGATCTCTAATAATAGTATTACGCGTCAAACGGTTCAAATTCCATGTTTCATCCAACGGGTGAAATAGGCGAATCCATAAAATGGAGTATAAAGCTTCGGAAATCAGCTTTTTATAACCTTCGATCCTTGAACCCGGAACCTGGAACCGATCACTTTGGTGAACAGGTAGAGACCTGACCCGGGAGATTCTTTTTTCCACCTGCAAACACCTGATGGAGAATTAAAAACCAGATGTCTGTTCTCTCTGCTTCCCGTCGGACAAATCCTTTCAGCAGCCTGACGAAAGATCCGGCCCTGCTGATGAGCGTTATCGTAATCTGGTTTTTTTTACTTCTCTTCATTGTTTATCCCCTTGCCCGTCTGCTCATCCTTACCTTTGAAGCAGACGGGCATTTCACTCTGGGCAACATCGTTTCCATCCTCGGCACAAAGTACCAGCTCAAGGCATTTAAAAACAGTATCCTGCTCGGCACGCTGGTTGGAATTTGCGGCACAAGCCTTGGATTTTTATTTGCCTTTACAGCCGTGCGGGCCAATCTTTCCAGGGGCTGGACCCGGTTTCTGGATGCTGCGGTTATTCTTCCCCTTATTTCACCCCCCTTTACAACGGCCATTGCCATGATCTTTTCATTCGGTCCAAAGGGACTGATCACCCATGGAATTTTTGGCTTGGACAATTTCAACGTCTACGGTCTGCACAGCACGCTGTTTGCCGAAACCATCACTTTTTTTCCCATAGCATACATGACGCTCAAGGCAATTTTATCCGGAATCGACCCCAACGTAGAAGATATGGCATACAGCCTGGGAAGTTCCCGATGGCGGGTTTTTAAAACTGTCACGCTTCCCCTTGCGATTCCAGGTCTGGCAAACGCCTTTTTGCTCCTTTTTGCAGCTTCTCTGGCTGATTTTGCCACTCCTCTGATTTTAGCCGGGAGCAATTTTCCGGTCCTTCCCACGGAAGCCTTTCTTCAGATTACCGGGCTTTTTGATCTCAAGGGGGGTGCGGTGCTCTCTTTTACACTTTTGGTTCCCTCATTTATAGTCTTTTTCCTCCAGCGCTATTGGGTAAGTCGGAAATATTACGTCACGGTCACGGGAAAATCAGGCGGGCAGAGTCAGATAAAAAGTGTTAAACCTGTAGTGGAATATCTTCTTCTTATAATTTGCATCGCCATCTGTACGCTGATTCTCTATTTTTATGTCCTCCTGTTCTATGCCTCCATTGTCCTGGCGTTCGGGGCAAACGACACATTTACCTGGAAGCATTATCATTTGGTTTTTACAGACGGGCTCAGGGCGATCAAAGATACGCTCATAATTGCATGCATTGGAATGGTTGCCGGGGGGTTTTACGGCGTGACGGTGGGTTACCTGGTTGCCAAAAAGACGTTTATCTCCCGACAGGTCATGGAAGTGGTCTCAATGTTAAATTACTCGCTTCCGGGAACCATTGTGGGTATTGCGTATCTGATTGCCTTTAACGATCCGCCCATAATGATAACCGGCACTGCCCTGATCATCATTTGCTGCTATGTCTTCCGCTACGGCGCCACGGGTATCAGGACCACAGTGGCTATTTTGCAGCAAATCGATCCAAGCATCGAGGAGGCATCGTTTGGCCTCGGGGCCGGTTCCATGGAAACATTCAGGCGGATTACCATCCCCCTTGTTCTCCCGGCTCTGTTTACAGGACTGGGGGTTGTCTTTATCCGTTCGATGACTGCCATCAGTGCAACCATCTTTTTGATATCCATCAACTGGACCCTCATCACTGTACGTATTCTGGAGAAAATGACAGAACTTGAACTGGGGGTTGCGGCAGCATTTTCCATTATCGTTGTGCTCATCGTCTTTGTGGTTACTATCCTCATCAGCCTGTGTCTAAAAGGCTTCCGCCAGCCCGGCGCGCCGCAAATGTCAAATATCCTGGGAGGGTAATCAAGATGAATATTGAAGCTGTAGACATACGGGTAGAAAATATCAGTAAAACCTTCATGCACAACATCATGGGGAAAATAACCGCTGTTGACAATGTAGATCTGGAGATAAAACCCGGGGAGCTGCTGACCCTGCTGGGCCCTTCCGGCTGCGGGAAAACCACGACCCTTCGGATAATTGCAGGTTTTGAAAATCCCGACTCTGGACGGATCCATATCGGCGGAGACGATGTTACCGAACAGATGGCAAACCGACGTAACATCGGTTTTGTATTTCAGAACTATGCCCTTTTTCCCCATCTTTCCATCTTTGAGAATGTCGCCTATGGCCTGAGGGTTCAGAAGATGCCTTCCGGAGAAATCCGGGAAGCAGTTTCAGACGTGCTCAAGCTTGTTGGGCTTGAGGGGTACGATGACCAGTTCCCAAACCAGATTTCAGGAGGCCAGCAGCAGCGGGTTGCACTTGCCCGTGCCATTGTTATAAAACCGAGAGTGCTCCTCTTTGATGAACCCCTTTCCAATCTCGATGCAAAACTGCGTGTCCACACCCGGGGTGAAATTCGGCGTTTGCAAAAGTCTCTGCGCATCACCACCGTTTACGTCACACATGACCAGGAAGAGGCCATGGCCATTTCGGATCGGATCGTGGTGATGAACAAGGGGGAAATCGAACAGATCGGGACGGCCGAAGAACTCTATTTTTCACCCAGCACCGAGTTCGTCGCAAAATTCATCGGAAAAGTGAACACGCTTCAGGCAGCAGCCGGGCCTGGGGGAGAACAAAATACCCGACTGACCATCTTCGGCCATATATTTGAGGGTGAATGGCCGCAGACTGACATTGCCTCGGGCAGAACATTGAACGCATTTGTGCGGCCCGAGTTTGTAAAACTGCAAAAGAATACGGAGGAAGGGCATTTTACGGGTGTGATTGCGGAGGTGACTTTTCTGGGGGAAAAGGTAGAATATGTGGTGGATGTCGAAGGATCCCTCATCAATGCGACCTCCTCGGACCCCTTTGAGCATGAAATCTTTTCCCCGGGTCAGAAAGTAGGAATTCAACTATTTTCCAAAAACATAACAATTTTATAAACAAGGATGGAGGAATATGAAAAAACGGTTCTGCATAATGCTTATGACCGCCATCTTTTTCTGGGGACCGGTCGGGAAAACTGCCCTTCCTGAGGAAAATAAAAAGGACCTTGCCTATCACGGTGCAGATGCTATATTTCAGGCGGAAGGGATAGCAATTTTTTGGGCCATTTTAAAAGGCGACGATGACGAACACTCCCTTGTCTACATAAATATTGTCACAACTGGAAAAACGGCTTCACCGTTTCACAAATTCAGTCTGCAGGCAATTGACCCGTTTTCAAAAGAAAAAAAATGGGTGTTTACGGATAAGGTTTTTGAACAAAACAATCTGGTCAAATTAAACCGGGCATCATTTCGAAATATGATGGAACGACGTTTCTTCTTCTACATGAAGGATGTACCTGCCCCGGACAGCAGTCCGGACATGACCGTTTATTATATGAGCATTCCCGACACAGCTCCGGAATTTTTGGATGAATCAAGTCTTCTTTCCTATTTCAAAGGAGCAATGGCCAGGCTGGCCAAGTAGAAGGATTGCTGTCGATATAACCCGGGAAAAAGAGTAGGACCGATGCGGATTCCAGCGTTGTATGTCTTCAAGAGGTTTTTGGATTCATTCCACATATTTTCCCATTCCGCGTTTACCTACTTTGCCATCCTCAGTGATCAAATAATCAATCAACTTGAGGTCAACGATATCGTGGGAATGGGTAGTAAGCGTGTAGTTGACATCATCTTGTGATTTAGCCACCATTTTGGTGTGTATCTTTTGATGGGAGGAGGAATGGTGTGAAAACTTGAGTGACGTGGCGAAAAGATACACCGGTATCTTGTTGAGATGACAAAGGCTGACGATATTCGAGGTGCCGATGGCCGTAACGACCTTGGCATCATGGGTTACTGACACGGCGCCGATGAACATCTTGTTGGCCTGTTCTATATAATGGCTTAGGCTGTATTCCGGCACAACCAGCAGTTCGACTTCGGCTCTGGAAAGCGTTTTGATCAACAGTTTGGTCTTGACAAAATCCTGCTTTAAAATGATTATCTTAAAATTCTTCTGAAACACCTCTCTGGCCATTGCCAGCATTTTGGTCACATCTGAGCTGGCCGTATGCACAATGATAGTATCACCGTCTTTTATCAAACCGACACCATGTTCGATTATTTTGCCGACCTTGGATTTCAACAGGTCAAGTTTGGCCGTCAAAATTCTGATGGCCTCGTCTTTGGTTTTTTCGAGGTCATCAGTGTATTGCGTTTGCATTTCGGCCTCGAAAGGTTTGATCAGATGGATCAGGGGAACAATTCTAGGCTCTGTATGTCTGATGGCTTCACAAAGCTCGGTGAATAAATCCCTCAAGTCAGCGGCATCGCATCTCAAGGCTTGAATTGAATTAATGAAAGCTTGCAGCGCCAGCATAGCTATTCTTGAGGAACCCAGCACATCCTCGTGGTCCCGAAAAAGTTTAAACAGAATTTCCCTATCTTTTTCATCCACAGCGATATCCTTAATTACAGTGACAGCCACAAAAAAACAGTCAGATATGCTGATGCGATCAGCAACGTTATAACCGATATGACGGCACTGGACTTCATGAACTCCAGAAAGCTGATGTTCTGATTGAATCTTTTGGCCATACCCACCGAAACGATGTTGGCCGAGGCGCCAATCATGGTCAGGTTGCCCCCCAAACAGGCACCCAGTGAGAGCGCCCACCACAAGATGTTGTTGGGGATCGGATTTGCCTCCAGCATCAATCGCACAACGGGAATCATCGTAATCGTAAAAGGGATGTTGTCTAAAAAGCCGGAAGCAATCCCTGAAACCCATAACACCACCAGGACGATGATGTATGGATTGTCTCCGATGCGCAGGAAAACATTATGCGCAATCCATTCTATGACGCCCTTTGCTTCTAAAACACCAACGAGGATAAAAAGGCCGGTAAAAAAAAGCAGTGTGCTCCACTCGATCTCTTCGAGCATATGCTCGACATCGACTTTAGTGATCACTAACAAAATCATAGCAACCAATACGGCCACCACGCCAGGCGATAGCTTCGTGATCGTCTGGGTGACAAACAAGGTGATCGCCAGTCCAAGGCATGCCAGGGACTTGGTCAGAAAGATTTTATCAATACGGATGCTCAAATAATTAAACCGAATTTTTTCGAGCAGCAACTGGACAGAGAACAACTTGGCAAGATTGGTATCGATGGGCTTAAATTTGTTTTTGTTGGTAAACCAGATATAAAAAAGGGCGGCCACAAAAGCAAAGACGACAGGTACGGCAAGGTTAATGATGAATTGATTAAAGGTGAGTCCCACTTTGGAGCCGATAATAATGTTGGGCGGATCGCCGATCAGTGTGGCAGTTCCCCCAATGTTGGAGATAACCGCCTGACTGATGACATACACTTTCGGATCAAGCCCCATTCCAGCCGTAAGCTCGATGATAATGGGAATAACAATCAGGACGGTGGTGACATTATCAAGGCAGGCCGAAAGCCCCGCCGTTACAACCGAAAACAACACTAAAATTTTTAGGGGACTTCCCTGGGTCAGTTCGGCGATTTTCACCGATACAATTGTGAAAAAACCTGATTTTCTAAGGATGGCAACGATCATCATCATGCCCAGCAAGAGCATGATGGTTTCAAAATCAATAAACTCGATGGCGGTATGCTCGTCGATAATGTGCAGGGCAAGCAGAACCATCACGCCGAGCAGAGCGGCCACAGCCTTGTTGACCAATTCAAACGTGATGGCAGCATATACAATCAAAAAAACAACTATAGGAATGAAAACGCCTTCCATTTTTTTACACTCCAGCGCCTTGACTTAAAAAAAGCGCACTTTGATAGCAAAAGTCTTTTTCTACAATAAGTACTGTCCAGCATCCAGTTGATCGTCAGGAAATCGTTTTAACAAAGAGAGGCTGCAGATGACACCATCTCGTGCAGGGTCACGTATTCGATCCAAACCTAAAGGCTAAATTTATTATCCGCGGTTGTTTTTGTCAATGTAAATATGCTCAGGGTTAAGCTGTACCCCTCTGTAATTGTAAATTGTTTTATTTGTATCGATTCATATGAGGCCCCATTGACAACGGCATGATGGTAAATAGTTTGTAATATAAACCTTATAAAGCGGAGGGCGTCAAATGAGCAAAATAATAGTCGTGGGAGCAAGCGGAACCATCGGCCGCGCGGTCGTCGATTTGCTTGGGCAGACCCACCCGGTCATTCGTGTCGGCAACAGAGAAGGTGACTATACGGTTGACTTAAGTTCAAAGGCTTCCATAGAAAATATGTTTGAAAAAATAGGATCTATTGATGCAGCCATTAGTGCGGCCGGGTTATCACGCTTTGGCAAACTCGGAGAAGCAAGTGATGATGACTTTATGTTCAGTATCAACAATAAACTTATGGGGCAGGTAAACCTGGTTCGAATCGCACAGCAACATGTATCGGCAAATGGTTCAATCACTGTAACGACGGGTCTATTAGGGCGAGAACCCTGGCCCGGCACGGTTCCTACGGCAATGGTTAACGCCGCGTTGGAAGGATTCGTGCGTGCCGCTGCTTTAGATGCGTCTAACGGGATTCGAATCAACGCTGTCAGTCCGATTTTTGTTACGGAAACGGCGACGCAGATGGGTATGGATAAAGCCGGGACCATGTCAGCCATCGAAACCGCCAAAGCCTATCAAGCCTGCATAGCAGGAGATATGACAGGTCAAGTCCTCGATGTCCGGAATTTCGGTAAGGTTGAATAAAACTGCTAATATCTACCGGCTTTACCTGCAAGAAAATTTAGCCCGCAGAGGATACGAACCTGCACTACATCAGGATTCATCAATATGCCGTAGCGTCCACCAGAAAGATTTTTTGATTCCCTGGAACCGTTCAAGTTACTTTGGATAAACATTTTGTCAGGAGACTAACTCTGCATTCATTTTAACCACCACATGTCCCCACCCGCCGCAAGAAGGACCGGTATCGAAACATCCGCTTGTGTTGAACATTACTTCATTTGGATCACGCCCGTTCAAAAGATTCTCGAAGAAAGCATTAATCAGCACCGTCAGATTCGGCATCAAAAAGGAACATACCCGATCCGGATTCTCTTTAGTGAGTAAATTACCTGAATTGTCAAAAATCAGTTTTTGACTAACGATATGACCTGAGTGACAACCTTTCGATTCGATGACTTCGGCAACCAATCTGTATTTAGATGCTTCAATAGCATTCTGAAACAGCTTTTGAAATTTGGGATTCTTTTCAATCATTGACCAGTCGTCGTCTTCAAGTTTCAGTCTTTTCCGGATTATTTTTGCGACTAGGCTTGCATCTATGTTGCCTCCTTGTGTAGGTCCTTTATAATTTCGAGTTTTTTTATCTTTTTGCACAAATTATTGGTTACTTTTCGATTATCTATGGCTCATTAGTATTAGAAACCATTGTTTCAGGAAAGCAAAATTCAATAGAAGCGACCGCTATAATCACCCTGTGTGGCTACTGAAGCAATGGAATGTGTATATATTTCAGCGATTTTTAGGAAACTAAGATAGTGGGTCGCATCATTAGAGGCGATACAGAGAAACTAGATGAACGCAAAATGAGGTCTTGTAATGAAAATTTAATTTGCTTTAGGTTCGGGTTTCATTAAGTAAGCAAAATTTCACAAATTTTCTTTCGGCCGCTTTATATTCCTCATCTGCGTAAAAATGTGTATTTTCTGTTCGCCGGAATTCTTTGCGACATTTTTGAACCAGCAACTTGATACCTTTATTGGTATTTGGATAATTTCCCATTTCGCAATTAGATTTTGCTTTGAATTTAGATGGATTTTAACCAGATTCGCTTTATCCATTATTATATGTATTTTTAAGTGAGAATCCAGCCTGGCAGACTCATTTTCATCCCTGACACACGACAAAGTGGCATCTACGCTTTAGTAAGGAGGATTGCATCATGAACGACAATAAAGAAAAACGTGATGAATGTAAAATGGCTCAAACGGATTCTGCAGCCTAAATACGCATTTCCTGAAAATTGAGGAGTTTTATTTGAAATGGAAAAAAAAGATCGCCGCAGGAACAAAAGGTGCAATGAAGATACGGGAATCGTCTATTCATTTTTCAACCAAACCGAGCAGCATGCTGCGCTGGCTCGAAACTACAGCAGGTTTGGGATTTATTTTGAATCGGATAGACC
>Ga0316187_10006344_pt1 | contig 10176 bp, 6 predicted proteins | sample CroRivburrow1_MG_FD_204927 | JGI IMG/M metagenome (GOLD analysis project Ga0316187, IMG submission 204927) | Coastal sediment microbial communities from Maine, United States - Cross River worm burrow 1 | ecosystem: Environmental > Aquatic > Marine > Coastal > Sediment | place: USA: Maine... | reverse complement strand
CTGTCGAGGAAACAGGCGACCAGGCGACCCAGGCCGCCGTTGCCCAAGCCGGCGTCGTGCTCGGCGGACTCGACCTCTTCCAGTTCGATCCCGTAGTCATACAGTACACGGGTCACCGCATCGGTGATGTCAAGGTTGAGCATGGCGTTGCTGAGGGCTCTGCCCATCAGGAACTCCAGCGACAGGTAGCAGACGCGCCTGGCGTCTTTCTCTTCGTAGGCGAAGCGGGTTTCTTTCCAGCGCTCCATCAGCCTGTCACGCACGGTGTAGGCGAGCGCTTCATACAGGTAGTGACTCGTGCAGTGCTGCTTGTCCCTGCCCAGGGTACGGTTATAGTAGCGAAGGAAATCCTCATCGATGGCTTTTTTGTCCATCGCCAGGGGCGGCAATTCGGTCAGTTTCGGATGCGGGGTAAATGCGTTGGGTTGGTAATTCGGCATAACGGGATAACTACTCCGGGAGTCTATTCAGTCAGTGGACGCTGCGTCCGTATAGCGCATAATACTCGAAGCTTGCGGCAAGATCTCGCGCTGTCCTGAACGGGGCGGGTCCCTGGCGCCGACCAGTCCGGCAATCGCGCCGAAGGGCGGCGCTCCTACATGTGATCCATTGGGCTTTTTTGTAGGAGCGGTCTCCTGACCGCGATGGGGCGTTTGACAATCGCGCCGGAGGGCGGCGTTCCTGCAGGTGATTGATTGGACTTTTTGTAGGAGCGGTCTCCTGACCGCGATGGGGTGTTTGACAATCGCGCCGAAGGGCGGCGCTCCTGCAGGTGATTGATTGGACTTTTTGTAGGAGCGGTCTCCTGACCGCGATGGGGTGTTTGACAATCGCGCCGAAGGGCGGCGTTTATGCCCGGCGGGTTTACGGGTGCTCCTACAGGTGATCCATAAACGTCATGGTGGCCGGAGGTACACGCCTCACCTGCGAATGCCTCCTTTTAGCTATGCAGCATTCCCGAACCAGAAGGCCCGATCCTTTTGCAGCAACTCGTCGAAACGCATGTGTTGCGTTCCGTCACAGGAAAAAGTCAGACTGACCATGCCATTGAACAGGTTGATAGACGCCATGCGCAGATAGATGGTCTCGTCGGCCAGGCGCAGTGCCTTCATGGTATCCAGAACACGTGGAATATCCGTCCTGGGGGTCAGCGCGTTATCGGGATAGGACCGATGCGGATAAACCAGGCATATGTCCGGATCTGTCATCGCCTCGTGATCGAGTATCCGGTAGCGGAAGGGATCATCCACTGTCCAGATGGTTGCCTGGCTGCTGGAGAAACGAATCTGGCACTGGAATATGCCGCGTTCTGTGAGTAGCTCTTCCAGGATAGACATGGCCTGGTCCAGGTTGCGGTCCATCGGCGTCTCCACCCGGGTCTGCTGAAAAAGCGTGCTTCTGATCGCCGGGTCTCCCTTGATCTGCTGCCAGTTACCGGGTTCTTCGTACAGATCAGAGGTGACCGGCAAATCGCGCAGGTCGAAATCGGCAACCAGATAGCCGAGTACCTCTTGCTCCGAACGAACCACTTGCAGCGCGGTCAGTGAGGGACGATGCGTCAGAATACTGACATAGGCGTCGGATAACAGGAAGCCCCAGGCTGGAACCTGCTCCTTCATATAGGGGCGATGCGACCGGTCCTGTGCGCAGTGTCCGGGAATGATCCCGGCGCGGCCGATATTGTCGCTGATCTGCATACCTTCGGTGTCGAGCACATAGAGCCAGGTGCAGTAGGGCACAGTCGCAAGCCCGCCTAACAGAATCCTGTCTAAATACTCCTTATCGCCCCAGGCGGGTGTGCACTGCCCACCCAGTTGTGTCAGGGGTTCTCTCAGCTTATGTGCCAGTTGTTCGCGTTGGCGGTAAATACATTCTTTCCATGACGGGTGCATGGTTTCTTCTCCTTAGGCACTGCATTGACGTCAGAGACGCTCGTCGATCCGACCCTTTTGTAAGCCAGGGGTTCAGACTGTATTGCAGGCGCTCAAATAATCCTCAAGAATAGACAAGCAATGTGTATGCCATCTTCTATACTGATACGGTAGCCCCGCTACTAATGCCTGGAATGGCATTCTGCTGAAGAAATGTTACCGTTTGAATCACCTGTTTCTGTCATCGATCTGCAACATCTTCGAACAGTGAAGATAAATGGGGTCAGGTACCGTCTTGAAGGTCAAGCCCGATTGAGCGTGTATTCAGCATCCTTATCGAGCAATCACCCTCACTACTTTTCGGCTCGATCACCCTGAAATCTTACCAGCATCTGCCACGTTGGCCTGCAGGCCACCCCCTCTTTTGCCCTTTCTTCTGCCAATTCCTGCCTCCAGGCCAATCGATACCCTGTTACATCTGTACAATGCAGCAACATGGGTTGAGCGGGAATGCTTCCTTGATTCAGCCAAACAGGCTGGGCTGCGGCGGCGCTCGGCTGTCCGGCAACAGGGGCGCGGCTCGCATCGGCAATTTTTCTTCCAGGTACGTCAGGATCTTCTTAATGGCCACTGGGTCTTCGATGCAGGCAAAGAGCCTGCCCCGCGAGTACAGCGAGTGCTTTGGGCATCACTTTCAATGGGGCCGATCAGTTGAATTCACCACTGATAACCAATTTCTCTCGCAGTCTTACCCCCGGCACTTAGGTGGTAGTTTCAGTACCGGGGTTAAGCCTACCCGCTTTTTCATGCTGCTTCATTGTTCCTTTGCTAAGGGGTTTTTCGTCGTTTGTTTTCCTCAAGCCTGAATTTCGCTGTTTCGGAATAAACGGGTTTGCGCGCGCGATTAATACCGCCCAAAGGTTGATGCGCCGCCACACTTTGCCAAGGATTAAATGTCATCGCCTCACAGGCCGCAACGTTTTCTGCCGAGGTAAATGCCTGATTTTTGATTGTGATAGTTGCGACTTTCTGGAAAGGCGAGCGCTCCTCATCCCAGACAACCGCGGCATTCTCGATAGGCATGGCCACAGGGTCCTGCTGGAACTGCACCATAAAATCGAAGCAGGCCGGTTCATTGCGCAATTGCTCCGCCATGACCTCAGTCAGAAAGTCTTTATGTTTTGCGATTGAAGTTTGTTTATGCGGCTTCGAGCATGGTTGTACCGAGAATTTGACCGCCTGCGATTTATCCTCACCAAACCGGTAAGGAGTCGTGCTCCAGTAGCGAATAGCAAACGGGCTATCGATTTTTTCGCGCCCCTTTAAAATCACCTTTAAAGAATAGAAGTGACTGGGCCTGATAAAATAACGCCATACCTTGTCATCCCGGGTCGCTTCGATAAAATCCAGAAAATCGGCCGGATCGGCCGCGAATAACGCCGGATAACTATTCAGCAAAAAGTCCTGTTGACCGGGATCTCCCCAGAGTGGTGTGCCCGGCACATTAAACACCTTGACGGACATGCCACGAAAATCCTTTTTACTGTCGTCATATTCGGTGGCATTGGCAAAGCGTATTTTGGCAGGGTAGACATTTTCAGTCGCAAATATGCCTTGCCGCAACGGGGTCGGTAAATCCGTCGCTACTGCAAATGTGGCGTTGAAACAGCCCAGTCCTTTCGACTGGTTAAAGCGTTTGACTCCACCTTCGGCGTTACGCTGCAGACTAATGGCCATAATGGCCTCTATCATGCGCGCTGTGGTTTGCGCTTCCTTGTCCTTAGCCCGCTCCTCGCCCAACTGCAAACCCGCCTGTCGTGGTCCATTGCAGGAGAGTAACGCTATAGATACTAACGCAAAGGCTAAACGCATTAACATGCGGCGGTTTCCTCGCCAGGAGTATTGTTTCATTGTGGTGTTATTCACCTGATCAATTTCCGAATGCCGGATCGGCTACCGCATCCGGCCGCGGCTTCCATTCCAGAGAATAATATTCACCACGGTCCCGCGCCCAGGGGTCAAACACATTCACTACATGCATCAATTCATCGTGAAGCTCGGGGATATTGCGCATCATGAGCCGCTTCATAGCCGAGACCATCACCGTGTGCCCGTTAGACTTCACGGGTTCGTTACACACTTTTGATCCATCTCTGATTTTCTCCAGCGGGTAGGGACAACCGGCCAGCGGGCCATTATTCATGACCCAGTCGTAACCCAGGTGGGAATAGAATTCCGGCCGGAAGCTTGAAGTGAAAAACCGGTCACTGAACAGTCGTCGCGATGCATTGATAATAAAAATGTGAAACTGTGTTTCAGAAATCGCGAAGCCATGCGGACGGGTATATTCGGCCAGCCAACCAACTACCGTATCCACATCTTCAATATTATCCACGCGACTGCCGTCTGCATTACCCTGGCAATCGTTGATCCATTTTCCTTCCGCATCTTTCTGTGCATGGCTAATGATCTTGCTTGCGTCACAGATATGCGTCCCGTATATCTCCCGCAGTTTATTCACTACTGATTGCTGTGACTGACGGGCTGCCGAGTCTTCAGGCAGGTGTTGATCGACAAAATCATCGAAACTGCGCAAGGACTTCAGGCCAATCTGGCGGCGAAATTCGTTGAACCGGGGCACGCCGCGCTCGCGATCGCGGATAATATCCAGGGCCGGTATATCCAGTTGTCCGCTCGGGGAATCCAGGTGTGGCATATCAAGATTCTGTAAAAACAGCGGATGGTTCTGCAGATGCAGCAACCCCAGGCGCTGACGTCCCATGCTTAGCGCCCAGTTCTCCAGACCGCGTTCGCGCATTTCAGCCGTGCTTTTGCCACGCACTGTATTTACCACGGGTATGTCAACCAACACTTCATTGGCGTTCTTGTAGTCGCGAAACTCGATCAAATCGGGCAACAGCGGGTGCAATCGGTAGACTGTGGTAAATTCTTCCGGAAAATTGAACGGCGAACCAAAATGATTAATGCCGCCATTGACATCATCGGGATTGGCCAGGTTCCAGGCATCGTGTTTCCACCACAGCAGACCTTCGTATCTTTTATTGTTAAGACCAAATATGCCCGCTCCCGAAGCCAGCACCGAATACAGCGCGTTGGTTTTATCGCCCCCGCTGTCACGATCACGCCCCAGCATCCTCGCCAGCTTTGCGGAATAACGACTTAAAATATTCTCGTCACGATTGAATATTTTGCGCAAGGCAATGGATACATCGTCTTCTTCGGCATTAAACAACCCAAACCAGTTGGAATTCATACCGAGGTATAACGGTTCGTCATACAGCAACTGCGTCGTCCACTCGATGGTATGTATCTTGGCGATCTCCGCCGAGACAACCAGGCGGGCTACCTGGTAAATGTCTTCGTCCGTTACTTCGACGTACGAAATAATCTTCTGCGGATCGTGCGGATCTCGCAACCCCGAGTCACGATCGGGCGTTTCTCTTTGCACGCGGCGGAACTCATCGACAATGCTGTTGTGTTCACGCACAAAGAGATTGTGGTAGAAGCTCATGCCGATGTTCCAGTTGTCGGGGAATGCCGCCACCTCCTGGCTCTGCCATTGCGGCTGAATCGGGCACTCCGGATCGCACTCTGAAAACAGCGGCAGGTAACCGTTAGGCTGCAGCAGCTTTGCAGGGTCGCTGTTGTCGCGCAATACACGTTGACTGGAAACCTCGTCGTAACCGTAGATTTGCGAGGCATCCCACCAGGCAGTCACCGTGTTTTTTGTGGTCTTGTAGGCGCGCTTCAGGAAGCTTTTACCGCCATGAGTAAACGACTCCGGCGCGCTATCGTCTGCTACCAGTATTTCTTCGCGACGATCCCCCGGCCGGCACCCCGAAGACTCGGCGGCCGCATCGCAACCCACTTCCACCAGACCCGGCTTATTGCGCCCCTCCTGAGTATGGGAAAACCAGTCATGGGTCATAAACTGAATCCAGAATGCCGCCAACACGTTAAAGAAAGGTGCTTTCTGGTAGTCGCACGCGGATTTCAACGGATCCTCCGGCACGCCTTTACCCTCGTTACAGTTCTCGGGTGTTTGTTGTTCGCGGGTAAACAACTCGCGGCTTATACGTTGCGGATCCGGTTTCAGCAAACCGAGACGCACACCATTTTTCGGATCGCTGTGACGGGCGATGGCCAGATCGGTTTTTTGCAGATCCGGGTAGGTCGAATCAAACTGGACATTACGCGCGAACAGAGTACCGGTTGAACCCATTTTCGGGTTCCAGATGTCATTGCAAATACCCGTCAGCGTGCGGTGGCGAATCAGTTCCCCGCTGCATTCCTGGGGACCGCTGCCGCCGACTTCCTGATAAAAAGGATTTTCAGGTCCAAGGCGCATTTCCTGCCATTGGCTGAGTCTTGACCCGGGCTTGACGCCCATACCCTTGATATAGCTCTCGTACGTATAGTTATCGAACAGATTGAACTTGATCAGCTCTATGCGTTGGTATTCCAGGTCGATCAATGACCCATCGATGCCCCGGCCGTTGGGTTTCAGATGTTCGCCAATGAGTGTTTTCGCTTTCGAACCTTCCTTTCTGCTGGTTGCGTCACCGCTGGCCCAATAGTTCGACCAGTCGACCCAGGGTGTGTGGCGATATGTAACGGCCTTTTCCCCGCCACGACATAACGCGGCGTCTTTCGTTACTTTTCCTAGAAAACGTTCGGCGCGGTCATCGGCTATTGGTCTGAAGCCGTTTTTCACGACCTCTGCGCAGGCCTGTAACTCTTCGCTCGGCGATTCTGTACAGCCGGACAGACCGACCGAAAGCACAAATACCAAAAAAATAAACAGGGTGTTAACTTTCATGCAAACACTCCCTTCCCTTGAACTAGAATCCGGCGCGCAGGCCGATGGTGCCGACATGATTGTCGATAAAATCATGACCGATCAGGGTTCGACAGTTAATACAATGTATGAATATCTCCCGGCACAATGACTGTGAAACCGAGATTGAGTTCGAAGAAATCTCGGTCGGGGTCTTCGGTTTCGTAGCTGATGCGGGGTTCCTGTACTTCCTTAATCGGCCAAAACGCGTCACTCGCGGCTGTGTGACACACTCAATAAAAATAGCTAGTCGGAAGGTTTCACATTTACAGGCAAACTTCAGATCCATGATTCTCCGTATGAGATGTTGGATGCAATTTCGCTTTGCTTTCATTCCTCGCGCACTTCAAGTTCGTAAGGTCCTCCCGCGCTTAAGTAGGACTATAGTAGTCGGAGTCGGCCACGCTCTTAAAAGCAAAGGAGACGGGATCGTCTGAACCCGCGCTGCTCGAAGCGATTTTGCTCTCAGCTTGATCGTAAGCGCTGACTCGTGCGATAAAACCTCCGGATGATAGTTTTCGCATGATAATTCTTGTCTTGCCGGACATTTGGCCAGGCGTTCGATATCTGTAATAATCTCGATCTTTATCCGAAGCTACTACACCTTTGGTGCTTCCTCCGAATTGGATCACATTAGCAGCTGTTATCTGATCATTTGATTCATTCTCTTTCTGAGAATTATTTCTTACCGGCAGCGATTCATTGGCTTTATTCTTTCCACCAGAACCCCCTGTTTTTTCAACCGGTGGCGGCTTCATTTCTTCTTCTATGAAGCGTGCGAACGTCTCTGCATTCCCAGTTGCTACGTCGATTGTCTGACCAATATCAGCAATTTTAGATTGTACTACGTCGGTGGCGCCTCTCTCTTTAGCCTCGGCCGCTTCCCTGATCTGCTGTGCGACAAGGACAATCTGCTTTTCGTAACCGGAGGCTTTGTCAATACATTGCTGGAATTGCTGAGAATCCAGCTTACCTCCATCCAGTACGGCGCAACAGGTTTTGAGATGCAGGCCAACTTTTTGCGCGCTCTCGGATAACTCCTGGATTTTCTCGCGACTGACAGCGAACGCACCCTCGTTCTCGATGACTTTCAGGCTAACTTTTAGTTCCGGTGCAGCCTGGGCAAAGATGTCATCGCAAGGGGAGCGCCAAAGAAGTAGTGCAGATAGACCTATCAACCCAAACAGGGCAATACCAATCAGAAAGGTCTTGGATGAAATAAAGTGTGACTCCTTGTCGACCATTTTGCCTCCCGGCATAACCGGTGTTAATCGAATTTTGTTGTCGCTATACCAGCAAGAGTACCCAACAACCAGGGCTTGGATGCTGCGCAAAACGTTTCTTACATTCCTGCAGCATGGCGTCACAGTGAGTATAGTCGAGAATCGCAAACAGGTTGCTTCCAGCTCGTAAATGCGAATAGCTGCCCTGTGTAAAGTGGATAGGTTGATTCTGCTGAATGAGAGTTTAGGGTCGAGGCTGTGTGAAAACTCAAAACTAGTGCTAAACAGGGGGTACCAAAACCATTCCTCACATGCCGATCGCAGCTCTACGAGCTTCTGGTGGAGTCGGTTTTTTGCGAGGTGTGTTGCAGTCAGAGTTTTCACACAGCCTTGACCCATAGCAGTCATTTAGTGAATCCTAATATTCACGTCAACCGGATAACTGAAAACGGCCTAAAGCCACCTAAGCAACAATTCGCCATGCACACGTTTCTCCCTTCGCTCGCTGTTTGCGGATAGACGGAATAATACTTGACAAAAAAAGTCAGGAATATATTCTTGACCTATAACCTGATTAATATTGTCGGGTATTAAGTCGAGACGTGGCACCCTTGGAATCCAGACAGCTCCGCTGAACAGGCAGCACTGAACGGATTGAGTCACGTGCGGTGCACGGTTGTGTGAGACAGATACATTGCAAAGGAGTTAATGATATGACGACCACACTGACTGCAGAACAGATAAGCAAATTGGTTGAATGGATGGAAGACAGGAGCGTCGATACCGATATTCACAGCCAGGAGCGCACTTATCGCAAGCAGTTGCTGGATGGATTAGGGGAAACGCACGTGCGTAAAATGGCCTTTACAGATGGCATTGTGCTCAGCAACGAACATCTGGGCGTAATCGAGTGTCTACGCGATTATTATTTGGAATTTGGAGAAGCCAAAAAAGGGCGCGATCTCGAGGGGATGCTCGATGAAATATTTGCCGGTCACGGTGGTCGCAAATTCCTATGGCACCTGTTTCCGAATGGGCCGGTAACACAGGGTATGCGTATTGCCGGGTTACCTGTGCCACCGCATACCGGGGACGCGGGTTTCGGTACCGTGCGCTAGTTCTGCAGTCGCGAGCCACTGGTAACATTTGTGCAGTAGGCTGTTCCGATGTAAATCGTGGATCCGACAGCGTGCCGATTAGCTGGTAAATATTCGCGTATCGTTTAATGAATTCTTCGTTTTACTCATATAAACTCGACAGCTATTGCTTTTTATTTTCTAGACACAACATTTAGCTCAAACTAGTAGTAGACACTTGCTGAACCGCTCATTGGAGCGGTTTTTTCTTTGACGGCGAATGCCCCCATCTTGGCCGAACTTCCCCGTACGCAGCTGAGCCAAGGATCGGCCCCATTGGTCTTGTGAACGGCAGGTAACGGCCCCAACCCGGACCTATTAGACCGATTCAATATTAGATTTCTCTAACAGGCGGGAGACGACCCAAAGAAGACGTTGGATAAAATCGATCAAAACCGGTTAGGTTCTCGTGTGTGACAAACATTACATATTTCGTAATGCGAATTAAGTAGAGTGGGAACAAAATGGCCAATGAAAAAATGCGCCACAGTCGGCTCTGTAGTTCATAAGTGCAAGGGCGCCATAACTAAACAATTTTGAATGGGGAAGATTATGATGAAAGTGGTTCAGCTTGTACGTCTGAGTTTGTTGGGGGCAATTTTTTACTCTTCAACATCATTTGGTGTGGCATTGGATGTTCAAGGCGGTATTTTGTTTGGCGCGTCAGAGGTCAATGTAAATGGAACGCTTTATGACGTGCAGTTTTTAGATGGTACTTGTATTGAGTTATATGGTGGCTGTGATGAGAATACAGACTTCCCTTTCACCAATCCGCTGGATCTTAGCGATGATGCCTTGCTTGAGGCCGCCATGACAGCTTTGTTGGAACAAGTATTTATTGATTCTACGTCAGGCGCATTCGATACCAGTCCCGAGCTGACCAATGGCTGCACCGATATTAATGGTTGTATTGCATTCACTCCCCTGTGGGTTAATGTGGGTGCAAATTCAGGCGGCGTTAGGTCGGCGACGAATGTAAACGTTGTAGAAAATTCCTCAACTCGTGATCGAGTTGGTGCCGGCGGTGGGGGTGGCTTTCGTGACAATGATACGTATCCAGACACGTTTTTCCCCGACAGGGATCAGAC
>Ga0316187_10006342_pt1 | contig 10177 bp, 12 predicted proteins | sample CroRivburrow1_MG_FD_204927 | JGI IMG/M metagenome (GOLD analysis project Ga0316187, IMG submission 204927) | Coastal sediment microbial communities from Maine, United States - Cross River worm burrow 1 | ecosystem: Environmental > Aquatic > Marine > Coastal > Sediment | place: USA: Maine... | reverse complement strand
CACAGAATTTTCAAGGTAGAAAGCTGATCATCCAGAATCTCAAGAGCGGCAGACCAGATGAAATACTTTAAACCGGGCCATCCAGAGCACTTGGTTGTTAATAGTAAATACTATTATTAATATATTGTTTTGCTCCTATTGTTTTTATTTGTCAGGGCCATATATTTTGAGTTAAGCCGATGATCAACAATTACCTAAATGAAAAGAGCTATAGGATCACGGCGAATCAAAATCAACATAAAAAAACAATGAACCTAAAGGGAGTTTGTTATGAGTATGCGAGGAGACATAATTTCAAAAGAGTATCAAAAAATGGTGTGGGTACGAGACAAAGATGGCAAGGAGTATGCGTGCTACTTAGATGATCTTCAAAATATAAAGAAGAAGGACGACCTCACAGACGAAGAAAAAGAGAAATGTCTGGATATAAGCCAGGTCTTGGGGGCCAATTGGTAATTTACTGAATTACCCCCTCTGCGGCTGCTAATTATCCCCTCCTGCAGTCGCAGAGCTCGCCGACCATGTCGCATTTTGGCATGGTCGGTGTTTTTTTTCACTTACCATTTAGTAGTCTATGCCCGGTGTTTTTCCAGACAAACACAAATGCCCCTTCTACTGCGCATCTAAGGACTGAGATGTTGTCCCTGAAGTGAAGATTCCTGTATAGATCCATAGCATTCACCAATGTTTAGGATGGAAACATTGATCACTAAAGCAAATCGCTAATTCTGAATCTCACATTGAGATAGAGATCTGGTATACCGAAACGATCCAGGGAGAGCTGGACAATGTGGCTGTCGGGAATGCCGGGCGGGAAACTGACCATGATGGGATAGTCTCCGGACATATAACCGGCCCCTCCGCAGCGCCAGCATTCATAATAGCCGACTCCACCGGAGCCTCTGCAGTTCGGACAGTGGATCCGCGCCGGTACGGTGATATGGACCTGGCCGCCCCGGAAGGCCTGATCAGGGGTAAGGCTTACGACCGCGGTGAGGGATTCTGGCCGGTCTGCTTTGGACCATATGTTTTCGGCAAAATTGCTAAAGACGTGGTCAAACAAGGCATCAAACGACGGTCGATAATTCTCAAACGATCTGGTCAAAGAGGCTTCGCCCAAATCAACCGGACCCTGCTCTGGTACTAAAGGCTCCGGTTCTCCCTGACTCTTCATCGATTCAACTTTGGATCCATGCGGACTCGTCGATCGTTGCTGCGCTCTTCTATTATCATAAACCCGACGCTGAACTGGGTCACCGAGCACCGAATAAGCCTCTTGAATATTCTGGAAGGGCGAATGACCTTCACCGCAGCGGTCGGGATGAAACTCTTTTGCCAGCCGCCTGTAGGCTGCTTTTATTTCTTCCTGGCTTGAGCTCGCGGGGATACCCAAGACTATATAATAATTTTTCGGCATGACAGATCCTCCTTCACCTATCCAAGCATCAAAAATGATCCGCTATCCAAAATGTTGTAATCTGCTTTTATCCGATCTGTTTCTGATTCGTTCCTTTTTCTTAACCCTTTTGACTGGCTCGCTGACCCATTTTCGACCGAGGATTGAACCGGGACTTGGCTGCCAATTCTTTAAATAGCTGTTCTTCCTCTTTGCTCAAGGCAGTGGGTACCTGGATCTCCAGTTCGACAATGATGTCTCCTGCCTGTCCACTCTTCTGCGGCAACCCTTTGCCACGAATACGCAGCTTCCTGCCGTTCTGGGATCCTTTGGGGATCGTCAGCGTTACTGAACCGTCCACCGTTTGTACGTCGACCTTGGCGCCGAGCGCTGCCTCCCAGGGAGTTAGCGTAAGCGTGGTATACAGGTCATGACCATTTACCTTGAATCTAAAATCTGGGGCAATATGGATGCGCAGCCTCAGGTCTCCAGGTATCCCCCTAACCGAGCCCTTATCTCCCTGACCGGGAAGTCGTATGACCGAGCCATCGGTTATCCCTTTGGGGATTTTCACCTGAAATGTCCTTGAGGTCGGATGGGCCTGACCAACTGCGTCATGTTCGTAGGACTGCAGGGAAATGGTCTTACTGGCACCGGAGATTAGCTCGCGCAGGGTGATCGTTATATCGGCTTCATGTGATTGTCCGGGTCGGTCAAAGTCGCGCCAATGCGACTCCTGCTTACCAGAATCATGGCCAAACAGACTGTGAAAAAAATCGCTAAACCCACTCTTCTGTCCAAAAGAGTCATCATTGCTGAATCTAAATGTTCTGGTACCTCCGGAATGGTTGTTTCCTTGCCGGAACATCTGTTCCCAGTTCGAGGCGTTGTTATATTGCCCATCATTCGACCAATCCTTGCCATAGGTATCATATAGCTTTCGCTTCTCAGGATCCTTAAGAACTTCATTGGCCTCGTTGAGCTTCTTAAACTCCGCTTCAGCGCTTTTGTCCTTGTTGACATCAGGGTGATATTTGCGCGCACGCTTGCGGTAAGCACGATGGATCTCTTTCTGCGATGCATTCCTGGGAACACCCAGTATTTGGTAGTAATCTACGTACTCCATATCATTACTCGCTTATGCACGACCAAACATTCAACAGGCCCCTAAAGCTGCTAGACATACGAATGGTTCGTTTCGGGTCCCTCTTCTTTAATAGTACACTTAGATTTTGATATACGCCTGGTACTGCCTGTAGAACTAGTAAGTCAAAGTTTGCTTGTCTTTGACAAACTTCCTCAATTCGCCCACGTTTCGCTCGGTGTAGTTAACAATCCTCTCGAACTTGACTCGAAACTGATCTTCCCGATCAAGCATATTATCAGCCTTTTGCTGCAGTTTTTTTCCTTCCTCGAGATAGCGATCGACATCTTTGATCAACTGTCGTCGCTTCTTGTGTTTTTCCTGTTCGGCATCGACAAACGGTATCAGCCTACCGATGCAGAGTTCGACCAGGTAATCCCGGGGGAGATTGTATTTGTCCGAGATATCGTCGAGCAGCTCCAATGCGTTTCGACTCAGCACAAAGGTCTTCTGCCGGCGCTCGTCTTCTTTTTGCTGCATAGCCTGCGATTTGCTGGCGACTCGATCAAGCGTCTCCCGGTTCTGGACAAGCTCGTCTATCAAAGACTTCTGCTTCACTTCTAAATGAGCGGCTGCAACTTTCAGTAGATCAATCATCTGATCAGACAACCTGAAGGTCGCTCGCACAGATTGCTTGCCCAGGAGTTGCTGGAAGCTGAGCTCTAGGCCTTCTGTCTGGCTGGTTTCTTCAGTTTTCACATTACACCTCCAGTGCCTATATGGTAAGGCAAAATAATTACTTAATCAAGTAAATAATTATTAGTAATATATATAATAAAATATTTAATACATTTTTTATTGACATGGTTTTTATAATAATTATTTTTCCGGTAAATCAGGCTTGAGTAAACAAAATCCGAGGCAACAATAATCGTCTCGGCTCAACCAAAAACAACGTCAGATAGGAGGTAGGTCATGTTTGCGAGAATCAGTGATATTGACAGAATGTTTGACGCGATGGGATTACTCAGAGGCCGGTTCGACAACATCTTCAGCGAGTTTGACCGGACCTTAGGCTATGAACCAAAATGGTCAGTAGTCAGCAACTATCCGAGAACCAATCTTTATGACAAAGGAGATCAGTTTGAACTGGTCGCCGAAGTACCAGGATTGGCCAATGAGGACCTTGATGTGAAGATTCAGGGTAATTACCTGGAGATTACCGGGAAAAGAGAGGTTAAAACGCCGGAGGGCTATCGTGCGCATCGCAGCGAGCGCGGCTCGGCTACGTTTACACGCAGCCTTACACTGCCATCAGATGTTGATTCAGCTAAGGTTTCGGCAACGCTGAAGGACGGTATCCTGGTCTTGACTCTGCCAAAGTCAGAAGCCGCTAAACCACGGCAGATTTCTATTAATTAAGATTGGGTATTATAGAATTGGTTAAAGGAATTTAACAAATGGAGGACGCTATGGACGGCAAAGATTTAACCCAAAAAGAGCAAGGGGCAGTCGAGTCAACCAGGAACCTGCGTCAGGTGACTCCGCTGGTTGATATCTATGAAAACGACGAGGAGATTCTGCTGCACGCCGAGATGCCGGGGGTCACGAAAGATGACATCACCGTCAACATTGACAACGGCAATCTGACGCTGTCAGGTGTCAGGTCAATGACCCAAGATGGTGCGGCTGAGTGGGAAGAGTTTGGCGATGTCCAATATCAACGGGCTTTCTCGGTACCACAGACCATTGATGTTAATGAGGTGAGTGCAGAGCTTAAGGACGGAGTTCTGGCCCTGCATTTGCCGAAATCCGAAGCGGCAAAACCCAAAACCATTGAGATCCAGGCTGGATAGCAATCTTAAAATCTACGGAGCCGTCCTGTCTCGGCAGATTATTGATGGGGCGGCTTTTCACATTAAGGAGTCAAGTCTTGATGTGATGATAGACTTTCGGAGTAACAGCTCTAGAGCGAGACATAATGCTTCTGGCTGCCCACGCTGATCCAGCCGTCCCCAAGCACAAAAGTGGGTATCTTGTACTTCATCGAGGCCTCGGCCTGGGGGGCGATATTTCTGATCAGCTCCAGCAGCCGGCCGACCCGCTTCCGGCGCTGGGTAGGCAATCCGGCCAGATAATCTTCAATCGACATTCTCCACCCACCATAAAAGACGGCCCTGCTGGCAGGGTCGTTCACTCACTATATTTCTGCAATTTATTCTGCAGAGTCTTGCGGGTGATTCCCAGGCGCCTCGCCGCCTCACTTTTATTGCCGTCGGTTTCCTTGAGGGTCTGTTTGATCAGTACTTTTTCGGCTTCCTGCAGTGTCGCCGGTTTGGCTGTGCCGGCCTGCGGATTTTCCTGAAAATGTTTCTGTAGGGCCAGCGGCAGACTTTTTTCGGTGAGATGATTGCCACGCATCAGGATGACGCCCCTTTCGATGGCGTTTTCCAGTTCCCTTACGTTGCCGGGCCACGGGTAAGCGGTGAGATGCTGCATACATTCCCTGCTCACCGACTCGACGGTGCGCCGGTTTTTTTCGGCAAATCGCTCAATGAAACGCTCGGCCAGAAGTTCGACATCGCCCTGCCGCTCTCGCAGCGGCGGGACTTCAAGCGTTACCACATTGAGCCGGTAATAAAGATCTTCTCTGAATCTGCCTTTTTCGACCTCCTCTTCGAGGTCCCTGTTGGTGGCCGCAATAATCCTCACATCCACGGAGATAGTCTGGTTGCCACCGACCCGCTGCAATTCACCCTCCTGCAGCACCCTGAGTAGCTTGACCTGCATAGCCGCCGAGGTCTCACCTATCTCGTCGAGAAACAGGGTGCCCCCGTCGGCCTGCACAAAGGTGCCGTCACGCTGCCGGTCTGCCCCGGTAAAGGCTCCCTTTTCGTGGCCGAAGAGCTCCGATTCCAGAAGGTTTTCAGCCAGCGCCGCACAGTTGACCTTAACGAAGGGCTGGGCGGTTCTGTCGCTGTTGCGATGCAGGGTTTCGGCGACCAGTTCCTTACCGGTGCCCGATTCCCCGGTTATCAGCACCGTCGCCTCGGTCGGCGCCACATAGCTGATCATGTCGAGCAGTTCAAGAATTTCTGCTGAATTGCCGATGATCGGAGTGTCGAGTCGACCAGGCTCGGGCCTGGGTTCTCTTTTTCGCTCCTCCACCCGGTGATGATCCAGGGCCCGCATCAGGGTCAGCTTGAGACGCTCGAAATCAAGCGGTTTGGTCAGATAATCATGGGCCCCGCGCTTGATCAGATCAACGGCGTCATCCACCGAGGAATAAGCGGTCATGATAATCACCGGCAAAGCCGGTTTAAGTTCGCTGATGCGGGCGAACGCTTCCAGCCCGCTCATGCGCGCCATCTTGACGTCCATCAGAACCGCATCGAAATCGCGCCTCTCGATCACACTGACAGCGGTATCTCCATCATCAGCTTCGATGCAGTTATAGCCCCATTCCTTGAACATGGTGCAGAGCATATAGCGGTGCACCTGTTCGTCATCGACCACAAGAATATCCACGCCGGAGCTTTTAGAACTCACTGTCAGCCTCTAGTCTTCAATCGCTGATCTTCTGGAGCAGCCAACTCATATTTTCACCGAGCTGCCGCATGGTCTTCATCCCCTCCTCATCCGAGGCTACCTCGCCCTTTTCTCTGCCGATTCCGATATTCCAGTAGCTGGAACCGACGATAATCATCTGGCTTATCTGAAAAAAGTGATTCATCGTATCGAAGGCATGAATGGAACCGGCCCGGCGAACGGCAACCACGGCAGCACCGAGCTTGCGCTTGTAGAGTTCTCCGTTGGCCCGACCGACCATGCCGCTGCGATCGATCAAAGCCTTCATTTCGGTCGATACATCGGCAAAATAAGTCGGAGAGCCGAGGATGATGGCATCGGCTTTGGCCATCTTCTCGACACACTCATTGAGCATGTCATCCTTGATGGCACAGCTGCCGTCTTTTTTCTTGATGCAGACAAAGCAGGCCTTGCAGCCCTTGAGATTGCTGCCGGCCAGCTCTACCAGCTCGGTCTCGGCTCCCGCCTCTTGCAGCGGTTCAAGTACCGTTTCAAGCAGCAATTTGGTATTTCCGTTCCTTCTGGCACTTGCACAAAACGCCACGACATTCATGATGAAATCCACCTTGTTATGAGTTGTTTTTAATGGTACTGGTTGACGTAAAGCGACACCAGGGGGAACCAATACTTATTGTGTCCCCATCCTCCTGACCTATGTCGCCACATACAGCAGATACCAATAGTACCACTATTAAAGACCGGGAACAATTGTTTACCACAGGCTTCCTTACCCCGCAAACCAAGCAGGTAGCACACCCCTTATGGATACCATTCTCATCCTGACCACCGGCGGCACCATCGATAAAGTCTACTTCGACGCCAAAAGCGCCTACGAGGTTGGGCCGCCTAACATCTCCACCCTGCTCGCCGAGCTCAACCTGTCGATCAGCTATCGCATTGTCCCGGTTCTGAGAAAGGACAGTCTCGATCTCACCGATGCAGACCGGCAGCTGCTCTACGATCATGTCGCCGACAGTGAAGAGACGCGTATCCTCATTACCCACGGGACCGATACCATGGTCGAGACCGGGATCAGTCTTCAGTCGATAACCGGCAAAACCATTGTTCTCACCGGGGCTCTGCAGCCCGCACTATTCAAGACCAGCGACGCACTCTTTAACATCGGCTGCGGTCTGACCGCGGTACAGACGCTGGACAGCGGCGTCTATGTTGCCATGAGCGGCAGGGTCTTCGAGTGCGACAAGGTAAAGAAAAATCAGCGAACCAATCGCTTCGAACCATTGGCTTGACGGGGAGCATAGAATGAAGGGAGAAACCTTAAACAACCTGGTACTACTCACACTGGTACTGATAATTTCGCTGCTGTTTCTGGCCATGATTCACCAGTTCCTGATGCCCATGTTCATGGCCGGCATATTTTCGGCCATGCTCAGCCCCTTCCACCGCTGGCTTACCGGCAAGCTTCGCGGCCACAAACATCTAGCTTCACTGATCACCATCATTGGCATCGTTTTTCTGATACTGGCACCGCTGTCCGTCCTGGTCGGCATCGTCGCCGCCCAGGCGGTAACCGTCGGTCAATCGGTCACCCCCTTCGTGCAGGCCTTTATCAACGAACCATCAACCCTGACCGAGTATCTTGACGGGCTGCCATTTTATAAAGAGATTATGCCCTACCGGGACATTCTCATCGAGCGGGCCGGTCAGGCGGTGGCCACGGTTTCCACCTTTCTGGTCAATTCTCTCTCATCGGCCACCATGGTGACCATTCAGGCCCTGTTTGGCACCATCATAATGCTCTATGTGATGTTCTATTTCTTTTCCATGGGCACGGTTCTGCTGGACAAGATTCTCTACTACCTGCCCCTCAGAGACGAAGACGAACGGCGGCTGCTCAAGCAGTTCACTTCAGTGACCCGGGCAACCCTCAAGGGGACGCTGATTATCGGTCTCATGCAGGGGACGATCTGCGGCCTGGGGTTTTACTTCGCCGGTATCGAAGGTCCAGTGTTCTGGGGGACCGTGATGGCGGTCACCTCGGTGATACCGGCCTTCGGCACCGCTATCATCTGGGTTCCCGCAGCCATCCTGCTGGCCCTTATCGGAGACTGGGCCGGGGTGATCATCCTGGTGGTGGTCTGCGGCCTGATCTCGGGTAATCTGGATAACCTGGTCAGGCCCCGGCTGGTCGGCAAGGACACCGAGATGCACGACCTCTTTATCCTCTTCGGCACCCTGGGCGGCATCTCGATGTTTGGAATCATCGGGATTATCGTCGGCCCGATCATCGCCGCCCTGTTCAGCACCATCTGGCAAATCTACGGGGATTCATTCAAAGAATACCTGCCGGCGGTGGGTGATGCCCTGGAAAAATTACGCACCCCACCCGAGTCCGACTCCAAAAACAAGGAAGAATAACCGGCCTGCTCAGTGACTGAAGTTGATTGGCAGGCGTCCGCCCGCAAACCACTTTTTGCGCAGGTAGTAGGCCATGACGATGCCCAGCCCGATGATGACCCAGCCTTCGTAGCGACCCATGTTCACCACCAGGGCGAAAGCCACCATCAACAATCCCGGAATAGCCAGCATCAGATAGTAGGTCCTGGTATAAAAAGCAAACTTCACCGCTGCGCTGAGACTGAGCAGAAATCCGACCAGCACTGAAATAGCATAGAAGGCGACGATCTTGAGCTCATTGGCGCCAAACCCGAGGGTCAGCAGGATGGCGGTTCCATGGACCACGAATATCGATCTATAGTCGGTACCATGGGGATTGCTCAGAATCTGCGGCAGGGCCCTGGAACGAACCAGGGTCCGTTTGCATCATTGACGATTTTGTGATTGAGTGTTTTTACACTATCGTTTGGTTTTTCCGGGAGAGAACGTGGACAAATTCAACCTTTGCTAACGCCATTGAATCTAACTGCCATCTGCAATGTGCTCAGCACGCTCCTGCTGGTAACCGGTGGGTCAATGATACTGCCGGTCATCTGCGCCCTGATCTATGGCGAAGATGATCTGTTCAGCCTGGGGCTGTCATGTGCGATTATAGTTTCCATAGGTCTGGTGCTGCGCCGATTTTTCCGCAGGATCGACGAGCTCTCGTTCAAGGATGGCCTGTTCGTGGCCACCATCGGCTGGGTCATTATCTCCGCCCTCTCCGCCCTGCCCTTTATCATTCACGGCTCCATTCCAGCTTTTACCGATGGCTTTTTCGAGATGATGTCCGGTTATACCACCACCGGTGCGACTATTCTGACCGACATCGAAACACTGCCCCACGGTCTGCTCTTCTGGCGCAGTCAGACACATCTGCTTGGAGGAATGGGCTTTCTGACTCTGACAATTATATTTCTGCCCCACGGTATGGGCGGGGTGCGGCTTTTCAGGGCTGAATCGAGTCCCGGTCAGATCATTACCCGCGATAAATTCATCGCCAGAAACAGAGATGCCATGATCTGGCTCTGGATTATCTACCTGGCCCTGAATCTTCTCCAGACACTGCTGCTGGTGCTGGGAAAAATGGACCTGTTTGATGCCCTGTGCACCGCTTTCGGCACGGTCTCTACATCCGGATACTCACCCAAAAACGCCAGTATCGGCCACTATGACAACGCCTATTTCGACTGGGTAACCATCTGCTTCATGTTTCTGGGCGGCATGACCTTCGTTCTTTTTTTCCAGATGCTGCGCAACAATTTCAGAGAGGTAAGAAAGAATACCGAACTGCGCTGGTACGTGAGCATTCTCTGCATCTTCTGTTTGGCCGTCTCCTTCGATCTCTGGTTGCGCGGTACTTACAGCAGTTTTTGGGAGTCGCTGCGCTACGGTACATTCCAGGTCACCTCGCTGCTGACGACCACCGGCTTTACCACGGCGGACTACGAACTCTGGCCCCAGGCCGCTCAGATGTTTCTCTTTGCAGTCTGTTTCATCGGTGCCTGTGCCGGCTCCACCACCAGTGGTATCAAGATTGTTCACTACGCGGTGATCTGGAAATACCTCTACGGCTCCATTAAGAAGATCTACATCCAGCCCATGTCAATCGTCTCTGTGCGGCTGAATGGAAGACCGGTGGAGCAGAGCGTCATCGACCTTGCCGTCTGCTACTTCATCGTCAATATTCTGCTGGTCCTGTTTGGCGGCTG
>Ga0316187_10006341_pt1 | contig 10179 bp, 4 predicted proteins | sample CroRivburrow1_MG_FD_204927 | JGI IMG/M metagenome (GOLD analysis project Ga0316187, IMG submission 204927) | Coastal sediment microbial communities from Maine, United States - Cross River worm burrow 1 | ecosystem: Environmental > Aquatic > Marine > Coastal > Sediment | place: USA: Maine... | reverse complement strand
AATTGTAGCGTGTGCTGTGCGCACGGCGCACGCTACGCCAAATGTTTATAGTGCCTGCCATGATTTGTCATTCAAAAACCATGAAAATGTGCACTATCCGTAGGGTGGATAAGTGCAGCGCATCCACCCGACATTAGAAATACTTTCACAAGCCTAAAGAGGATTGCGAGGTAAAATCATAGGCAAGCTTAATCAGATGCAGCTCTTGGATAATAACGTCTGGTAATACAGGATACGTATCAGGCGATGCTGGGTCACCTGGCTTTTGTAGGAGTTCCTCATTGCTAATCTCTTTGTTACCGTCCCGATAACCCTCAAAGCGTATTCTTCGATAGCCGTAGCCAACATGCCATTATACGAAAACATTATATCGGAAAAAATTACCACATTTATAAAACATAGATACTCCTTGCCGTCCTTTGGCGGTTTCAATACGTTAATAAATGTTAACAACAGTATGTTTGTTATTGTTAAAAATTAATTTTGGCCATCTTAATCAGTCTTGCACTTAACCTTAAATTTGTTTCAATTACTGCCGCGAGATCAATGGCAATCTTCACTCGACTTTTTTTGGTAAAAAAAGTGATCATACCTCCGCTATCGGAAAATTCTGAAAAATCGCCAACGGTAAGTACATCTCTTCCCTCAACGGCAGAAAAAACTAGGGTAGCAAGGTCTTTCCTATCGGCCCCAATAAAAATCATATGGCACTGCGCAAGTACGCTTGACCCTGTAAGCACAAGCACTTTTCTGCCATTAACAATGTTATTATGAATGGTATGTTTTACCGTTTCGCTGATTTTTTCTCCACCCAATAAACAAAAATTAAACGGGCTGTCTAGGTTTTGAAACGCGGTCTCCGGCCAACGAACGTTCTTTGGAAAGTTTACCAAATAAGCCGCCTTAACTTGGTGTTCCTGAATCGTTTCAGATGAAATATTTGAGCAGAATAATAGCCCACAAACCACACAAAACGTTCTTGTTAACAACAATGTAACGAGGAAAGAGTTGGATGCAGATTTCATTTTAAAGCCAAGCCAAATACAAATTTTATATTGTGTTATCTAATTGAATTTATAGATATAGATCTAAGGTCTTATACGCAGCAAAGGGTATTTATTAGCATGTAAAGTGACACATCAGTGAGTCCGCACAAAGACCAAGGGAGGTTATAGTTATTTTAGTTTTCTTTTTCGAATACAACTTTTTTGTACTATGCTTTAAATTGTCCGCCCCTATTTTTTTCAGTGTACATGACTACTGAAACGATCTCAATGATGCATATTTATTATTTGTGATTTGCCTACGATAAATTCTGAAGTAGATGTAGTACATGTCCTACAAATATACAGGCAAGACAAACTTGCAAAATAGTTTTCTCGTAAAAGTGCCTTAAATTAGCGCATTACTGTTAATTAAATTTATTTTATGTTTAAGTTCCTGAGGCCCCACATGATATCTTGGTCGATGATATAAAACCCTTTGCTATATAATACAAAATACAACATACATGTTAAACGCGACAGTAATAAATTTCAAAAAACATAATCTTGTTAAACAAAGGATTTGGCAATTTATTTTTGTAGCCTTTAATACTGTGCCCTTAGTTACCTGTTTGATATGCACCAATGCCTTCGCTATTCATTCATTTGACGAAGATTATGCGTTAATGGAGGTATATAAGCAGCGGCTTGAGAAAGCCAATGCCGGAAATTCTTCTGCCCAGTATAATATTGCGCTTATGTTTGAACATGGCAAAGGTGTTAAAAAAAGCCAAACTAAGGCATTTCAGTGGTACAGTAAAGCAGCCAAACAAGGCAACGACAAGGCCGCTTTCAAAATAGGCTTTAGTTTTCTACACGGTAAAGGGGTAAGTAAAAATTACACCGAAGCCATTAAGTGGCTCAATATATCCGCACAAAAGGGTAACGCGCGCGCCTTTTATACACTCGGTTATGTATATGAAATAGGCAAAGGCGTAGAAATAGATCTGGAAAAATCATTACATTGGTACAACAAAGCGAAAGCGGATGGATATTCGGTCGCAGAAAAACGCATTGCACCAATAACTAAAAAATTGGGAAAAGAATCACTATCAACCACTATATTAAAAAATAAACGCCCAGCACACGAAGAAAAAACGATTGCTGCTGTTCCTAATGTTTCAATAACAAAAATTTCTACACGTTCAAACGTCACTACAGAACTACTCGCCGGTGGCTGGTCAAGAAGTGAAAAACCTGCTTTAATCCTACCCTCACGTTTAACACAATGTATCACTTATGGTAAAAATATTGAATGCACTGCGACTGAAATCAATAGCAATATTGGGTTCGCTAACATCCGTTACGCAACAAAATCTGTAATACATGACATAGAAGATTCAGGTAATTTTGTAATTTCTTACCGGAAAAATATTCTGGGGATTTCAATCACCGACAAAAAGTTAATAACTTCAGGTGATACACTACCAATCAAGCTGGGCTGGCAAGACAAAGAACATTTCTTAACTTGTTCATTAAAAAATAATGAAGAGCTAAATTGCCGACAAAGTGAACTTCGGGATCTAACTTTTAGTCGAGTAGTACAACAATAAGACCAAAACTTCGAACCACACGAAGGCTGTAGAGATTTTGGACAAATATTGCCTTACTCTATTCCTGCTAACGACTATTTATTCGAATACTAGTCCGTCTCTATAAAATCAGTAAATAACTGGCTTACTTGTCTTTATTTTCACTGCTACATAACATAGCTTCCTGCGCCATAAGTCTTTGTAACTTATAGATATTATTAATTTCTCAAATGTTATGCTGGGCGCCCACCATAACCGATGATACAATTTGTTTACTATTATAACGATTATTAGCACCACTTCAGACTGGGGAGTTTATTTATGTACGGAATTTTACAGAAGTATCTATTACCCGCCACGTTGCTGCTTTTTCTTGCAGCTTGCTCCAGCCGTTTCACCTCACACATATCGTTTTAATCATGCAGGCCACTTAGACCACTTTTCCTGTTTAGTATACGAGTTAGTATTCCTAAAACTCACATAGAGAGGGCTATATTCACAAGAAATTATACTCAGAGCAACTCAATAAACTATTGAGGGATACTCGAAAACAACTGCCCTGAATCCGTTGTTTTATTCGATGTTTGAGTAGATATTGATCAAAACCATCCCTTTTTATAATAGATTTGATAATTTGATATAATGTCCATATTATTATTCGATAAAAACTAAACAATATAATCGTCATCGGTGAAAATCAATTGATTATAGTCGGTGACAAAAGTTGGTTTAGCAAAAAGCGTTTTCCAAACAAAGGTAAATACATCGGTACTAAATATTAAAATGTTTTTATTTATGTTTCCACGTGTAATTCATTTGTAAGTAAGACTATACCGTTCGCACACTTTAAAATTAAGCAGGGGAAAGTTATGAGAGACCACAATATATGGGCGATATTACCGCTGACAATACTCGTATTGCTGTCAGGTTGTAATAACAGTGTAGAGGAAGCCAGCCAACCCTTACCACAGGATATAGCCCCGCCTACATCGGTAATAAGTGTGGAACTCAACAAAGAACTTCAGTCAGTCATGGCACTTTCCGGAAATCTGAGCGTGCAATTGAGCGTGGACGACACCCAGGCGCAGTCTATGACTATTACAAACATGACAGCCCACATAAGCTTAACAGCCGAACAATTGCAGGGGGAGCGCCAGTTGTACGTTGCGGTACAATACTCGGAAAACGGTTCTGACACTACCGTGTTGTTAGCTGAAGCGGAAAAATTCAGCAGCGATTCGCAGGTACGATTTACTGATGCTGAACTAAATACCGTTCCCTACGATAAAGACAACAGCGGCGAAATCGAACAAGCAGAACAACAGACTCTAGATGCGGACCTGGATAAAAAGTCCAATCTTGCTGAAATTTTACTAGGTGGCAACCCACGAAATCCGGGACCAACGTTTTTAAGCCACGACAGTATTCAGGTGCCAGAGAAACAAAGTCAGCCAAATGGCCTCTATGCGGTGTATACGGCAAAAGCGATATCACCCAGAGACGACGCCAACCTGAGCTATACCATAGCCGGTGGCACAGCGGCGGATCGATTCACGATCAATGCAAGCAGCGGCGTACTGAGTTTTGTCGATGATAACAACATTTCCTGGCCGGCTTTTAGTTCTGGTGGTAACAATGATTTCACCGTGAACATAAAAGCCGACGACGGCACGTTATCAAATACGCGCATGGTAACAATCACCATAACTGATGTGTTTAATTTGCAAGTCACAATCGGGACGAAATCGCTCAATTTCAGTTGGTTTGAGGTACCTAGCGCCGACTATTACAAACTGTTGGAAAATCCTGACGGTAACAGTGGCTTCAGCGAAGTGCCCGGGGCTGACCATATTCAGGAGATAACCTATAGTTACAGTATTACTGCGTACAACTTCGATGCGCCTAAAGCACGCTATGTATTACAAGCCTACGATATAAGTAACAATTTGATCAAAAGCAGTGCAGAGCTGAATATTACTGACTCAATATTAGCGGCGGTTGGTTATTTTAAGACACCCAATGCTAGTGCAGACGATCGGATTGGAGCTAAAAGTATCAGCCTCAGCGCCGACGGTGCCACTTTGGCAGTTGGAGCTTATTGGGAAGACAGCGGTGCTGCCAGCACCGGCCTGAACGGTAATCCTCAAGACGATTGTAAAAATGCCGACGGCTCGCCCAATCCTGCGCCAACTAACTGCGCCACTAATTCAGGCGCAGTTTACCTCTTTCAGCGAGACGGCGGAAATAGCGGGCAATGGGATAATGGCGACTATGCCGCTTACATCAAGGCACCCAATGCCGATGCTTACGATTATTTTGGCGTCAGTCTCAGCCTTAGCGCCGACGGTTCCACACTGGCGGTTGGGGCTCTTACTGAGGATAGTGGTGCCGCAGCCACTGGCCTGAACGGTAATCCTCAAGACGATTGTAAAAATGCCGACGGCTCACCCAATCCTGCGTCAACTAACTGCGCCACTGATTCAGGCGCAGTTTACCTCTTTCAGAGGGGCGGCGGCAACAGCGAGAAATGGGACGAGGGTGACTATGCTGCCTACATCAAGGCACCCAGCGCCGATGCAGACGACCATTTTGGCAGGCACGTCAGCCTCAGCGCCGACGGCGCCACCCTGGCGGTTGCGGCTTATCAAGATGACAGCGGCGCAGCTGCCACTGGCCTGAACGGTAATCCTCAAGACGATTGTAAAAATGCCGACGGCTCGCCCAATCCTGCATCAACTAACTGCGCCACTAATTCAGGCGCAGTTTACCTCTTTCAGCGAGGCGGCGGAAATAGCGGGCAATGGGATAATGGCGACTATGCCGCTTACATCAAGGCACCAAATGCCGATGAAAACGACCGGTTTGGAAGTAGTGTTAGTATCAGCGCCGATGGTGCCACACTGGTAGTGGGGGCTTATTTGGAAGATAGCGGTGCCGCCAACACCGGCCTGAATGGTGATCCGCAAGACAATTGCCAACTTCCTGATGGCTCGACAATTCCCTCACCTACTAACTGTGCAATAAATTCAGGTGCAGCATACGTCTTTCAACGAGGAGGTGGCAACAGCGGGAAATGGGACGACGGTGACTATGCTGCCTATATAAAGGCACCCAATGCCGGCGCTGGCGACCTGTTTGGAAGTAGTGTTAGTATCAGCGCCGATGGCGTTACCCTGGCGGTGGGATCTACTAGAGAGGACAGCGGTGCCGCAAGCACTGGCCTGAACGGTGACCCACAAGATGATTGTAAAAATACTGACGGCTCGAGCAATCGTGTGTCAACTAACTGTGCCACTAACTCAGGCGCAGTCTACCTCTTTCAGCGGAGCGGCGGCAACAGCGAGCAATGGGACGACGGCGACTATGCCGCCTACATAAAGGCACCCAATGCCGGCGCTGGCGACCTGTTTGGAAGTAGTGTTAGTATCAGCGCCGATGGCGTTACCCTGGCGGTGGGATCTCAATCTGAAGACAGCGGCGGCGTTGGTACTAGCCTGAATGGTAATCCGCAAGACGATTGTCAAAATGCCGATGGTTCTACCAATCCCGCCCCCTCTAATTGCGCACCAAATTCAGGTGCAGTCCACCTCTTTCGACAGAGTGGTGGCACCAGCGGGCAATGGGGCGACGGCGACTATGCATCCTACATCAAGGCACCCAATGCCGATGCTAATGACCTGTTTGGAATTAGTGTCAACCTCAGCGCCGACGCCGCCACCCTGGTCGTGGGGGCTTCCGGCGAGGACAGCGGAGCTGCCAGCACCGGTTTGAACGGTAATCCGATTGACGATTGTTATCATGACGACGGCTCGCCCAATCCTGCATCAACTAACTGCGCCATTGATTCCGGTGCAGTATATTTGTATTGATTTAAAAAAGAAAACGGGATTAGGTGCACAATGAACCAAGATATATCAAATTGTTCTTTAATTGGAGGTGATTGGGATCGCACTTAACCAAACAATTGTTAGCTACACCACACAATCCCCTAAATTACCCTTACACAACACACCTGAATTCAAGTAGTAAGTGCATAACCCATGAGATTTCTGCATGGTGTTACTCTGAAAGTACAAGCCGTGGCACTTTCAGATATTCCCCTAATTTGGATTCACTAGAACATGGCAAGAGTGATGCGCCCACCAATAAAACTATAAACAAGTCTAGTGAATTCTCCCTGTCTAGCTACCTGACCTGCTAAGGGTTTTTCTTGCACCCAAGTAATTAGTTACTCTAATTATTGCTGGCGGATTAACTGCGTGTATCATACGCCAATATGTCACGCCAACCGAACAGTCAGAACTAAACTGTATGGTGCACAATTGATTAACCTAGAATAAACGATTTATTTTCGTGAATACAAGCCATAGATTGCTGCGCGATTTCCAATTCTTCATTGGTTTTAATGACTAAAATCTTGCACTGCGATGATGGTGCCTGTATCTCCATCACTTCAGCTGACACGTTGCGGTTTTTTTCGTCATCCAAGACAATACCCATTCCCGCCAGTCCTTGACAGACCTGAGCTCGGACGACGGCAGAATTTTCACCGATACCGGCGGTAAATATCAAGGCATCCAAACCACCCAAAATTGCACTATACGCGCCGATGTATTTTTTAACGCGATAACAATAGGAATCCAGTGCCAGTTGCGCTCCATGGTCTCCTGTTTGTGCCAGGCGTTGCACCTCACGCATATCGTTTTCGCCGCACAGGCCTTTTAGACCGCTTTGTTTGTTTAATTGTGATGTGACAGCATCATTGTCTTCACCACTAGCAGCGCCAATATAGCCAGGAATTGCCGGATCTAAGTCACCACTACGCGTCCCCATGACCAGACCTTCCAGGGGCGTCAATCCCATAGAGGTATCGATACTTTCACCGTTTCTGACCGCCGCCGCACTCGCGCCATTCCCCAGATGTAAACTAATCATCTTCAAATTCTGTTTGGGGCTTTTTAAAAAAAGCGCGGCCTGTTTTGTCACATAGGCGTGTGAGGTACCGTGAAATCCATAACGGCGAACCTGATAATCCCTATACCATGACTCGGGCACAGCGTAACGATAGGCGTATTCTGGCATGGATTGGTGAAACGCAGTGTCGAAAACGGCGACTTGTGGTAACTCGGGAAATAAATTTAAACAGACTTCAATGCCTGTGATGTTGGCCGGATTATGCAGCGGCGCAAGTCTACTCAATTTATGTATCACATTGAGTACGTCTGTGTTAATTATTGTTGGCTGCTTAAAGCGCTCGCCGCCATGCACCACCCGATGCCCTATTCCCGATATTTCCAGTTCTTGATTCGTACCGACCATGGCTTTTTGTATCATATCAAAGGCAGCACGGTGGTCGTCAGTAGCCTCGGTAACTACCGTCTTTTTCATTTCACCGTTAGGCTGGCGTTGTTTGAGTGTGTGTTGGGTATTGGCTTTACCGATACGTTCTACTACGCCGGCGACTAGCACTGTATTTTTTATGAGGTCTATGAGCTGATATTTGATGGATGAACTGCCACAATTAACGACTAAGATGTTCATTGCTCTTGTGCTTGAATCGCTGTAATCGCCACGGTGTTCACAATATCGGTTACGCTACAACCACGGCTAAGATCGTTTACTGGTTTATTCAGACCTTGCAACACGGGCCCAATGGCTATGGCATCCGCTGAGCGTTGTACGGCCTTGTAAGTATTATTGCCAGTATTTAGGTCTGGGAAAATAAATACCGTAGCATGGCCTGCCACATCATTGTCGGGCAGTTTAGTCTTTGCCACTTGAGTGTCGATGGCCGCATCGTACTGCATTGGGCCCTCTATTTTCAGTTCGGGTTGTAATTGCTTCGCCATTTTTGTGGCTTCACGCACTTTATCTACCGCGGCACCTTTACCGGAACTTCCTGTGGAATAGGATAACATGGCAACCCGCGGCTCAACACCAAACATCTTCGCTGTTATGGCTGAATTAATGGCAATATCGGCTAATTGTTCTGCATTTGGATCGGGATTAACCGCACAATCGCCATAGACTAATACCCTATCTTCGAGACACATAAAAAAGACACTGGAGACAATTTTGGCGTTAGGTTTGGTGCGTATGGTTTCAAAGGCTGGGCGTATGGTATGTTGCGTAGTATGCACCGATCCGGACACCATACCATCGGCCTCACCCATGTAAACCATCATGGTGCCAAAATAACTGACATCCGCCAAGGTATCAAAGGCCATTTCTCGCGAAATACCCTTGTGTTTTCGCAATTCAAAATAAGTATCCGCAAATCCATCACGCAACGGCGATGTTAGTGGATCGATAATATTCACGTTTTCGAGACTAAGCCCCAATGCAGAAATTTTTTCACGGACAATCCTGGGATCCCCTAACAGGGTAAGCTCACAAACACCGCGTAATAATAATATTTCGGCAGCCCGCAATATTCGTGCTTCATTACCTTCGGGTAACACGATATGTTGTATATTAGTTTTTGCCCTTTGCACCAGTTCATATTCGAACATCAAAGGTGTGACACGTGTTGAACGAGAGGACTCAATACGTTTGCCCAGAGCGGGCAAGTCAATATTTTCTTCAACTAATCCCAATATTGCTGCGATTTTACGTTCATTTTCTGGTGCCAACTCGACACTAATGGAACTGACCTCCATGGCCGTTGTAAAAGTATCCGTACTAACACCTAGTATGGCAAACGGTGGGTCACCTAGCCCTTGTAGTAATTTTTGCACTGAGGCGCTGGGTTCTATGTTTCCCGTTAACAATAGCCCAGACACCTGCGGATAAGCCGAAGACGGATAAGACATAAGGGTGCTCAAAATGATATCGGCGCGATCACCAGGCGTGATTATCAGACTACTTTCTTCGATATAGGTGAGAAAACTTGATATGGACATTGCGGCGACTTTATAATTATCGACTTCTCTATTTAAAGTTTCGGTCGACGAATAAAGTTGCTTCGCGTCTAAGGCGCGCGCAATATCACCTACGGTCGGTTTACTTAAGGACGCCACATTGGGCAGCACGTAAGCCGGGCACCTTTGTCTGGAAACACGCGTTGCAGCCAGTGCCTGCTTGATTTCACCCGCATGATGTGGATTAACTCGATTAACGATTGTTGTCAGAATATCGGAATCACGCTCTTCCAATAGTTTATGAAAGGATGACGTTGCCGCCAAAACTTGTTTTATATTTCGACCCTCGCCTCTTACCACAGGAATAATGAGGCAGCCTAAATTGTTAGCCACATCGATATTAAAATCGAATTCAATGGCGGCTCCTGCACTTTTAAAATCTGTGCCGACACATAATATAATATCGTATTGACTGGCTAATTCTCGATAACGAGCCAGGATAAGCTTGAGTAAATCTTCGTATCGATTATCTTTTAGGTACTCCCGCGCAGTATCTTGAGTACAGCCATAGAGGCTTTCATAAGATTGCGTGAGCCCAAAACGTGTGGCAATCAAGTGTATTAAGGGATCGGAGGACGGTCCATCAACAATAACAGGGCGAAAAAATCCTATTTTTCCCGAGTGACCAGACAGATACTCCATAAGCGCCAACGCAATGGCGGATTTGCCACTACCTTGCTCTGC
>Ga0316187_10006339_pt1 | contig 10180 bp, 5 predicted proteins | sample CroRivburrow1_MG_FD_204927 | JGI IMG/M metagenome (GOLD analysis project Ga0316187, IMG submission 204927) | Coastal sediment microbial communities from Maine, United States - Cross River worm burrow 1 | ecosystem: Environmental > Aquatic > Marine > Coastal > Sediment | place: USA: Maine... | reverse complement strand
TATAATTGCAAAAATAACTGGTGGCTGGTTTGACTTCGATGTTGTTGTTGCCACGCCGGATGTTATGGCGCAGCTTGGGAAGTTGGGGCGTTTGCTTGGGCCGCGTGGGTTGATGCCAAATCCAAAAGCTGGTACAGTCACCATGGATGTTGCTGGTGCAGTGTCAGATGTGAAGGCTGGTAAAATTGAATTTCGTGTTGATCGCTACGGGATCCTTCATGTTGCTGTCGGTAAGAAATCATTCGATGCCGAGAAGTTGCAGCAAAATATAATTGCTTTTATTGAAAAAGTTTTGCGGTTAAAGCCGCCTGCTGCCAAAGGGGCCTATATACGTTCGATTACCTTGAGCAGTACAATGGGGCCTGGTGTATCTATTGATAAAAACGCTGTGTTATTGGATGTTAAGAGTTAAAAGCTAAGGGCTTACAATTAATATGAAACAAGATAGAAACCCAAGACCCGAAAAAGCTTTGGCGGTCGAAAAGCTTGCTGAGAAATTAAGTACTGCCAAAAGCGTTTTTTTGACTGACTATAGTGGGCTGTCAGTTGCTGAAATATCGCAGTTGCGGCGAGAATTCAGGAAAAATGGTGCAGAATATTTGGTGGTAAAAAATACACTCGCTCGGTTAAGCGCTAAAAGCACAGGGCATGATGGTATACTACCATTTTTAGAGGGTCCGACGGCATTGGCGTTTAGTTATGATGATCCTGCAAGCCCTGCTCGTGCAGTCGTTAAGTTTTTGCAAGATCGAGGCAAAAAAGCATCACAAAAGCCTGAAATTAAGGCTTGCATGATCGAAGGGGATGTTTTACCCGGAAAAGATGCGTCTGCAATCGCCAACTGGCCAACACGTGATGAACTTCTTGCCAAGTTGGTAGGTAGTCTGAATTCGCCAATTTCCGGTCTTGTGATGACATTGGCCGGTGTTCAGAAAAAGTTATTGTATGCGTTGAATGCAGTGGCTGAAAAAAAATCAGAAAATTGATATATTTATAAATTTCAAATGAAATGAATCGCTTGATTCATTCCCTGAAACTCACTTTTAAGGAGGAGCTAATCGTGGCCAAAGAAGCAGCTGGTCAAATCGACACTTTTATTGAATCAATTGAAAACATGTCGGTTAAAGACCTGAATGAATTGGTATCGGCTTTGGAAGAACGTTTTGGTGTAAGTGCTGCCGCGCCGGTTATGGCAGTAGCAGGTGGTGCTGGTGGCGCTGGGGTAGCTGAAGTCGAAGAAGAGCAGACAGAATTTGATGTAATTCTTAACGCGGTAGGATCACAAAAGATACAAGTTATCAAGGTTGTGCGTGCGATAACAAGCCTTGGTTTGAAAGAAGCAAAAGATCTTGTTGATTCTGCTCCAAAACCTGTCAAGGAAGCCGTTTCCAAAGATGAGGCTGAGGAAATTAAAGCAAAACTTGAAGAGGTTGGCGCAACCGTAGAAGTTAAGTAACAACAGGATCTGGAATTATTCCTCATTTTAAGGATGGTGCTAAATGTCCCGTAATGGAACATTCTCAAAACGTTATACTTTTTCTCGATTAACTCCGGTAATTGAGTTTCCTGATTTGCTCGATATCCAGCTAAGTTCATTTGAAGATTTTCTTCAAGTAAATGAACGGCCTTCGGAACGTATTAATACGGGTATGGAAGCTGTGTTTCAAAGCGTTTTTCCTATTGTTGACAGTCGGGAAAACTTTTTGCTGGAATTTATTGAGTATTATATAGAACGCCCGAAGTCAAGTGTGCCGGAGTGCAAGGAGAGGGGAATTACTTATTCAGCCCCTTTAAAGGCGCGCCTTAAGCTTTCTGTAAAAGATGATGGTGGCTCTGATAGCGAATTTGGCGAAACAACTGAGCAGGTTGTGTATCTGGGAAACATCCCATACATGACGGATCGAGGTACTTTTGTAATAAATGGTGCTGAGAGAATCATTGTAAGTCAGCTTCACCGCTCGCCAGGCGTTTTCTTTGATGAATTGCAGCATCCTAATGGGACTAAGATGTACTCAGCTCGGATAATACCGCTACGCGGTTCCTGGGTAGAGTTCACTACAGACATCAATGATGTCCTTTACGTATATATAGATCGAAGGAAAAAATTCCCGGTCACTATGCTTTTAAGGGCTCTTGGGTACTCTACAGATCGTACTATTTTACAGCTCTTTGATCTCATTGAGGATGTCAAAGTTAAGTCTTTGAAAGTAAAAAAACACATTGGTAGAGTACCTATATCAGACGTTGTTGACCTTGAAACAGGGGAGCTAATACTCGAGCGTGGCGCAGATATTTCAGAAGACAGTCTTGAGCGACTAAGTGCTTCCAATGTAGAGGTTATTACATTGCTGAAACACGATCCTGCTCAAGGTCCTGAGCTTATAAGCACGACTCTGAAAAAGGACGTAACCAAGTCTGAAGGTGAAGCGCTCGAAGCCATTTACAGGAATTTGCGTTCCGGGGAAGCACCGGATATTGACACAGCTCGAAATTTTCTGGAAAGGCTCTTTTTTAATCCAAAACGATATGATTTGGGTGAGGTTGGCCGTTATCGATTAAATAAAAAACTAAATGTCGATGCCGACGTCAATACTGCTGTTCTTGATCGGCAGGATATTATCGAAATTATCAAATATTTGACTGAAATGCGTAACGGTCGAAAGTCCAGCGATGATATCGATCATCTTGGCAACAGGCGTATCAGGACCGTTGGAGAGCAATTGTCTGCTCAGATGAGTGTCGGGCTTTCACGGATGGCGCGTACGATCAAAGAGCGAATGAATTTACGAGACAGTGAAAAGCTGACTCCGCAAGATTTAGTCAATGCACGGACTATCTTGTCCGTTATAAACACCTTTTTTGGTACTAGTCAACTCTCTCAGTTTATGGATCAGACAAACCCTTTAGCTGAGCTGACGCACAAAAGAAGACTTTCTGCGCTGGGGCCCGGCGGCTTAACCAGGGAGCGTGCTGGCTTTGAAGTACGCGATGTACATTATACACACTATGGTCGGCTTTGCCCGATTGAGACACCGGAAGGTCCAAATATAGGACTGATTTCCTCTCTCACCACATACGCCCGCATTAATGAATTTGGATTTATTGAAACTCCATACAGAAAAGTTGAAGGCGGGATGGTGAAGGATAATGTTGATTATCTAACCGCGGATGATGAAGATAACTTTGTTATTGCTCAGGCTAATGCGCCTTTGAACGATGATGGCAATTTTACTAATCCGAGAGTAAAAACTCGCTTTAAAGGTGATTTTCCGCTTACGGTCCCTGACGACGTTCATTATATGGATGTATCGCCGAACCAGATGGTCTCTGCCGCAGCTGCACTTATTCCATTTCTTGAACACGATGATGCAAACCGGGCTCTTATGGGGTCGAACATGCAACGACAGGGAGTTCCATTGCTGAGGCCTCAAGCGCCCTTTGTTGGAACTGGAATGGAAGAAACAGTCGCAAGGGATTCCCGTGCACTTATTGTTTCCGATGTTGATGGATTTATTGAATCTGTAAGCGCTGACGAAATTATTGTACGACAGGACCTTGATGAAAGAGAAGACGTTGACGAAAGAACCAAGCTTCTAAATTTTGAGGACGACGGCCGATTCCGATATTTGACTACCAAATTTAAGCGGTCCAATCAGGATACTTGTATAAACCAGAAACCTGTTGTTTACCCCGGCCAGAAGGTTAAGAAGGGCGATGTACTGGCAGATGGTTGTGCAACCGAAGACGGCGAGCTTGCGCTTGGCAAGAACGTGCTTGTAGCATTTATGCCGTGGAGAGGGTATAATTTTGAAGATGCTATTGTCATGTCTGATAGAATTGTCAGGGATGATGTATATACATCAGTACACGTCGAAGTTTTTGAATTACAGGTACGCGACACCAAGCGAGGCGAGGAAGAGCTAACTCGTGAAATTCCGAATGTTGGTGAAGATGCAACTCGTAACTTGGACGAAACTGGAATTATTCGAGTTGGAGCAGAAGTTTCAGCAGGTGATATACTTGTTGGAAAGGTCACACCGAAAGGGGAAACAGATCCTACCCCAGAAGAAAAGTTGTTGAAGGCAATTTTCGGTGAGAAAGCCGGTGATGTAAAGGACGCAAGCCTTAAGGCACCGCCAGGACTAAACGGTATCGTACTTGATACTAAGTTGTTTTCACGCAAGAAACGTGATGCAAAAACTAAGAGGCAGGATAAAAAAGAGCTTGATGAGCTTGAAGCCTGGCTTAGTGGTGAGAAGGCGCGGGTACGAAAAAAACTTAGTCAAAACCTGTCCACTGTGCTGAAGGGACAGACAAGCAATACTTTGCGCGACCTGTTGACAGGAAAGGCTATTGTAAAGGCGCATACAGAATTTACTGCCGAACGAATTGATGAACTTGAATTCGAACATTTGGATTTAAGTGAAGGGCTTTGCGAAAACAAAGAGTTGAATAGTTTTGTTGATCTGGTTCTCAAAGCCTATAAGCAGAAAAACGATTCTCTTGAAGAAGAATTTGAACGGAGAAAGCTGAAGATAGTGGTTGGCGATGAATTGCCCCCAGGCATAGTGCAACTTGCCAAGGTTTATATTGCTCGCAAAAGAAAGCTTATGGTTGGCGATAAAATGGCGGGCCGTCACGGCAATAAAGGAGTAGTGGCCAGAATTGTTCCTATAGAAGATATGCCATATATGGAAGATGGTACATCCGTTGATATTGTCTTGAATCCTCTTGGGGTTCCTTCGCGGATGAATCTAGGTCAAATTTTTGAAACTAACTTAGGCTGGGCCGCCCTGAAATTGGGGATTAAGTATGCCACTCCTGTTTTTGATGGTGCTACCCATGATCAAATTCATGAAGAGATGACAAAGGCCAATCTTCCTGTGAACGGAAAAGCCGTACTTTTTGATGGAATGACGGGCGAAAAGGTACACTCAGATGTTACTGTTGGGGTTATCTATATCTTAAAACTTGCCCACCTCGTTGATGACAAAATTCATGCCCGTTCCATTGGACCGTATTCACTCATTACACAACAGCCCCTCGGTGGTAAAGCGCAATTCGGTGGTCAGCGGTTTGGTGAGATGGAAGTCTGGGCGCTTGAGGCCTATGGTGCTGCTCATACGTTGCAGGAAATTTTAACTGTAAAATCTGATGACGTTCGTGGGCGAAGCAAAGTATACGAGGCCATTGTGAAGGGCGATAATTTGCCTGAACCTGGATTGCCTGAATCGTTTAATGTTCTTATTCGGGAATTACAGGGGCTTGGTCTTGATGTTGAGCTTATAGAAGAGAATGGATCTCTGCTAAAATAAAGATCAGTTTTGAAGCTTGCTGGAAACCGTTTTTAAAATTGATCCATAAAGAACCTTTGGAGGTTTAACCTTGAATTTCTTTGGCAAAAAAGATGCTCCACCAAAGCGTACTATCGTTGCAATCGGCATAAAGTTATCATCACCAGATAGAATACTGGAAAGATCGCACGGTGAAGTAACAAAGCCGGAAACCATCAATTACAGGAGTTTTAAGCCCGAAAAAGATGGTCTTTTTTGTGAGAAAATATTTGGTCCCGTAAGGGATTGGGAATGTCATTGTGGCAAATATAAGCGGATTCGCTATAAGGGAATTGTTTGTGATCGTTGCGGTGTAGAAGTTACAACCAAAAGTGTTCGTCGTGAGCGCATGGGGCATATAAGCCTGGCAGTACCCGTTGTTCACATCTGGTACTGGAAATCTTTGCCTTCAAAAATCGGTTATATTCTCGGAATTGGCCCTAAAGATCTTGAACGTGTCATTTATTATGAATCTTACGTCGTTATTGAGCCGGGAAATAGTGGCCTGAAACGAGGCGAATTGCTGGCCGAAGAAGATTATTATAAAATTTTGGGAGAGCAAAATGCCGTAGAAGATAGTGACTCTCCGAAATTTGTTGCCAAAATAGGCGGTATTGCAATTCTCGAGCTATTAAAGGGAATTGATGCTGCTTTGTTGTCACGTGAACTACGCGAAATCGTTAGAACAGAAACTTCATTTCAGCGAAAAACTGACGGCCTGAAGAGGTTGAAGGTTGTTGAAGCTTGTCGAAAAAGTGATAATCGTCCAGAATGGATGGTTATGTCTGTCATTCCAGTCATACCACCTGAACTTCGTCCTTTGGTACCTTTGGAAGGTGGACGTTTTGCAACATCAGACCTAAATGACCTCTACAGACGAGTAATTATCAGAAATAATCGTTTGAAAAAACTGATGGAAATCAAGGCACCTGAAGTAATTCTGCGTAATGAGAAAAGAATGCTACAGGAGGCAGTCGATGCATTATTTGATAATGGTCGCAAAGCTGCTGCGGTTCGCGGTGATGGGAACCGTCCTCTTAAATCTTTGAGTGATATGCTTCGCGGGAAACAGGGTAGATTTCGTCAGAATTTGCTGGGGAAACGTATCGATTATTCTGGACGCTCGGTAATTGTAGTCGGCCCAGAGCTGAAATTGCATGAGTGTGGGTTGCCCAAATATATGGCGCTTGAACTATTTAAACCTTTTGTTATCCGAAAACTTGTTTCCAAGGGATATGTAAAGACGGTCAAGAGCGCAAAGAAAATGGTTGATAAGAAGAGCGCTGAAGTATGGGCATTACTTGAAAAAATTGTGTCAGACCACCCCGTACTGCTTAACCGTGCTCCTACGCTCCATCGTCTTGGAATTCAGGCATTTCAGCCAGTTCTTATTGAGGGTAAAGCCATACAAATTCACCCACTTGTATGTGCTGCTTTTAATGCTGACTTTGATGGTGATCAAATGGCTGTGCATGTACCGCTTTCTTATTATGCGCAAATTGAAACCAGCCTTTTAATGCTCGCAAGCCATAATATATTGTCACCAGCGAATGGACGCCCGATTTCGGTTCCAAGTCAAGACATAGTCCTGGGTTTATATTATCTAACAAAAAGCAAAAAGAATGATAAGGGTGCTGGATTCCGATTTTCCAGCAAACACGAAGCCATCATTGCCCATAATAATGGTCATGTCAGTTTGCATGCTCTTATTCAAGTCCGCTTTGATGATACAAAGCTAGAGACAACGGTTGGTAGATTGATTTTTAATGATATTCTTTCTGACGAAATTTCATTTATTAATGAGTTGCTGACAAAAAAGCGCATTGAAGAGGTTGTAAGTCAGGTGATTCGCACACTAGGCAATTATGAGTGCGCAATTTTTCTTGACAAACTTAAGCGATTAGGTTTTTACTACGCTATGTTGTCAGGTGCTACAGTTGGTGTGAGCGATGTACTGATACCTGAAGAAAAGGCACAGATGCTTTCTGATGCTTCAGAAAAAGTTGAAAAGATACAAAAACAATATGAGATAGGTATCATTACTGATGGAGAGCGCTATAACAAGATTATAGATATCTGGACGCATATAACAAGCGATATTGCCGAGATTTTATTTGAAAGACTTGCAGAGGATAGGGATGGGTTTAACCCAGTTTTTATGATGGCTGACTCAGGCGCAAGGGGTAGCAAAGAGCAAATACGGCAGCTTGCAGGAATGCGTGGGCTTATGGCAAAGCCTCAGAAAAAAATGACTGGTCAGATGGGCGAAATTATTGAAAATCCCATTACTTCAAATTTTCGCGAAGGTCTTTCAGTTCTTGAATATTTCATATCCACTCACGGTGCAAGAAAAGGATTGGCGGATACTGCACTTAAAACTGCGGATGCTGGTTATCTTACAAGACGTTTAGTGGATGTTGCGCAGGATGTGATCATTTCTGTCGATGATTGTGGCACTATTTTAGGATTACGGATTGGTGATCTCAAAGAAGGTGAGGAAGTAATTGAGCCATTGCAGGACAGAATTCTTGGACGCGTATCTGCTGAAGATGTTTATGATCCTGAGACAGGGGATGTCATCGTAGATGCAGGTAAAATTATACAGGAAGAGATTGCTCTGGCAATCTCAAACGCTGGAATAGAAACAGTGTATATTCGTTCAGTTCTTACCTGTGAAGCTGAGCGGGGAGTTTGCTCAAAATGCTATGGTAGAAATCTTGCAACTGGCAAGCCCACAAATATGGGAGAAGCTGTTGGCGTGATGGCGGCACAGTCTATTGGGGAACCCGGAACGCAGCTTACGCTACGAACTTTTCACATTGGGGGGACCGCATCTCGAATTGCTGCTCAGTCACAGGTCGCATCGAAAAGCGATGGTAAGGTAAACTTCGAGATATTAAAATCTGTTACGCAGGCCGATGGGACTACAGTAGCTGTAGGGCGAAATGCAAAACTTAAAGTTATTGATAGTAATAACCGCGTTTTATCTCAATTCGTTATCCCATACAGTGCGGTTCTAAATGTAGAAGAAGGGCAACCAGTTAAAAAAGGAGATATCTTATTTAACTGGGATCCTTATACCGCGAGTATTGTTTCTACTGCTCATGGTGTCGTTCGGTATGTTGATATAAAAGAGAATATAACAATGCGAGAAGAGCTGGACGATACAACTGGCCTTAAGCAAAGTGTTATAATCGAATCCAGAATGCGGAATCTCAATCCTGCTATCCACGTTGAAGATAGTGAAGGAAATAAGATTAACGCATATATGATACCGACGCGTTCTCACCTGCAGATAGGCGATGGACAGAAGGTTGTTCCTGGGGAAGTTTTGGTTAAGATCCCACGTAGAATTTCCAAGACTAGAGATATAACGGGTGGTTTGCCAAGGGTCGCGGAATTATTTGAAGCCCGAAAGCCAAAAGAGCCATCAATCGTTAGTGAAATTGATGGTACAGTAAGATTTGGCGAGATAAGGCGTGGCATTCGCAGAATAATTGTTACGTCACGGGATGGAAAAGATGAAAGAACATACCTTATTCCTTACGGAAAACATATTTTAGTGCATGAGGGTGACTATGTCGAAGCTGGCGAAAAGCTATGTGAAGGCTCAATAACCCCACATGATATATTGAATATACTTGGTCCTAATAAGGTGCAGGAATACTTGGTTAATGAAATTCAAGAAGTATATCGACTGCAGGGTGTAAGAATCAATGATAAACACATTGAAGTGATTGTTAGACAGATGCTTCAAAAGGTTAAAATTGAAGACCCCGGAGATACAGCATATCTTGAAGGAGACCAAGTAGATAAAATTCGTTTTTTACATGAGAATGAAAGAATACGACATAAGCTTATCATATCTAACCCAGGCGATTCTGAATTTGCTTTTGAGGAAATTATTGAAAAAGAAAATCTGGATGAAGTTAATGATAATTTAAGGAAGGCTGGGAAGGAAGTCGCTGAATTTAGACAAGCGGTACCGGCAACATTTCAACCTCTTCTTCTCGGGATAACGAAGGCATCGTTGACTACAGATAGTTTTATATCAGCAGCATCATTTCAGGAAACGACACGAGTTTTAACTGATGCTTCCATCGCGGGGAAGAAAGATTACCTCCGTGGGCTGAAGGAAAATGTAATCATGGGAAATCTAATACCTGCTGGTACGGGATTAAGTAGATACAAAAAGCTTCGGGTTAAGGCTATAGAGAATGGTCATACAGAAGATGCAGAGTCCGGTAAGGATGATGTGCAAACTGCTGTAGGATAAAGCAGGGTAAATTTCCTGGCAACAACAAAAGTTATGGTAAAATAAATAAAAAAAGTTGCGATTGACCAAAGAGTGCCCTATATTGTAAGTCTGTAATTTTATGGAGGTGTTTTGCCCACGATTAATCAACTTATTCGGCATGGACGCAAGCGGATTCTTAAGAAAACAACCGCTCCTGCACTTGCCGGTTCGCCTCAAAAGAGAGGTGTTTGTACGAGAGTTTATACAACTACGCCCAAGAAGCCGAATTCTGCTTTGCGGAAAGTTGCGCGAGTGCGGCTTGCTAATGGTTTTGAGGTCACTGCTTATATACCTGGTGTTGGTCATAATTTGCAGGAGCACTCTATTGTCTTGATTCGGGGCGGTCGTGTTAAGGATTTGCCTGGTGTTCGTTATCACATCGTTCGTGGTGTCTATGATACTAGTGGTGTGCAGGATAGGTCGCAAAGCAGGTCCAAGTATGGAACTAAGAGGAAGAAGTAGGGAATAGATGCGTCGTAGACAAGCAGAAAAAAGGCAGATACTGCCTGATCCGAAATATAAGAGCATAGTGGTTACAAAGTTTATTAAC
>Ga0316187_10006338_pt1 | contig 10180 bp, 12 predicted proteins | sample CroRivburrow1_MG_FD_204927 | JGI IMG/M metagenome (GOLD analysis project Ga0316187, IMG submission 204927) | Coastal sediment microbial communities from Maine, United States - Cross River worm burrow 1 | ecosystem: Environmental > Aquatic > Marine > Coastal > Sediment | place: USA: Maine... | reverse complement strand
CATTGTTGGCTCTGACGATGTTGTCCTCGCCGGCCTTAAGCAGGCCTCGTGGCGAATCGGCCCAGGTGTTCAGCCTGGCCGGATCCTCCCCGGTCTGCACCATCGCGTAGCGATAGGTCTCCTGGTAAGGAAACAAGCGCAAATACTCCTCGACCTGCGCTTCAAAATCTGTCCCAGGGGCTTTGGCTGCGATGCTCTTTGCCTCAGCTGTGGTAGATTTCTCGGCGGCAAAGGTTGACGCCATTGGCGCGAGAAGGACAGCGACCAATAATCCTGTTGCGGTCAGAGTGGCTGTTATTCGCATGGTATTTTCTCCATTGTTAGTTTCAAAGGATCTGGATGCGTTCGCACCCAATGGCGTATCCAAATGGAATTCGTGAACACTTTTTGGATGGGTTTTTTCGTGATCAGTTTGTATATGCCACCAATGATCAGCGCAGGAATTGCGCTAAATCCAATTAGACCAAATGCCTGGCTCGCAATGTAAATCAGGTTTGGATAATTCGGGCTTGGAATACCGCTTACTCGAATCATTGAAAGGATTATGGCCGTTACGAGGCTTGCAGCTACCAGCCCCAAGAAACTCCACTTTGTCATCAAGCGCATATTTGTTGATTCCGTTGAGCCGACCCTGCTATTAGAGATCAGATTGCACGGCTCGCGCAATGACTACTGTCAGATATAAAGAGCCCCGCCAGTGGGGGGAACGCTCAGCCGCCGCTGATGGTCTTTTACCCTCCCGAAACGTTGGCATCGTCTGGAACGGGAGCAGCCCGGAGAAGTATTCCAGTTGGGCATTCGGTGTGTTCAACGACTGGTTTGATGCCGACCAGGACTTCGATGACAGTGCGAGCCAGTTTGTCGGGCGCCTGGCCTGGGCGCCATTCAGGACAAAGGATGAGAGCAACCTGCTGCATCTTGGAGTTGGTTACCGCTACTCCGATGCGAAGGAGGGTTTCCGCTACAGGACCGGGCCGGAATTCAACAAGTCACCTGTGTTTGTTGATACCGGATTTGGCACCGAAAACGGATTGTTGCCGGCGGAAAATACATCGACCTACAACCTTGAACTTTCATGGCGCAAGGGCCCTTTCTGGCTTGCTTCAGAGTATTTCCGAACCGATGTCAAGAATACTTCGCTCGAGAACCCGGAGTTTGATGGCTATTACGTTTCTGCATCCTGGGTCCTTACAGGTGAAATGAGGCCATACAACAAGAAAAACGGTCTCTTCCGGCCAGTATCAATATCAAGGACCGTCTACCAGAACGGCAAAGGCGCCTGGGAAATTGCTGCACGTTATTCAGATATAGATCTTACCGACGGCCAGGTCCATGGTGGTGACATGCAAATCGCCTCACTTGGCCTGAATTGGCGGTTAACACCATTTTTTGGATTGGGGGCAAATTACCGCTATGTCTGGAATACGCAGGATGGACTCGAAGGCAACAGCAGCGGCTTTATGACGCGGATTTTGTTGATGCTGGATTAATATAATCAGGTACTCGCGTGGTCGAAAATTCCGTTTGTGGCCGAACTGCGAACCAATCTCCCCAGACAACCTCGACCAGGGAATGTCTGCTATGCGATTGATAGCAGAAGTTGCTTACATTGCCTGGCAAATGACCGCCTTCTGGGCGGTGTCAGCCCCGAGGCGTTCGAGCAAGCCTCATTTTGAAGGTCCGGGGTGTCTCGCTATCGGGGGAAGTCCAGCAACATGTGCTTTGTTTTACTTATCCGCGGCGTAACAAGTTTTGCCATAATGGTCTCCGCGGTTGTTTATCCGTGAAGCCGGGAACTCACCGACGCGAGCTTGAATCATTCGGCTGTGGCGCAGCTGTTGCTTCCTTCGCGCGCATAAACAAATTGCTCTCTCATAAGGACTCTACAATGAAGCTTCGCTATAAAATTTTAAACAGCATTCTGGCTGTGTTTGTTCTGCTGATTGGTTCGGTGGCCATCGCCATTGGCTACACTAAAGATTGTGAACCTGCTGCAGCAACTGCCTCAGAGAACACCATGAAGGCGGTGATTTACCGCTGCTATGGTGGCCCGGATGTACTCGAGTATGTGGATGTTGCAAAGCCTACGCCCCTTGATGACGAAGTGCTCGTAAAAGTTCATGCCGCCGGTGTGAACCCGCTGGATTGGCACTACATGCGCGGTGCACCTTATGTGATGCGTCTGATGTCCGGTATCGGTGCCCCGAATCGCCAGACCATGGGGGTTGATTTCGCCGGTGTCGTAGAAGCGGTTGGTAAAGACGTCACCAAGTTCAAAGTCGGTGACAGTGTCTTCGGTGGTCGCAGCGGTGCTTTCGGTGAGTACCTGACCATGCCTGAAACCAAAGCTATTGCTCAGATACCGGCGAACATGACCTATGAGCAGGCTGCTGCTGTACCGATTGCTGCAATTACTGCACTTCAGGCCCTCAGAAATATGGGTGAAGTTGAGGCCGGTGAGAAAGTTCTGATTAACGGTGCCTCCGGTGGCGTAGGTACTTATGCGGTGCAGATTGCCAAATACTATGGCGCGGATGTGACCGGTGTGAACAGTACCCGCAATGTTGCCATGGTTCTCGGTATCGGTGCTGATCGCGTCATTGATTACAAAAAGGATGATTACACCACACAGGATGTTAAATACGATCTGATCATTGATATGGTCGGCAATCACTCGCTTACTAAAAATGCCGATGTCCTCAAACCAACAGGACGTCTTGTGAATGTGGGTAGTATTGCGAAGGGCAACTGGATCGGTCCGCTCATCAAACCGATTCAGACCATCTTTATCAACCCCATAACTGATCCCGAAATTGTTGGTTTTGTTGCGACAATGAACCAGGAAGATATTGAGATTCTGGCGAAGATGATGGAAGAGGGTAAGCTGACCCCAGTGCTGGATAAAAGCTTCCCTCTGGCTGAAACTGCTGATGCCGTTGCGTACTCAGAGACCGGTCGTGCCAGAGGTAAGATTATCGTTACTGTTAAATGAGTGCAGTAAAGTTAGCAGTGGAATCAAGCTAAAGCGGGAGCTATAACAGCTCCCATTTTTATGGTTGGATATTACTTCTCTGGGTCAGCCAGTAAGAAGGGTGTGTAATCCACAGTACCACCCTGTGCTTCAGAGGTAGGGCGCCAAGGATCAGTTGGATATGCCTTTGTACTCGTATTTTTTCTCATCGGCCCGGTCGAGTATGCCCATCGTTTCACCAAAAGGAATGTTGAGAATGGTTCCTCCCCCGAACATCCATCCCTCTTCAGAATTTGCCATGATCACGTACTCTTTGGCCTTCACGCCAATTTTTTCATACCGGCTGTTGACGATGATGATCACGGTCTGCATGCCTTTACGGTAACAGTGGCCCATTTCCGTACAGGGGATATCACCTGGTGTTATCGCGCTGAGTGCGACCAGCTCGTATTCCAGCAGCGGCCCATTTTTGTACCGGCTCTTGTTCATCGCCTTCTTCCAAACCAGATAATTCTTGTAGCGCTGTATCCTGGGATGAACCCGTTCGTATTGATCCAGGTAGTTTTCCTGCTGGTAAAGGCGTATCCATTCCTGAAAACGTGAGAGCGCCTGTCTCACCTGGTCATCGCTTGCCAGGGGACTTTCTTCAATGGCCATCGCATTGAGAGGCAGCAATAAGATTACCAGGTACAGGATTCTGTGCATTTTCTGTCTTCGGCCCTACGAAGATGGTGCCGGAAAACCCTCGGAAAAACCAAAAGCATATTCAGAAGGTCCGTTTTTTCGCAACGCTTCCAGCCTTTCCTGCGCCTCGGCAACCGTCGGAATGTGTCCCTCCGGTACCCACCACAGCACCATGGTCGCCTCGCTTATGGCTGAGAACCACTCACGCCGCCGCTTCATGATGGAAAGGTGCAGGTCAGAACGGACAAACGCCATCAGTGAGTCCAGGTTTTTCCAGACGGTCAGGTTTACGATCCAGGAGGGATCGTCGAAAATCAGGTTTTCCTTTGGAATTTCTTCATCTGATTTTAAGCGCCAGACGAATCCCCGGCTCGCCTCACCGAGCGCATTCACCGGATCGAGCGCATCATTGAAGCCCTGCATTTCAGGACCGTCGGGGTCAAAAATCATCTTGGCAATATTCAGCTGGGCCAGATTCCAGTTCATATATATTTCCTGATAAAAGGGTCCGGGGAAGCCTCGGGCCTCCTATTGACCTACATTCTATAACTCCAGCGTCATGCAGCGGCTGAACGGGTCATCCGTGTATCCGCCAAATGGCTCGCAATACCGAAATCCGAACTTCAGATAGAGCGAGTGCGCCGGTAACGGGGTGGATTGACTGAAGGTAACAGCCCAACCTGTTTATCTGCTTGCTGTTCCCGACTGAGGAGCGGTATGGCTGGTTTCACCCCGGCCGTGAGAATTGGCCAGAATTAGAAGTGTAGCCAGGCAGAATTCAATCGCGGACAATCAATAAATAGCTGATCATGGATTTATTTTGCTTATGCCGGGGGTATACTTGGTCTTCGCAGTGTGCGTGACCCACTTCCGGAGAAAATGAAACATGAAAATGAATCCTGTTTTTAAATTGTCAACAGTTGCTCTTGCCGCGGCATTATGTGTTTCCACGGTAAATGCCAAGCACCACGAGGAAGCCGAAGATTTGATCGCGGATCTTCAGGACTGTAAAGCCGACGCGGCAACGATGAAGAAAGCGAAGGAAATGATCAAGAAGAACGGTGGAGCGCCAACTGAAAAGCAAGTTGACGACTTCATCGACTCACTACCTGACGAGCTCATAGACTGCATAGACGAACTCGACTGAGTTCCGTCCATAGCGCGGGTTGCCAATCCCCCGGGCAACATTCTCGAAACTTCTCCGGAGGTTGGTGTCGAGGTTTCGTTACGTGTTATTAACCTCGGTCAGGCTGGTGAACCAGTGTGCATTCAGGCACTCATCTCGAAAGCGACCATTAAATGACTCGATGTGGATATTGTCGCTTGGCTTGCCGGGCCTTGAGAACTCCGAACCGTTATCACAGTACATGCGTTTCGGTGCGCCTCGCCGATAGCGCAGCGTGTGTCAGAAATCGCGGGGCCCCTCAGGTTTTTAGGACCACGCCACCACGAACCTGCCCCTGTTCGACAATTTCATGCGCCATTGCAATGTCATCGAGCGGCATGAGATGTGCAATGCGGTGCTGCAGGCGGTTGTTTTCGAGCGCGTCGTGAATGTCCTCGATTGCCCGGGTTTTGGCGCTTTCCGGCATGTCGTAAACGATGACCAGGCGCAGTAACAGGTCCATGAACATCATGCGATAAAAAGGCAGCACCGGTTCCGGCTCTGCGGCCGAGCCATAGGTGACGATGGCTCCGCTGACACTCACCAGGTCCAGCACCTGCCCAAGGTTCTGGCCGAACTCCAGGTCGATCACCCGGTCGATTTTGCGGCCACCGGTAGCCTCCAGGACCTGGGCGGCCCAGCCTGCTTCGCGATGGCTGACCACCGCCTGGGCGCCGGCGGCTGCGCAGGCGTCGCGGTCCGCCTCCTTGCTGGCCGTGGCGACCACCGAGGCGCCTGCCTGTGCCGCCCATTGGATGGCATAGTGCCCGACGCGACCGGCGCCGCCGGTCACCAGCACCGACAGGCCATCGACCGGGCCGTCGGCAAAGACACATCGGTGCGCGGTCATGGCAGGTATGCCGAGGCAGGCGCCCACATCAAAGCCAGTGTTGTCAGGCAAAACCGCCGCACGCCGCTGATCGAGGGTCACGAATTCCGCCGCGGTGCCGAGGCGCCGGCCATGCTGGGCCTGGTAAACCCATACCCGTTCGCCAATGCGGCCGGCATCGACACCATTGCCGACGGCTTCGATGGTGCCGGCGCCGTCGCTGTGCGGGATGACCGGTCCGCCGTCCAGCAGGTTCGGCGCCGAACCGGCGCGCTTCTTCACGTCGGACGGATTAACAGCGCTGGTTTCCAGTCGAACCAGCACTTCGCCGGGGCCGGGCGAGGGCCGGGCCATTTCGCCAATCTGCAGGACTTCCCGCGCGGGGCCGAAGGTTTGGAACCAGGCTGCTTTCATCTGTCGTTTCCTTGTCAGTCGTCGAGAATGTGGGAGAGGGATTCGGTGTGACCGTCAACGCTCATGGCCTGCCCGGAAATGGCGCCGCAGGCATCGGAGGCCAGGAACGCAGCCATGCTGGCCACTTCCTCGGCGGTGACGAAACGGCGCAGCGAGGTCTGCCGCTGGTACAGGCGGCGTATTTCCTCGGGGCTCTTGCCGCGCTGGCGTGCGTCGTTGTCGATAACCCGGTCGATCCGCTCGCCTTCCACGCTGCCAGGGCAGATAGAGTTAACGCGGATGTTCCAGGGGCCGAGCTCCATTGCCAGCGACTTTGTCAGACCGATCATCGCCCACTTGCTGGCCGAGTAAGGACTGCGCATCGGGCAGCCGAACAGGGCGGCGGTGGAAGCGATGTTGATGATGGAGCCTGAGTTCGCGTTTTTCATCATCGGCACGGCTTTCCGCGTGACATAGAAGGTGCCATTGAGGTTGACGTCGATGGTGCGTCCCCAGTCGGCCACGGCTATGTCCTCCAGCCGTGCTACGGGGCCGGCAATGCCGGCATTGTTGACCAGGATGTCGAGCCGGCCATGCTCCTGAGAAAACGTTGCGAAAAGCTCATCGACCTGTTTGCTGTCGGCGACGTCCGCGCGCGTTGCTCCGGCGTCGGGGTTGGCTGCCAGGAAATTATCGATGGCTTTCTGCTCGATGTCGCAAACGTGAACATGACAGCCCTGCTGCAAAAAGCGTTCCGCAATGGTGCGCCCGATTCCGGCTGCACCGGCGGTGATGAGCGCCACGCGTCCCTCAAGCGGGGTATCCATGCTGCTGGGCCCTCCCGGTTCTTTGGGTTAAAAAGCCGGCCGCAAAGCCGACCGCCTCATCATACTGCCAGGCCCGGGGTTAAGGCCACATTCAAATTACGGATGGAAGAATAAAACACGAGTTGTCTGAATTTGGCCAGTATGTTTTATCCCCGATAGATCCCTGAGCTTCAGCCCAACGGTGTCAGGCGAGATTGAGTGCGGGCGGTAAATCTGGCGGTACACCCAGCTCATTGGTGCCAGCGGCTTGTCGGCATCCACCTGATTCCGCAAGCGCCGCGGTACGATTCGGGCCCGGTGCTTGAAGTTGGGGGCGAACACGCCATGGAAACGTGCACACCACAAATCTGAACTGGTCGGAATAAACAAGCCGATGCCCAATACAAAGGCGGATGGCATTACCATCATCAACTTTGGCATGGGTAGCGCCAATGCGGCGACCGTCATAGACCTGCTGGCAGCCATCAAACCAAAAGCGGTCCTTTTTCTGGGTAAATGCAGGGGTTTGAAAAAGAAAAACAATCTTGGAGATTTTATTTTACCCATTGCCGCCATCCGTGGCGAAGGCACCTCTGATGATTATTTCCCGCCGGAGTGTGCGGCGTCAGAACTGTTATTGTTGTAGAGGTAGAAATGCTCCACACCAACCAGTTGATGGAACGAAATCCACTCTGCCAGGTAAGGCGCTTCATCACGGAAAATAGCGCAAATCGCGAGATAATGTTGGTTCATTTCCGGAATATCCAATACCCCCCAACCTTCCAGATGAAAGCTTTTTGTTTTGATCTGATTAACATGTATAACATGGTCCCGGAATTATCGAATAGGATATACCAGCAAACAGCAGGCTAGACGCCGTGAATAATCGGGCAACATACAATAAAAGACGCGATAAAGCAGAATCCGCGAGTGAATTCTCCCGCAGAATAGCCGAAAGAAAGCTCAAGTGGTGGACGATCCCCTACCACCCCACTCACTGGCGCAATTATCTGAAGAAATCCGACCTGTTGAAAATGCAATTCACCCGGTTTAAGCGGAATGACCAGGAAGAACGCTGGCTCGGTTGTGATTCATAGCAGCGCCTGCTGCTCAACCGGTTGAAACCGCATGTAAATCTGGAGCTTATTTTTGGCTCTTGGTTCGAGTAGCCGAATGTTTTTTTGTTGGGAGATGGCCTGACATAATTGGGCACTGGCGACATGCCGGGTCTGTCTCACCCCGCATCATGCTGGCTCGAAGGGCGGCGAAGTTTTCTCCGAAGAAAATCTGTTCCAGGTCGTTTTCCTGGTCCAGATGGCCCAACACTTTTTGATGCCAGGGGCAGGGCAACACTTCGCGTTGATTACGAATCATTACCTCGGTGAAGGGTCGCTGGCAATATGCATCAGCATAAAATTCTTCAGCCCTTACAGGTGGAATCCTGGGGCGCGAATTTTCATCAGAATTCTCTGTAACCTGTAATGTTTCCGTTTCCGGATCAGGCTTTATGGCATAGTATGGAGCAAGATCAACTTCGATACCCGGAATGTCTGGAACGTTCGCTTCCACGCTCGGAAATACGTCCGGAATTACCACTTTGATTGGCAAGGAACCGGCAGCCTCGAGAATCCTCTCACGGTAAAAATTGAATGTCTCGGGATAATTGTCCAGCTGTTCTCTTTCATCATCCCAATACTCCGAGGGTACTGCATGGCGAAAATCTATAATGTCTGCACCCAAGTCGTAAGCCATTTCTACAAAAGCGACCGCCTCGTGAATGTTGGATTTCATCATGACAAAGTCAACCACAATCCTGGGGGACGAACTTCCGGATACCGTTTTAAGGTCTCTCAACGCCTTGATATTAGAAATAATTTTATTGAAATTACTCTTGACGCGAATGCGTTCTACCGTATTCCTGACCGCCCCGTCGATTGAAAAGAGTATGAAAGTCACACCGTTGGCCAGAAGCGCATTTCGGATACGAGACGTCATCAACATGCCGTTGGTGCACAATCCAATTTCAATGTCGCTATTAAACTTGGCCGCTTTCGAGATAATTTCCATGAAATGCTTCGACATAAGCGGCTCGTCAGCACAGGACAGCATAACTTCCCTGACGTATTTGCCGATACTTTCCAGCCATGTCTCGAACTGTTCTGGTGTTATGTACTCTGCTTTTCGGCGATAAACTGACGGATCGCTGTAGTGACACATCACACATTGCAGGTTGCATTTATTGATGATATCCAAGCGCAGGGTAAGAAGCCGGCCTTCAGCCGCCCGTCTTAGCAACTTCGATTCTATTTCTCTCTCTAAGAAAATGGACATTGGGTTCATCAGATCCGCATGTTGGTTCAGCACGAAATACTAACTCGGAAAGGACGAATAAAACACGGATTACATAAATCTGGCAAATATCGGGGGAACTAAACTACCTTCCTTTCTGTCGTGGTATGGTCAGCTCCCGAGGCTAACGCCATAAGGTTAGAACCTTGGCGGCACACCTTCGATAAACCATCCAGTGGGAGAAAGAAAGTCCAAATGGCTGAATTTCACTTTGTAGAAGATTATCGACAGCTTGTAAGACGGCTGATGGCAACTCATGACATCGACGAAGCCATGAGCTTGGCGGTTGGTGGTGACTGGGAAACCATGGGAAAGAATTTGTCCCAGTTTGTTCAGTCGCTTGGGCTGAAGCCCGGCATGAAAGTCCTCGACTTTGGCTGTGGCAGTGGCCGACTCGCACACGCCTTGTCGAGGGATCTGGATCTGTCCGCCTACGTGGGCATCGACATCGTTGAGGAACTTTTGGACTACGCCACCATGAAATGCCCTGATAGCTATAAATTCGCGATCAATCACTCCTTATCGATCCCGATAGAGGGCCTCAAATTTGATTACGCTTTCGGATTCAGCATCTTTACCCATCTGCTGCAAACGGAAATCATGCTCTACAGCCAGCAGATATTTGATCTGCTTAAGCCAGGGGGTAGGTTCGTCTACTCGTTTTTGGAGTTGGAAAATCACTGGGACATTTTCGAGGCCAGTTGCAATCAACACAAGTACCACTCCAGGCCATTCCCCCACCTGAACATGTTCCTGGACCGCAACCAAATCACCATCATTGCTGAGAAGTGTGGTTACACTGTCAGGCAGTTCATTGAACCGGAAGATGGCATCGGTCAAAGCGTTGTAGAGCTGGGCAAGCCGGTTTGAGGCCCGGCCCGGTCAGCCCTGTCCAAAGAATCACGCGTTACGAAAAACGCATTAATTTTTATCTTCTTCCAGGAACGAAAACAGGTTCGTCACGGGACAGTCTATTCTAAATA
>Ga0316187_10006332_pt1 | contig 10182 bp, 2 predicted proteins | sample CroRivburrow1_MG_FD_204927 | JGI IMG/M metagenome (GOLD analysis project Ga0316187, IMG submission 204927) | Coastal sediment microbial communities from Maine, United States - Cross River worm burrow 1 | ecosystem: Environmental > Aquatic > Marine > Coastal > Sediment | place: USA: Maine... | reverse complement strand
TCGGGGTGAACGCCATGGAGACGCTGGACAGAGCCGTCTACATGCCGGTCTTCTCGAGGCATAAAGTGAAAAAGACCTGCGGACGAAACCTCGCCTACACCTTTGTCGGAGCGCCATCGACCTTCGTCTGCCCGAAGTTCGAAAGAGTTTCTGATCAACACGCGGCCATGGTCATCATTCACGAGGCCCTGCATACCGCCGGTCTCGAGGAGGCGCCCACAAACCCCGGCGCGAAAACTTCTCAGCAGATCAACTCCATGGTTGCCAAAAACTGTCATTTCTAGCCGCTGGCGGGATGCCTGCCCCGGCTTCCCACACACCACCGGCCTTTTATTCCTTCCTCCGCCCGCGCACTCCCGCGGGCACTTTTTTTGGCTATTTTCTTCGCCGTGGCGTAAGGTTATCTCAACGTGACCCTTGAAAACGAATCGCCTGCGAAGACCCAAGAGCCGTTTCGCCTCGGCGACTGGCTCGTGGAACCTCGTCTCAACCGCCTGACCAGAAACGGCGAGTCGATCCAGATCGAACTCAAGATGATGGACGTGTTGGTGTGTCTGGCCGAGCACGCCGGTGAGCTCGTGGAGCGTCTGCAGCTCATCGACACAGTCTGGGCCACCGAGTTCATCTCCGAGAACGCCCTCACCCGAGCCATCGCCGAGCTCAGAAACGCCCTTGGCGACGACGCAAAGAAGCCCACGTTCATTGAAACCATCCATCGTCGGGGCTACCGGCTGATTGCGCCGGTAGAACCAACCGCAGCAACGGTTCACCCCTTCCCTACCCCAGTCGGCCGCCCGGGCGCCGAGCGCAGCCCCTACCCCGGGCTCTCAGCCTTTACCGAGGACGACGCCGATTTCTTTTTTGGCCGTGAGGACGACATTTCACAACTCTGGCGCAAGATCACAGCTCGGAGATTGCTGGCGTTGATCGGTCCTTCCGGGGTCGGAAAAAGCTCGCTCCTGCGGGCCGGATTGATTCCAGCGGCGCCGAGTGGATGGGAAATTCGGATCTGCCAACCCGGGGAGGCTCCCTTTTCCTCGTTGGCACGTTCGCTGGCGATGGATTTCGGCGACGACCCCGAGGCAATCGCCAGCCTTTTCGGCATGGCCACGGACGACACCGGGGTTTCGGTCATCTCTCGTTGGCGTGATCGGCATGAACAGGTGCTCCTCATCGTCGACCAGTTCGAGGAGCTTTTCACCCAGAACACCCCCGAAACCCAGACCCGTTTCGCAGGGCTGCTCGGGAGAATCGCACGAAAGGCCGATGTCCATGTCCTGCTGAGCATGCGGGATGACTTTCACTATCGGTGCCACGAGCACGAGGCGTTGGCGCCGGTCTTCGACACCCTCACTCCGATCTCCGTGCCAGGCCGCGTCGGCCTGCGGAGGGCTGTCGTCGAACCCGCCGAGCGCTTCGGCTTCGCCTTCGAGGACGATGAAATCGTTGACGAAATGCTCGACGCGGTCGAGGGAGAGCGCGGCGCCCTTCCACTTTTGGCCTTCACGGCGGCGCGGCTGTGGGACGAGCGCGACCGGGACCATCGGTTGCTGACCCGTGCAGCCTACGACACCATCGGCGGCGTCCACGGGGCGCTCGCCCGTCACGCCGAGGCAACGGTGGCAGCGATCGGCAGCGGCCGGTTGCCCATCGTCCGGGAGATCTTCCGCAACCTGGTCACCGCTCAGGGCACGCGGGTTACGCGGGAGGTGGAAGAGCTTCTCTCGGTTTTCGACGACCCGGAATCGGCGCGCGAGCCCCTGGCCGCTCTCATTAACGCCAGGCTCCTCACGTCCTACGAGGCCACCACCGAGGACGGCGAGACCCGGCGCACGGTCGAGATCGTCCACGAGTCGCTGCTTGCGGCTTGGCCCCGTCTCGTTCGCTGGCAGACCCAGGACGTGGACGCCGCCCAGCTCCGCGACGAGCTGCGGCAGGCCGCAAGGACCTGGGACGAGCACGGACGGCCTCCAGATCGCCTCTGGACCGGTTCGGCCTATCGAGAGTTCTCACTGTGGCGAGACCGCTATCCGGGCGGCCTTTCGGAGACCGAGGAGGACTTTGCATCGGCGATGACCTCCCAGGCCGGACGGCGTCGGAGGCGACGCCGACTTGCGGTAGCCACTGTCATGGTCGCCGGAGCTGTCATCACATCGGCCATCACCGTCCTCTGGCGCCAGAGCGTGCACCAGGAACGCCGGGCCGAAGCTCAAAAACTGATCGCGATGGGTAAGGTCCAACTGGATGATTACCCGACCTCGGCCCTCGCCCATGCCACTCGGAGTCTCGAGCTCGCGGATAGCGCCCAAGCGCGATTCCTCGCCATGGAGGCGCTCTGGGAAGGACCGACCGCCTTCATCGTCAACGAGACGCCGTCCATTTATGCCTCGTTCAGCCCCGACATGAAATGGCTCGTTCAGTCGCACGACTACACGAGCTCGCTGGCCATCATTTCCCGCGACGGCGTTCAGAAGACCATCGATCAACCTTCAGGGTCCGGAACCAACAGGTGGCGAGCCTATTTTGGCAGCGCCGGAGATATTTTCTCGTCAAAGGGCTTTAACACCGACAGCGGCCGAATCGCGCTCTGGTCCGCGTCGGAAGGCCGCTTGCTCGCCTCGGCCGTCCAGATGGACGTGCCGGATCTCCGGGGCGATTTCCCTGTCATCAGTGATGACAGCCGCCGGCCCCGAGCTGTGTCCACGACAGCCAAGGATGACCTCGTGACGATTGACGCTCTTTATGTCGATGGAGGCCACGAAAGGCTGGGCGAGGTCCTGATGACGGCGCCGCCCGGTCAGAGAAAACGCTTCTGCCTCGATAGGAGGTCGGGGGGATGGCTGGCATTGGTAGAGGGCAACGAGGTTTCAACTGTCTGGATCGGTGATGGAAGCCTTTCCCATCGGCGCCACCTCGGTCGCCACGAGGGGAGCGAGATCCGGTGCTTTGCGGATCCCCAGGGTCGATTCTTCTTAACAGTTGACCGTGCCGGCGGCGTCAAAAGATGGGATCCTTCGGGTCATTCCCCGCCCTCGGACCTCAGCCATACGGCGGGCATTCGTCTGAGAGGGCTGGTCAAAGGCGGACCATACGCCATAGCGCAATCGACGCCCGATAGCGGCGAACCCGAGCTTTCCATCTGGTCCATCGACGAGACCGGCATCGAGCTCGTGCGATGGTTCGACGGGATCAAACCCGACTTCAGGGATTTCGATCCGGTCGGCCTCCGCCTCGCCATCAGGGGCCCGCTTCCGGCACACCGTTTGTGGTCGCTCGGGGCTCCTGCCGCTGCGAAGCCCCTTGTGCTCCGCCGTGGACCATCAGCGTATAGCCACATACCGGAGTTCAGCCCGGATGGGAATTGGCTTGCCACGAATGATAGGAGCGGACTCGCCATGTGGCCGCTCGGTCGTTCTTACCCCGCCGTCATCGACATTCCGTTCCTGCCCTGGACCAACGGTGTTGCCTTCGGGCCCGAGGGCCGGTTCCTTGCGACGTCAGCGGGCTCGGAGGTCAGGGTCTGGCCGCTCGAGGGCCCGGTGCCTCCGGCCGGTCATTTAGCCTTCGAGGCGGGTAGAGGACTCATAGATGTGGCCGTCTCACCGGATGGCAAGCTTTTTGCGGCCGGAAGCGGATCCAGTGTACCGCAGGTTTGGATCGGTCGAGACGGAGAGGATCCGAGAATGCTGGCCGGTTCAGAGGACATGTTAAACGGCACGGGCTCGGTTGCCTTCAGCCCAGATGGGCGTTTCGTCGCCGCGGGGGACGGTGGTTACGAAATGGCCTACGGGGCTTTCCATGTGTGGGAGGTAGCCGCCGACAAGATAATCGCGACGCTGCGTTTGGATGGTGAAGAGATCAGGCCGCCCTCCACCTTTTCCAGCGATGGTCGGCTGATCACTGGTTCCACCAAGGGTGTGGTGGCCTGGGACGTTGAAACGGGGGGGCACGAAGTACTGGTGGAGATCCGTGTGTTCGAGGCTCGCGCAAGCAGCAACGGCCGTCGTTTGCTGGTGACGGAGGAGAGAGCGGACGGCTTAGCACAGCATCCGGCCGGCAGCCCGACATTCTTCGATCTCGACACCGGAGAGGTCACGGCACTTTCCGCCCACGGTCAGCACGTTCAGACGATGAGCATAGATCAAGAGGGAAAGATCGCCGTGACCGGCGATTCCAGCGGCATCATCCGCGTAGGCCCTGTCAGTGGCGCGGAGCCCCATCTCCTCCTCGGCCATGAAGCAAGTGTTTTCAACCTGGCCATCGACCCCCTCGGTCGCTGGATCGCATCCGGTGGGCAGGACGGAACGCTCCGCCTCTGGCCCATGCCCGACCTCTCCAAGCCCCCACTCCACACTCTGCCGCGTGAGGAGTTGATCGAAAAGCTCAAAACCCTCACAAATCTTCGCGTCGTAACCGATGAGTCCTCTCCCACCGGTTGGACCTTGACGCATGACCCATTCACCGGCTGGGCCGAAGTTCCGACCTGGTGACTAGAACCGCACTCCCAGCGACATCCTGAACGTGCGTGGCGCCTGGATATCTTCTTCCGAGGTGGGCTCACCGTAGTTGGGGCCATAATCCCAGTGGACGCCCTGCGCCGGTTCCTCGGTGAACGGGTTGAAATCCTCAAGCTGGTTGATGGTCGTGTTGCCATCGATTTGGGCCTGCTCGTTGAAGGCATTCAGGAGGTCGAACTGGACGAAAAGCTCGACCGAGGCGACGGTGAATCCGTAGTTGAGGGCGAGATCGGTCTGAGTGATGTTGTCCCAACGTTCGCTGTTCATTTCTCCTAGAACGTAGTACACACTCGAAGGCGGGCTCACATAACCCGGATTCGTCACATACGGCCTCGGGTCGATCGTGAAATACCTGTCAATCGTGTACCCAGTCTGGTAGTTGAAGAGCACGCTCGCCGATAAGTTGTGTCTCCTGGAGCTCACTGCGTCCCAGACGATCCAGGCGCGGAGGCGGTTGGGGATATCGACGGGGAGGCGCCCAGTCGGCATGTACCACGAGCGCTCCTTGTACTCGGGGTACGCCAAGAGGTTGACGGAGGAGCTCGACGTGTTACCGGCAAAATTCCCCTTGGCCTCCGAGTAGGTCCAGATCACTCCCAGCTCCCATCGCTCGCCGGGACGGTACCTCAGATTCGTGTGAAGGCCGCTGTAGGTGCGGGTGTAGAGGTTGTCCCGACCGTTCTCGACCGTCACCAGATCGACGTCGCCTACGAACCCGGTGTCGACAGTGCGGCCCAGTTCTGTCACGTAGGTGAACAAGGAATCGTAATCCCGGTAAACGTAGTCGATTCGCAGGAAGCCACGATTTCCGAGTCGCTGGGCGATACCCACGGTGTACTCCGTGGCGTAGGGCGAATCAAGGGACGTGAGAATTTTCGGCGTGAATCCGGGGAAATTACCACCAGCAAAACCCGGAAGCCCCTCGGTACCACCGTTGGCCAGGAACCACTCGTACCAGCTGGCGATGGCGTCATCCTGCGTCATCAGGTTGGCGTAGTCCCCGCTCAGGTAGGCTTCGCAATTGACGCACGGTCCGCCGTACAACAGGTTGACTGACGCCGGACGCCCGGCATCGCTGCCACGATCTGCCACTGAGTTTGGAAGGAGCGCCGTGTACTGCGAGTACGAGGCGTTGACGACCGTGGCGCCGTCACCCCCGATGTCCCACGCGGCGCCGAGCCGCGGAGTGAGCCGCGAATCGTCGGCCGTTTTAGACCCCGCACCGTCGACGGCGTCGTTTTTGTCATAACGCAGACCGAGGTTGAAGGACCAATGGTTGTTGAATCGCCAGGTGTCGTTGACGAACAGAGAAGTGGTTTTGAAATCGGTGGCGTTGGGCGCTGCAAAGATCGGAGTCCATCGGGAGTAGGTATCGCGTGAGAAGCGAGGATCGCCCCACGGGGCAAAGACCGGGTAGATGGCGGTGCCGCCAGGCTCATTCGGGTCCTCGAGGAAGATCGTGTTCGAGCCGTAAATGCGAAAATCCGAACCCTGTTGGTGGTTGTCCTGAAACCGATAGTCCAAGAACTGGTCGACGCCAACGACGATATCGTGCGTCCCTCTTTTTCCGCCCGCCGCGAACCACGACGCCTTGAGATACCAGTTCTCGTTGTTGCGCTCCTCTTCCTGACACCCCGGAGCCGAGCAGAAGGTCGGGGTGTGGTACCTCGCCCCCCCGCGGGAACGGTCGAGGAGAAGAGTGCCGCCAATCACGTCGGTGGTCGGCGACCCTGAGCCAATGCCGATGGTGAAGTTGCGTTGAGAGTACAGGCTCTCGATGAATAGGTTTTCGCTCAATACTCCGGTGTAATTAAGCGAGAACATATCGTGAGCGTCCCCGCGCTTCGGGTTGAGGCTCGCGTAATCGAGGATGTCGCCGTAGTCGGTGTTGGTCTGGGTCTGCTCGATCTCAGCGTATGACCCGACGATCCTGTGGGCGCCGGTGATCGACCAGGTGAGCTTGGCTTCGTAACGCTGATTCTCGTCGGTATAGGGATAGGGCAGCAGCGTGTGATTAGTCGTTCGTGCCTCGGAGAACGAAGTATCGCGTCCGGCGAGGAAGAACCACAGTGCATCCTTGAGGACGAACCCGCCGAACGTGGCCTCGTAGATCATGTTGATCTCGTCCAGGCGTTCGGGCGAAAGCTCCGTTTGAGACACCCATCTATCGTTGGAAAGGTTGGCCCGGAAGGAACCTGAAAAACGGTTGCCACCGGATCTGGTCAGCATGTTGACCACACCGCCCTGAAACCGGCCGTACTCGGCCGAAATGCCCGAAGTCGAGGTGGTGGTCTCGAGCACCGCATCCTCGATGTAGAGTGATAGCGGTCTTCCGGTGAGATTTTCGTTGACGACCACTCCGTTGATCAGCCACAGATTGTCATTGGTCGTTCCGCCCGCCATCGAAATCGCGGTACCGTTGCTGGCCACGCCAGGGACCAGTTTTGATGCCTCCGTGATAGTGCGATCGACCGCGAGCTTCTCCTGGAAGTCGAGGGGCACGGTGGTCTGGGCGGATATGCTCTGCGAGACGGTGTCGCCTGTGCCGACGACCTCGATCTCACCCTCGAAGGCTTCGTCCACCATCCGCGCGTCGAGACGGCGTACCTGTTGGATAGAGACCTTGACGCCGTCTGCGACGAGGGTTCTGAACCCGTCGAGAGTGAATGACACTTTGTAATGGCCGGGCGGCAAAAATGGAGAGATGTAGTCGCCGTTGGTCTGGGTCACGACATGGCGGGTGCCCTGCATTGCCGCCGAGTCGAAAGACACTGTCACGCCTGGAAGGCCCTGGCCACCCGCGGTTACCCGTCCGGTGATCGTTCCGGTCTGAGCGTTTTGAGATGTTGCTGGCAAAGCGAAGAGCATAGACACCACAGCTACGAACGCACTCTCGATCGCCCGCCGCATACCCGCCCCCCTTTTGGTGATTTCTGCAAATTAAGATAATGCTGGCGTGCCCGGTATTCAAGCTCAAGATCAATATCTTTATGAGATCAATTATCTAAATTGATCCCGATCCTGACACCGATTAGAATCCAAACAGGGTGTCCCAGAAAATTGTACCGTCTGGATTGGCTTCCCGGTCGTTCCACCTCAGCGACTGGCTGGTGGAGCCGCGGCTCAACCGTCTGAGCCGGGACGAAGAGTCGATTCAGATCGAGCTCAAGATGATGGACGTGCTCGTGTGCCTCGCCGAGCACGCCGGCGAGCTGGTGGAGCGGCAACAGCTCGTCGATACCGTTTGGTCGACCGAGTTCATCTCCGAGAACATCCTCACCCGCGCCATCGCAGAGCTTCGAAACGTCCTTGGCGACGACGCAAAGAACCCTTCGTTCATCGAAACCATCCATCGTCGGGGCTACCGGCTGATCGCTCCAATGGAACCGACCGCAGCAACTGTCCACCCCTTCCCCGCTCGGGCCGGCCGCCCGGGCGACGAGCGCAGCCCCTACCCCGGCCTTTCGGCCTTTACCGAGGACGACGCCGAGTTCTTTTTCGGCCGCGAAGGCGAGGTTGCACAGCTCTGGCGCAAGATCACCTCACGCCGGTTGCTGGCTGTGATCGGGCCGTCGGGCGTTGGTAAGAGCTCCCTACTCAGGGCAGGCCTGATTCCCTCGGCGCCTGACGGCTGGGGCGTCATCGTGTGTCAACCAGGGGACTCGCCCTATTCGGCTCTGGCCCGCGCCCTGGCGCCCGAGTTCAGAGACGACCCGGGCGCGATCGCCAAGCTCGTGGACATTCGTGATGACGACACCGCGGTGGCAGTATTCTCCCGATGGAGAGGGCTCCACGACAATGTGCTCCTGATCATCGATCAGTTCGAGGAACTTTTCACGCAGAGCCCGCTCGAGATCCAAGAGAGTTTCACGGCTGTGCTGAGGCGATTCGCGGATCAGAGCGACGTCAACGTTCTTCTGGCGATGCGCGACGATTTTCTAATCGCATGCAATGACCACGAGGCCCTGTCCCCCATCTTTTCTGATCTCACACCGATCAAGACGCCGTCACGTACCGCTCTGCGCAGGGCACTCATCAACCCCGCCGCCGGATCCGGCTACACCTTCGAGGACGAAAAACTCGTCGACGAGTTGCTGGAGGCGGTCGAGGGTGAGCAGGGAGCGTTGCCATTGCTTGCCTTCACTTTGGCCAGGCTGTGGGAGGAGCGCGATCGAGAGCGGAGAATGTTGACCAGCGAGGCATACAGAACCATTGGTGGTGTCCACGGTTCGCTCGCCCTTCACGCCGAAACGACGCTGGCGGCTATCGACGGAGAGAGGCACGCGATAGTTCGCGAGCTCTTTAGAAATCTCATCACTGCGCAGGGAACCAGGGCAGCCCGCGAGGTGGATGACCTCCTGTCCGTGTTCGACGACCCGGAGTCGGCGCGCGAGCCCCTGGCCGCTCTCATCGACGCCAGGCTCCTCACGTCCTACGAGGCCACCACCGAGGACGGCGAGACCCGGCGTACGGTCGAGATCGTCCACGAGTCACTGCTTGCGGCCTGGCCCCGTCTCGTGCGCTGGCACACCCAGGACGCGGACGCCGCCCAGCTCCGCGACGAGCTGCGGCAGGCCGCGCGCACCTGGGACGAGCACGGACGGCCTCCGGATCGCCTATGGACCGGTTCTGCATTTCGAGAGTTCTCACTGTGGCGAGAACGCTATCCCGGCGGTCTTTCGGAGACCGAGGAGGACTTTGCATCCGCGATCACCTCCCACGCCGGACGGCGTCGGAGGCGACGCCGACTTGCGGTCGCCACTGTCATGGTCGCCGGAGCAGTCATCACATCGGTCATCACCGTCCTCTGGCGCCAGAGCGTGCACCAGGAACGCCGGGCCGAAGCCCAGAAGCTGATCGCGATGGGAAAGGTCCAAATGGATGATTACCCGACCTCGGCCCTCGCTCATGCCACGCGGAGTCTCCAGCTCGCGGACAGCGCGGAGGCGCGCTTCCTCGCCTTGGAGGCGCTCTGGAAAGGACCGACCGCCTTCATCGTCAACGAGACGCCGTCCATCTATGCCTCGTTCAGCCCCGACATGGGATGGCTCGTTCAGTCGCACGACTTCTCGAGCTCGCTGGCCATCATTTCCCGCGACGGCGTCCAAAAAACCTTGGATCACCCATCAGGGTCCGGAACCACCAGGTTGAGAGCCGCATTTGGCCGCGCCGAAGATATCTTCTGGTCAAAAGGCCAGATCACCGACGAGGGCCGAATCGCGCTGTGGTCCGCATCGGAAGGGCGCCTGCTCGCCTCGGCCGTGCAGATGGACAAACCGGACTTGCTGGGAAGATCCTCTGTAATCAGCGGTGACAGCCGCCGGCCCCGGGCTGTGTCCGCGATGGGCAAGGATGACCTCGTGACGATTGATGCTCTTGATGTCGATGGAGGCCACGAAAGGCTGGGCGAGGTCCTGATGACGGCGCCGCCCGGTCAGAGAAAACGCTTTTGCCTCGACAACATGTCAGGTGAATGGCTGGCATTGGTGGAGGGCAACGAGATTTCAACTGTCTGGATCGGTGATGGAGGCCTGTCCGATCGGCGCCACCTCGGTCGCCACGAGGGGAGCGAGATCGGGTGCTGGGAGGATCCCCAGGGTCGATATTTCATAACATTCGACCGTGCCGGCGGCATCAAGAGATGGGACCCATCGAATCAATCGCC
>Ga0316187_10006331_pt1 | contig 10182 bp, 7 predicted proteins | sample CroRivburrow1_MG_FD_204927 | JGI IMG/M metagenome (GOLD analysis project Ga0316187, IMG submission 204927) | Coastal sediment microbial communities from Maine, United States - Cross River worm burrow 1 | ecosystem: Environmental > Aquatic > Marine > Coastal > Sediment | place: USA: Maine... | reverse complement strand
GGGAAAGAACAGACGGTGCGCATTACCATTGATGCACAGTCAGAAAAAGAAGCTTGATCTCCCTCCCCACAGACTGAACGTGGGTATTAAACCAAAAGGGCTTATGGGTTCCTCCTCCCCCCATAGGCCCTTTTGTCGTTTTTCGATTTACTGTAGAATCAGCTGACCCATTTCTCCAGCACTTCTTCCAACGTTACCTTTCCCTGACGGGCGTCCACGTGTTTCCCTGAAAAAGTGAATTTATTTTTGTTAAGTCCCTTGTAGGTTTCGTGCAACAGATCGTTCATCTCATCCGGAAGATCCTCTTCACCCCAAACTTCCTCCCAACCTCCTTTGGAAAATGGCAGGAGGTCCAATTGCTTTCCCAGAATTTGTTCCAAAATATCAATAATATCCTGAGCGGAATAATCCCTGGGCCCGGCAAGCTCCACCACACGGTTCGACTCGGTAGGATTCAAAAGCAAGTCCACCGCAACGTCTGCGACGTCCTTGACTGAAACCATGGGAATGGAACGCTTGGGATCAAGAAAAGTGGGTAACGCGCTTTTGTCATGAACCGCTCCGAGAGCGGGAATCCAGTTCTCGTAGAAGTAAGCTGACCGGAGTATCGTCACCGGTATCCCGGCATGTTTGAACTTCTGCTCGGCATCGTACAAAGCCTGCACCAGGCCAGTGTGTTTGTCCTTATGCGCGCCCATGGAAGACAAAAAAACCGTGTTCTTTAACTGGGCGTTCTTAACAGCTGTGACAATTGATTGATTGAGGCAGGCCCACTTTTCCAGGGGATTGATATCGTAAACGGATTGAGGTGTCAGCAGGTAGGCGCCCTTCGCCCCTTCGAGAACGAAAGACAACGCCTGGGGGTCGTTGAAATCCGCCACCACCACTTCCGCACCCCGGTCTTTCCACTTATAAATCTGCTCGCGGTTCCGGACAATGGCGCGTACGGGTTCTCCACGCTCCAGCAGGGTTCGAGCTATGAGCGATCCGGTATGGCCTGTGACCCCGCCGACAACATACATCACGCACCTCCAAGGGAAACGAACATGGCAAAGCTCAATCTAGCGGCAATTTTTCAGCAGTTCGAAAATATCCCCTCCCATCCCTGGAATTTTCGAGACACCGGAGTTTCTCCTCTGTTCTCTCATCAGAGAAAGAAACCGAGTGAATTATTCCATAAATCCTATTCCAAGCCCACATAAAAAAAGTGCCACATTATCCTCGCGTATAAACGGGAAGGAGAAACTGACTATGGTAATCGACGCCGGGGGTGTCGGCTTTCACTTCCAGTTCCCAGAAACGGGCGGGGCGTTGGCTCAGGGTCGAGGTCAACTCCGGTTCGCCGGGCAGGTTCCATTCCAGTGAAAGTTTACCGGAAGGGGCTACTTCCCTACCATTGAGTGTCCGGCCTTCATGATAAATCTGGTAGCACACCACTCTCGACTCTTTTTTATTCCCTCTTTGACGGGTCTCATATACCTCTTCGATAAATCGCAAGTCGAGTTGCAATTGATGGATTTCAGCAGGCAGGTCCACCAGCGTTACCGAAAGCTTGTCTCCCAGGTAAAACGGAAAGTCGTTAAAGCGCAGGCGGCTGTTGCCATATTTCAGATACAGGGCCAGATTTCTCAGAAAGTAATAGCCCCCGCCCAACCCGAAAACCAGGTCAAAGAACACGACCATGGCCTGAACCATAAATGAGCCCTCATCTGAAACAAAGGCCCACCAATGGAAAGGTGCCAGAAAAGTACCCACGACGATCAACATGATGAGACCGTGCATTACTTTTTTAATTTTGTTGTCGGAGATACCCAGAGCCTGCCATTCATAATCCCAAAGCCAGGGACTGCCGGCGCGGGTAATTTTGACATCTCTTATGTTGGCTTTGCGCCGGACACCATCCAGCCCGTGCCAGATAAAAGTAAGACCCGCCAGCAGAAACAGCAATCCGAACACACTGATAATCCACATCGGAGCATGGACCTTGGCAGGATCTACCTCTATTTTTCCCAATCCCATCAGGAGGATGAAGCCTCCCATCCCGGCAAAGGGCAATCCAAAAATGAAAGACGGCCAGCCATGGATTGTGGTCCGGCTGATCGGTTGACGGTTATTCAGTTGCACCCGCTCACGGGCTGGAGAGGCAGTAGCGATCATGGATCACCTTTCAGCAATTATTTCGACATGCTTTTAGTGTAAAGGCAATCCACGGACAGAGAAACTATTTTTGCGCCAAAAAGGGAGGAAAGAATTATGCGGAATTGAGAGCTTTGAACCGTCGGTAGAAAACCAGAGAGAGAGTCACAGCCAGGAAAGCGAAGACCAGCATTTGCGGCCAGGTGTCACCCTGCTCAATCACCGGGCCAAAATTGATTTGCCCCGGAATGTCGCCGGAATAATGCTTCAGCAGTTCGCCATACTCCACCAGCAGATGGACCGGATAAACACCACCCGCCAGTCCTGAAACCTTACGCACCGGCACCTCGAAATATTTCTCCTCGCCACTGCGAAGGGTGAGCCCCTTCATTCCCTGAAAACGGTCGGCGATCAATTCAGGCGGCAGGAGCAACATCATCCGTATATTTTTGAACGATGCCGAAGGGTTCTTCAGCAAAACTTTAATCCGAGAGGTCTCTTCGTTCGCTTCCACCCTGATAGTGCCGTCGATTTTGGAAGCCATCGGCTCTTCAAAATAAAAGGAGTCGGTATGAACACGCGTGTGTGATTCTGTTGTCTTCTCTCTCTCCTTGTAACTGACCATAGCCACCACCGGATAACTGCCGACACTTCCCACAGGCGGATGCTTCTTGTTTTCCAAAGTCACGCTTTGACCGGGGTCCAGGCGATGGATCATCGGCATATGGGACATCATGTGATGAAAATGAAACATTGGATGAATGTGGAACAGAGGTTCGCGACCTGGATTTTTCACGGTGAGAGCAATTGTGACTTTGCCATCGCCGGTAACATGCGATCGTGTGGAAAGCTCCAGAGGGACTTCACCGGCAGAAAGGTCGGGAGCGGATAAAACGATTCCCGCCACAGCCCCGGCGATAATGGCCAAAGCTTGAATAAAACGATACGGATGAAGACACCGAGTCGTATTCATGTTTAAAGTGTACCATAGCCAGAAATGCCTGAATCTGCGAAAATCCTGCCCCTTTTTTTCGGGTTACCCGTCAAAATACTGGTATCATGATGTCAATGGGGCTTAAAACCATCTCCAAGGGGGTACCTGCAATGGATATAACCTTATACATTTTAGTAGTTGCGGCCTTGCTTATATTCAGCGCGATCAAAATCCTGCGCGAGTACGAACGAGGTGTCATTTTTCTTCTGGGAAAATTTTATAAAGTCAAAGGACCGGGACTCATCATAGTCATCCCCGGCGTTCAGAAAATGGTTAAAGTTAGCCTGCGCACCGTGGTGATGGACGTACCTCCGCAGGACATTATTACCAAGGACAACGTCACTGTTAAAGTCAACGCAGTGGTTTATTTCCGGGTAATGGACCCCCGCAAAGCTATCATCGAAGTGGAGGATTTCCTGTACGCCACCTCCCAAATCTGCCAGACCACCTTACGCAGTATTCTGGGCCAAAGCCAACTCGACGACTTGTTGTCCAATCGCGAAGAAATCAACAGCCATCTGCAGAAAGTGATCGACGAACAGACGGAACCCTGGGGCATCAAGGTCGCCAACGTGGAAGTAAAAAATGTCGATCTACCGCAGGAAATGCAAAGAGCGCTCGCCAAACAGGCGGAGGCGGAACGTGAGAGGCGCGCCAAGGTCATCCATTCCCTCGGCGAATACGAAGCGGCGGCAAAAATCGGCGAAGCGGCGGACATCATCAATCAACATCCGCCGGCTTTGCAGTTGCGGTTTCTCCAGACCATGGTGGACATTTCGACGGATAGAACCACCACCAACTTTTTTCCGATTCCCATCGAACTGTTTGGACCTTTTTTGAAAGGAACCGATTCCAAAGGTAGTACCAATCCCGATAATCCCGATACGGCTTGAGGGCCGCTACCGGTTGGGCCACCCCTAATACCTTTATATCCAATACTTTAGCGATTCCATCGCTCGGTTGAAGGTGACTGCTCCCGCGTCTGCGTTTTATCCTCCCTTTTATGGGGAAATGCCACTTGGGATGTAATAAAATATCCTTAAGCAACTCAAGAGTTTCGGACCCATGGATTCCTCAACCACAATCAAAAATTTCCTAAACCGCGTTCACAGGCGACAGAAAAACGTTCGACTGGTTCAGGGGATTTTGCGATTTTTGACGTTGGCACTCACCGGCGCATTGATCGCCAACCTGATCGCCTACTTCTCCGATAACCCCCGCCCTCTTTTAACTCCATTTCTTATAGGGTGGGCCGTCCTTCTGGGAATCGGGCTGATCTTTTTGTTGATCCGGGGATTCTTCTCCAAAACTCCCCTCCACCAAACCGCTCTATGGGTTGAGAACAAGGTCGAAGGCCTCAACAATTCTCTGGTCAGTTCGGTGCAATTGGAACATCAACTGAGCGAGTCGGATAAAACCGGTCTGTCGAAGGACATGATCCAGGAGCTGATCCGCAGAACCGGCGAGCGCATCGAAACCCTCAAGATCAACGAGATCGTTTCTCGATCCCCACTGCGCCAAAGCGGACAATGGACCGCAGGTATTTTTCTGCTGGCATTAACAGCCGCCCTGCTCCTCCCGGATTTTATGACGCGGGGTTATGATCGGTGGGTTCAGCCTCCGGCTCTAGCGCAAGTGATCGAAAACTCCGACTCGTCAGATCAAACACAGGCCACTCCGGAAAAAGAGATTGAATATGTCATCGACCACTTGGACCTGACCTTCAATTTCCCGGCTTACACTCGAAAAGAATCCGTGACCCATAATCCGTCGGATGGGAAAATCGTGGTACTTCCCGGAACCGAGGTTGTTCTCAGGGGAAACGTGAGCGTTCCTATCGAAGGCGCGTCGCTGGTACTCAATGGCAAGGACAACCTTTCCATGACCGTTCAAGATGAAACCGGCATGAAGGGACGATTCATTGTCAAGGAACCGGGCTTTTATCAATTTCGACTCAAATCTCCGAAGGGCAAAAAATCTCTGCTTGCCGAAAAATACCCGATAACGCTTATCAAGGACAAAGATCCAAGGATTATTATTTTCCTGGCCAACCCCAAGCCTGTCTATTACCTGTCCAACAAAATCCAGTTGTTCTACGAAGGCGAAGATGATTTCGGCATCCATAAAATTGATCTGGTGATCGATGTCGATGGCCGCATTCAGCGGAAAACGGTCAAGAAGATCAAAGGCGCCCAAAAAAGTGTGAAGGACGGATACACCTGGGAGCTCAGTACGATGGATTTCCGGCCTGGCGACCGGGTGCATTACTATCTCGAAATAGAGGACAACGACAATGTCTTCGGACCCAATACCAGTCAATCGGAGGTGTTCTCGTTTGATGTGTTCGACGAGCAAAAGAAACGGCAGGACCTGTTGGCACTTCAGGAACAGTTGATCGATAAAATGGTCTCCCTGCTGGCGGTAAGTCTGATGACGGATATCACCGATCTCAAAAATTCGCGTGAAGGCATGGCAAGACTCAAACGAGTCCTGGCCTCCAGCACCGATCAATTACTGGATATTATTGGTCTTGCCCAATCCATCGAAACCCAGGCCAAGGATATTGAATCGTTTCCTCAACCTTACCTGACGCTACTGAGCAACATCATTGCCGGGTTCAATCAAATCCGCCTGGATCAGATTCAAGCCATAAACCGTATCACCAATGCCATGACCAAGGCGACCCCCATCGGCCTCAACTTCCCGCCACTGGAATCGGTCCACGAAAACCTCATCACCCACTTGGAACGAGACATCCTTTTTCTCATCAAAATTCTCAATCGGGAGCGAATGGAACAGGCAATGAACCTCAATCAAAGCCTGACTGAGTTGACGGAGTCATTGAGAGAAGAATTCCAAAAGGCCAAGGGCAAAAAAGGCAAAGCCAGCACACCTCAATTCAAAAAAGCCCTCGCCAAAATCAAGGAAACGCTCCAGCAAATCATGGAGCAGTTGGCGCGACAGAACCAGGGCTCGTCGGATGAGTTTCTCAACCCCAATGCTTTTGAAAACCTCAACATGGAATCCGTCTCTGCTTCGATGGAAAAACTAATGGATCTGGTCAATCAGGGAAAAATCGACCAAGCCATGGAAGAGCTTGAAAAGCTGTCAGACGATCTCCGGGCATTTTCCGAACAATTGGAGGAAATGGACACCAACCAGGAAAATCTGGTGGACATGAAAACCATGAAAAAACTGGATGAGGCGCTGGAAAAAATTGGTCGTCTGGAAGACGCTGAAAAAAAACTTCTCGATCAGACCACGCAATTGAACAAAACCCTGCGCTCAAGGCAATCGGAAAAATTTGAAAACCGATTGAAAGAATTCTTCGCGGATCTTCGCAAGGATGTACAAGCCATCCTCGCCATTCTGCATAAAGACGAGCGCATTCTGGACAACCACCCGGACATGAAACAGCTCATCGAACTGATGGACGAGCAGGCAAAGATCAGCGAACGAATCCAAAAACTGAGCCAGAACGCTGTCGACTCAGCCGGCAAATCAAAACTCCGGGGAAACTTTACGAAGCTCAACAAGGCCCGTGAGCAATTGTCCGTCAATATAGAACAGCAACAGGCGCTTCAGATGAAAATGTTTTTGGGCTATAGAAACTATATGCCCGCTATTTTGGAAAAGTACAACAAGCTGGAAGAGTTCACCGAGCTGATGGACCTGTTCGAATTCAGCGCCTTATTCAAAAACACCTACCCCGAAGTCTTTCGATGGCAAAACCATTTCCGCACGTCTCGCAAGCTGAACCTTCAACTCCGGGATCAAATAAAAATCGACCTGTTGACCATCACTGAAATCAACAGCGAAATCTCCAAGAAACTGGGAACGATGATGCGGGACATCAAACAGGACTACCAAAACCTCATCTCTGAGAAAAACAAACAGGACATGCAGACAATGTCCGGTGAACAGAAAAGCTTGCGGCAACAATCGGACGAGCTCTCCAAGATGTTTCAAGAAATGAATCAGGACAATCCGATGATCAACCCCAGCCTTTCGCGCAAAATGAATTCGAGTGGACGGCATATGAAGTCCGCTGAAAATCGTCTGCGAAGCAGCCAGATCCCGGAGAGCATCGAGTCGGAAAACCAGGCCCTGCGCCAACTCTCAGAGACGCGGGAAATGCTGGATCAGTTGAAAGAAGCCAGCCAACGCTCCGGTCAGCCGGGTAGTCAGCGGACCATGCGTCTAGGTCAGGGGAAAGCCCCCGACAGCCAGCGCGGCGGTCAATCCACCCGAATGAAACAGGAGAAAGTCAATCTACCCACGGAGGATCAATACAAAGTGCCCGGTCAGTTCCGTGAGGATATTTTAAAGGCCATGAAGAACCAATATCCCCGACAGTATGAACGCCTGGTCGGTGAATACTACAAGGAGTTGGTAAAATGAACCGATTGCTGAAACAGACACTGTGGGTTGTCGGAAGCATCGTTTTGCTGACCACTTTCCACGATGTTGCGCGGGCCGATCTGCAGGCCGAGGTCACTGAAGGGTATCTACTGATCGATCAGTGGCGGTTCGAGGAGGCCGAAACGACCACACAGAATCTACTCAAAAAATACCCAAACTCGGGCGACGTACATTTTCTCAATGCGCGGGTCGAATTCTACAAAGGGAATTACGAAAAAGCGTGGAAGATTCTGGAAACCGTTGACGACCAGTACCACACCGTCAAGGAGTTCAAAACGCTGGTCAGCAACACCCGCGAGGCCACTTCCGTGTTCGTCACGCAGGAGTCGGAACATTTCACTATTCACTACATCGACGGACCCGACCAGGTACTCATACCCTACGCGATAGAAGCGCTGGAGAAATCCTATCAGGTCCTCGGCAAGATTCTGGGATACTTCCCGAAGCAAAAGGTGCGGGTTGAAATTTATCCCGACCGCATCCCTTTCTCCCGCATCTCACCGCTCACAATGAAAGACATCATGACTTCCGGGACGGTTGCCCTCTGCAAGTACAACCGGCTCATGATGATATCCCCCGGTTCCCTCGTGCGCGGTTACAACTGGATGGACACGCTGAGCCACGAATACGTGCATTATCTGCTCAGCAGTAAAAGCTATAACAATGCACCGCTATGGTTGCACGAAGGCATTGCCAAGTATCTGGAAACCCGTTGGCGGCAAGACGCAGATTACATGACGCCTATCATGGAATCCATCCTCGCCGACGGACTGGCCAACGACTACATGGTCGCGCTGGAGGACATGATGCCGTCTCTCGCCAAACTCAAGAATGCGGAAGACGTCCAGCTGGCTTATGCCGAAGTCGCCACCATGGTCGACTACATGGTGCAGGAAAAAGGCGAAACCATTCTCGCTCAACTGGCGACCACCCTGGCGGATGGCACACCGTTTGAAAAAGCGTTGGAAATCAACGTCGGCAAAAGCCTGAATGAGTTCCAGGTCGATTGGAAAAAACACATGGCCAGCCGTCCCTTGAAAACCATTCCCGGCCTGACCGTGCTGAAATTCCGTTTCAAAAATAACCGCGCCGCCGGAGAAAAAGATTCGGCCAAGGAAGCCGCCCTACGGGAAGCGGGTAACCAACGGGCGCACGACCTGACAATGCTCGGCGACATCCTGAAATCCCGTCAGTACATCCCAGCGGCCATCATCGAATACAAAAAGGCGATCGAAGAATCTAAAATGCTGTCCCCCATCCTGTACAACAAACTGGCCGGTACCTATCTCCTGCAAAAGGATTACGACCAGTCGGAAGCCCTGCTCCGCAAAAGTTTGAACTACTACCCGCAGTTCGCCACCACCCTGACTCATCTTGGGGAATTGTTTTATATGAAAAAAGATTATGCCGCCGCCGAGGAATTTTTTCAGCAGGCAATGCGCATCAACCCGTTCAATCCTCTGGTACATTCCCGCCTCATCAATATCTACGCGGCACAGGGACAAACCGAAAAGAAGGAACAGCAGGGATTGTTGTATAGCTATATAAAATAGATTAAACTGACCGCATATAGACACGAATATTTAAGGAGTTTTATGACGACCGAGACATCCGCACAGGATCTGGAACTGGCCAAGGAATTACTGGAAGCGAAGAAGAATGTCACCCGCGAAATCCACAAGGTAATCATCGGACAGGATACGGTGATCGAGGATTTACTGGTCGCCCTGTTCTCGCGTGGGCATTGCCTGTTCGTCGGCGTTCCCGGACTCGCCAAGACGCTACTCGTGAACTCCCTCGCGAAAATCCTCAACCTCAAGTTCAGCCGTATACAGTTCACGCCCGACCTGATGCCGTCGGATATCACCGGCACGGAAATTCTGTACGAAGACCAAGCGACCAAGCACCGCGAATTCCGGTTCATCAAAGGCCCGATCTTCTCGAACATCATCCTGGCGGACGAGATCAACCGTACTCCGCCCAAGACACAGGCCGCTCTGCTACAAGCCATGCAGGAACAGCAAGTCACCGTCGGCTCGGAAACTTACCCATTGGACCAGCCGTTCCTGGTTTTCGCCACTCAGAATCCAATCGAACACGAAGGCACCTACCCGCTTCCCGAAGCACAGTTGGATCGCTTCATGTTCATCGTCAATGTCGATTACCCAACCCGCGATCAGGAAGTGGAAATCGCCCTGTCCACCACCTCCGGCCACAAACCGGAACTGGAAGTGGTGATGAACGCCGACCGCATCCTCGAACTGCAAAATCTGGTACCGCGTGTACCGGTTGCAGAACACGTCGCCCATTACGCCGTCGATCTCGTACAAAGCAGTCGTCCCGGCAACGGCGCGACACCGACCTTCGTCAACGAATGGGTGAACTGGGGCGCGGGTCCCAGAGCATCCCAATACCTGGTACTTGCCGCCAAGGCGCGGGCGCTGATGGACAATCGCGTTGCCGCCACCGTCGAAGACATCCGCAGTGTCGCCCGGCAGGTGCTGGAGCACCGCATCCTCCTCAACTTCAAAGCCGAAGCCGAGAACATCAAACCCACCGACATCATCGACAAATTGCTTGCGTCAGTCAAAGCAGGGTAATTCATCCTTCTATAAAGGATAGGAAAGATG
>Ga0316187_10006330_pt1 | contig 10183 bp, 7 predicted proteins | sample CroRivburrow1_MG_FD_204927 | JGI IMG/M metagenome (GOLD analysis project Ga0316187, IMG submission 204927) | Coastal sediment microbial communities from Maine, United States - Cross River worm burrow 1 | ecosystem: Environmental > Aquatic > Marine > Coastal > Sediment | place: USA: Maine... | reverse complement strand
TACGCCTCTTGCTTGACCTGCGTAAGCGCAGAGGCCTTTCCATTATGCTGGTGACCCACGATCTGGGTGTCGTCGCTCAAACCTGTGACACGATTGCCGTCATGTACGCCGGCCGTTTAGTGGAACGGGCCCCCAAGAAAGAATTGCTATTAGGTCCTTTACACCCTTACACGAAGGGGCTGATCGCCTCCCAACCAGGCGGGGCGAAGCCACGTCAGCAGTTGCCCTCCATATCCGGGCAACCACCATCGCTATCCAGTTTTCCCGATGGCTGTCGTTTTCACCCGCGCTGTGAATTTTCTAAAACGGCTTGTCAAACTGAGATACCCGTGCTAGAGCAGGTAGACGACAGCCATCAGACAGCATGTCTCCGCTGGCATGATCTCGTCCGGCAGAAAGTCCTGGGGGCTGCATGAGTAATTTGCTCGAAATCGAAAATCTCCAGGTCCATTTTCCCCTGCCGCAGGGGATTTTGGACCTCCTGACCCGCAAACCACGCCGAGTCGTAAAGGCCGTCAATGGTGTCAGCTTCAAGCTCGAGCAGGGTCAGACACTGGGCCTGGTTGGTGAGAGCGGATGCGGAAAGACCACTCTCAGCCGAGCCATGCTGGGCCTGGTGGAAGTGGTCTCAGGACGCGTGTGTTTCGATGGAAATAATGTTTTCAGCCAAAACCGGACGGCACGGCTTGCCTTGCGACGCCGCGCCCAGATGGTGTTCCAGGATCCCTATGCTTCTCTCAATCCCAAAATGACCGTCGGCAGCACATTGGCGGAAGTATTGAGATTTCACCGGATATGTCCTCCTCGGGAAGTGCCGGCACGGGTTGCGGAATTGATGGAGATGGTGGGATTGTCACGGGAGCTTTCCGTGAGAAAGCCAAGTGAACTAAGTGGTGGCCAGTGTCAGCGGGTGGGGGTTGCAAGAGCACTGGCTGTAAATCCTGATTTGCTGGTGGCCGATGAATCCGTATCAGCGCTGGATGTCTCCATCCAGGCTCAGATATTGAACCTCTTTCTCAATCTGCAGCAAGAGATGGACCTGACGATGGTCTTTATTGCCCATGATCTTGGCGTCGTATGGCACTTGTGCCAGACCATTGCCGTCATGTATCTGGGACGAATTGTCGAAATTGGTGCTTCCAGTGAAATCTTCCACACGCCCAGACACCCTTACACCCAGGCGCTTATCAGCGCCATACCACAAATGCAGGCGGAAGCTACGGTGAGCGCTGATTTATTGTCGGGGGAACCACCTAGCCCACTCGATATCCCAAGTGGTTGCGCTTTTCATCCGCGTTGTTTACGGGTAATGAAGAATTGCCGTTCGGGCCCACCGCCTGAAATGATTAACATGGGTACGGTTCAGGTCGCTTGCCATTTGTATGACTAATGAAAACGATAAATGGCAATTTTGGGATGGAATGTTCAAGAACCAATAACACGTCATAACAAAGGAGGGGAATTATGAGACAATTTCTTAAGGGATTTGTAATTGCAGGCTTCTTGGGATTAATGATCGCCATGCCGACGGGTTGGGCATTGGCAGGTGGGGTCCTGAAAATAGCACGGCAACAGGACAGCACTACACTGGACCCGATCATGACGATCCAGAACGCCGATATATGGGTCATGAACAACATGAATTCATTGCTGGTAAGGGTTTCAAGGGACGGTACATCCATTGAACCCGATCTGGCAGAAAGCTGGACTATTTCCCCGGATGGAAAGGTCTATACCATGAATCTGCGGGCTGACTTAAAATTTGGTGACGGGAGCCCACTCAAGGCCAGTGATGCCAAGTATAGTCTGCTTCGCCTGCGTGATAAAGAAGGGTCGATAATGGCGGGGATGTTCATAGATATCGACACCATTGACACGCCGGATGATCGCACGTTGGTGATTAATCTGAAGCAACGATCGGCCCCGTTTCTGGCGGCATTGGCCATGTTTTCCGCGGCCGTCCTACCTGAGAAAGCACTCAAGGAACGCGGTGATGACTTCGGCTCCAAACCTATGGGTGCCGGTGCTTTCAACCTCAAAGAATGGAAGCGCGGCCAGTATATTAGTCTGGTGAAAAACCCTCATTTCTGGGAAGCTGATCGGGTTAAGCTCGATGGTGTCGAGTGGTCCTATATTCCCAATGACAACACCCGGATTCTGAAACTTCAAACCGGTGAAGTTGATGCAGCGATCTTTATTCCTTTCAACCGGGCGAAAGAATTGGACGGCAATAAGGATATCAATGTTCACATGGACCCATCGAGCAGAATGGATCATATGCTGGTCAATCATTCTCACAAACCGCTCGATGACCTGCGGGTGCGCCAGGCTATCTATTATGCTCTGAACCGTCAGGCCATCGTTGACGTGGTGACGTTTGGATTCGGCAAGGTCGCCAATTCGTTTATCCCGGCCGGTGCTATGCACTATAATCCCGATAATTTCGACTATCCTTATGATCCGGCAAAGGCTAAAAAACTACTCGCCGACGCAGGTGTTAAGGGTCTGATGCTCGATCTTCTGGTTACAGCCGGCGATTCGGTTCATGATCAGATCGCCGTTATGGTGAAAGATCAACTCGGAAAGGTCGGCATTGACGTCAATATCGTCAAACAGGAGGAAGGCCAGCAGTGGGACAGCACCGTCGCCGGTGAGTACGACATCAGCGTTAACTACTGGACAAACGATGTGATCGATCCGGATCAGAAGTCGAGTTTTTGCGTATTTGGTGATGATGAAAATCTGTCATACTACACCCGCTATAAGAATCCGGCAGTCACTAAGCTCGTAGAACAAGGACGGACTGAGCTTGATTCGGCAAAACGTCAGAAAATTTATCATGACATCCAGCGCATCGCCAAAGAGGACGTCCATTGGATAGACCTCTATTACAGTCCTTTCCGTAATGCTTCACGTACCAATGTCGTTAATTATTTTCAGAATCCGATGGGACGTTTCATGTTAGAAGATACTTACATGAAATAGCGATACCCGGGGTGCGATCAAGCAAAATGACGCCCCTGATTTGGGCGTCGTTTTGATTTGACGATATTCTTAAGGCAGGTGCTTGAAGAAGCGACGATCTCATTCGCGTTGAGCATTGAGGAACTTCATCAACACCTTAGCGTATGCTTCCGGCTCTTCGAAGAAGGGCGTATGCGAGCTGTTTGGAAAAACAACTAATTCTGCATCGGGTAAAGCAAGTTTCATGCGCATGGCGCAGTCGGGGGTCAGTTCGTCATATTTGCCGACGGTAATCAATGCAGGGCAGGTGATGCGGAGTAGTTCCGGAATTCGATTCCAGTCCTTCAGATTTCCGATGTAAAGGAACTCGTTAGGACCCTGCATCGTCATATAAGGGGCCATGTTCCAGTCATCCAACGAACGGACCAATGGTGCCGGCCATTCAGCCAGACGACACACATGACGGTAGTTAAGAATAGTTATAGCGGCCTGGTACTCGGGGTGATCCAACGTCCCTTCGGCTTCATGATGAAGCATCATCGCCACTGTTTCCGGCCCGAGCGCTTCCCGATGACGGTTGAGTTCACCGATCAGATGCGGCATGTCGGCGCACGTATTTGCAAGGCATATGGTGCGCAGATTTTCCGGGTAGGTGATGCCATATTCAATGCTTAGCCAACCGCCCCAGGATTGACCGAGTAAATGGACACGGCCCAGGTCTAAAGATTGGCGTACGGTTTCAACCTCTTCGACATAGCGGGTAATGGTCCAGAGCGACGAATCATCCGGGCGATCAGAGGCGCCGGTCCCTAACTGGTCAAAGGCAACCACTCTAAAACCATGGTCAGCTACCCAGGAATGGGACTCCCGCACATAGTCGCAAGGTAATCCCGGCCCGCCGTTCAAACATAGCAGGGTTTCCTCTCCGGTTCCGAAACTGTATGCCACGACCCGGTATCCGTCAACCGTGACGTCAATCGTCTCATCGGGTTTGCGTTCATCCCACATTTTATTGCCTCGTATTGATGGTTAGATGGTCATGCGAACGGAAAATTTAGGTGAAGGAAGGATAAGGAAAATGCATTTCAGTGTCAAGTTTAAATATTGATAAATTTAGGGTAGGCCCCAAGGGGAGTAAAATCCGTTTGGTGAAGGATAAAGAAATGGCAACGGTCAACATTATTAAAGCAACATATTCAGATCCGGAGATTGAAACCCTCCTCGCGCCCCTTGGTGGGATGGAGCGGTTTGTAAAAAAGAACGACAAAGTCCTCCTAAAGGTTAATCTATTATCAGTCAAAGGGCCGGAAAAGGCCGTGACCACGCACCCTGAATTTGTAAGGGCGGTGGCTAAGGCAGTCAGAGAGGCAGGCGGAGAACCGTATATTGGAGACTCCCCTGCAGGGCCCTTTTCCATAAGAAATCTTAACAAGGCCTATAGGCGTTCAGGGCTCGAGGATTTGGCAAGAGAAGAGGAGATTCCGCTGAACTTTAATATTGCCGTCAAGAAACTGGATATCCCCAAAGGCAAACGATTGCGAAAATCTCCCATCTGTGACTATGCGTTAAATACCGATAAGGTCATTGCGCTGCCGAAACTTAAAACCCACTCCTTTCAGTATTTGACACTGGCCTGCAAGATTATGTATGGCGTCGTTCCCGGTCTTACCAAGGCTAAATACCATGCTCAGTTCCCAAGAAGAGCTAGTTTTGCGGACATGATGCTGGATATTCTTACTATCGTGAAGCCACAGCTATATATCATGGACGGTATATTGGGAATGCAAGGCCAGGGACCCGGAAGCGGAGATCCCGTAAAAATGGATCTGGTTCTTGCATCAACAGATTCTGTGGCCATGGACATTGCTGTATGCAAAATTTTGGGCGTCGAGCCCGTGGGCATACCGGTACTTAAAAGGGCTAAAGTTCGCGGTTTGTGGCCTGAGAGGATTGACTATCCGATCCAGGGACCCGAGGATGTTGCCTATAAAGGATTCAGACTACCAAACACGGCCGATCATCTATTAACCGGCAAAAAACCTCCAAGAAAAAGCCCCGCTATTACGGATAAATGCACAGCGTGTGGGGATTGCGAAAGCATTTGTCCTAAAGACGCAGTCAAGGTACAAGGCCAGATGGCAGAGGTAACTTACTCAAAGTGCATAAGGTGTTTCTGTTGCCATGAGGTCTGTCCTGAAGATGCCATCATGTTGCGTAGCCTGAAGTTAAATTGAAATGATCGATGGTTTTCACCTTTATATTTTGAGAATTGGTTGATGTATTGTGTATTATGGGGACGTTCGCATTATTCTGTTTATTTTCACTCTTGAGATTTAAAAAACTATATGATATCAGTTACATATCATTACACACTTCGATAATCATGGAATTACATATTGTGGCAAGAAAACTACCGCCATGACTTGGATAAATTTGGGGGTGATTTAGAATACATGATTAATTTTGCCGAATTCCGGATACTCTATGTATCCGTACCGTGGATAAAATAGAAAGGCAGAACCATAATGACTCTGCCTCAATTCATAATATAGAGCATGCTTTATTAATCGACTCACACGGTTTGTATCACTTGCCCAATGCTTTTTTCAAAGGCTTAATAGTCTCTGATCTGAGTTCAAGTGAAACAGGATGATCTGAGTCATCTTTGTCAAAGCCTTGGCATTCAACCCTTACGTAAATGTCAGCGAGATCTTCCGATTTTATCTTGCCCTCGGGTATTTGATGCTGTGTATCAGACATGGATCCAGAACGATAGAGTTGATTATAGTAGTCCTTAAGTAACCGAACTCCATACTCTACAGTAACACCTTTGGGTATGTCTTTTTCGTTAGGCGCTTTCCAGGATATTATAGGAGCGAGAGGATCCCCGGATGCTTTTAATTCCTCTACAAATGGCATATCTCCATCTTTGTCCATTCTGTGTGTTTTCGCAACCGCTTCTCTTCCCTTTTCATCTACAGCTCTAATTTCCCAAACCCCCATATGCTTGCTTGGATCAAATGGCGGCAGTGGATCTACCATGTATATACCGGGGAATAGTTTGTTAAGATCTGGCGCTGCAGATGCTGTTAGAACCAATCCTGTATCAAGATTTTTGACAGTAACTTCCTTTATCGTTAATAGGTTGATTAGTTTATTGGTTAAGTGGGTGCAAATATGGACTTATCCCGTATTTGCGATATAAATGGAGAGTTGAAATTTCAACAATTTATGAGGAACAAAATGGGATTAATTGTCAAAAGAAACATTGCGATAGAACGCATTATTTGCGATAAAGGCTGGATGATATGACGAAATCCGTAAAACAGAAATGACATAGAATTGCCTTGTGAAATCAGGCGATGAAAACTTTAATGAGGTTGACATCATGAGTATCACACTTCTGGATGGAGGTATGGGTCAGGAGCTTCTGGCTCGTTCATCGGCCAAGCCGACAGGGCTATGGTCCACACAGATCTTAATGGATTCACCCGAGTTGGTTCGAGCGGTGCATAACGACTATTTTGCGGCGGGTGCGGATATTGCCATCACAAACAGCTATGCGATTCATCGCGATCGGCTGCGCCCTTTTGGGATAGAGAACCGTTTCGCCGATCTGCACCAATTGGCCTGTAAGATTGCGGTCTCAGCCCGGGATAAACATGGAGACGGCCTGGTGGCCGGTTCTCTGGGGCCAGCAGGTTGGTCCTATCGTCCTGATCTTGCACCTCCTGTAGAGGAGGCAGCAGCGCTTTACGGCGAAATTGCAAAGTTACACGAACCTTATGTGGATTTGATTCTATGTGAAACCATGTCATCGGTCAAGCAAGCGCGTGGGGCAGTGATGGGGGCAAGGGTGGTGACGAAGCCGGTTTGGCTGGCAGTTACCGTCGATGACGAGGACGGCACGAAGCTTCGCTCAGGGGAGCCGGTAACCGAGTTATTGCCGATGATTGCAGATTTTAAGATAGAAGCGCTGTTGGTCAATTGCTCGGCACCAGAGGCAGTGAATCAAGCGATACCATTGTTGACAAATCAAGGGGTTCCCGTTGGCGGGTACGCCAACGGATTTGTGAAAATTACAAAAGATTTTATGAAAAAGGGGGCTACCGTGGATATTTTGGAAAAACGCCCTAATTTAGGACCAGAGATCTATGCGGACTTTGCAGACGGCTGGATCAAAGACGGCGCCACCATTGTCGGCGGCTGTTGTGAGGTTGGTCCCGCTCATATCAAGGAGTTGGCAAGGCGCTTAAAGAGTGGGTGAGAAGGTAAGTCTGATGACTGAGTTACGACCTGTCCTATTTGATGACGCCAAGATAACATGTTGTAAGGGACGCAAGGTGTCAGGTTTCAGGTGTCAGTGAAAAAAGTTAGATGCTGAAACCTGACACCTGAGGTGATGAAGATCATTCACAACGTGGCTTTAATTTTAATCCGATTTTTATTCCGTTAAACCAACTTTTAGGAGCAATTTGGGATTGGGGATTTTGGATTGCGGATTTGTTTTATCGCTGCGCTCTATCTGTTTTCATTAAATTGACAGAATACCTTAAATCCAAAATCTACAATCCAAAATCTCAAATCTATGAGGAATAAAACTGAGATCAATTATTGAAAATAATCTTGCAATAAAAGCATCATTATCACCAACCCAGTCACAATGTATAAAGAAAACACCCATGAGCATAACCCCTAAATTACCGCCCAAAAACAGATATGAATTAAATCAGTTGGCAGATCGATATTCCGCTTTTATTGAAAGCCATCCATCGTTTAATCAAACTGCGTTATTAGATGAATGGCGGGAGACCCAATACAACCGACTTGATGCCAATGGACAAATCTACCTCGATTATACCGGTGGCGGATTGTACAGCGAATCGCAACTGCGTGAACATATGGATTTGCTTTCTACCAGCGTACTTGGCAATCCCCACTCAGCAAACTCCACATCCGTAGCAATGACAGACCTGGTTGAGGATACGCGTGAATATGTTCTCCAATACTTCAGTGCATCACCGGATGAATACATTGCCATCTTCACGGCAAATGCCAGCGGTGCATTGAAGCTGGTCGGGGAAGCATATCCGTTTACACCCGCCAGTCATTACATTCTCACCTTCGACAATCACAACTCCGTCAATGGCATCCGTGAATTTGCGAAAATCAAAGGGGCAAAGGTAACCTATGTGCCTTTAACAAAGCCGGATTTGCGCATAGATCGGGCAGAATTAGATGACATTCTAAATTCGGTGGATATGGATCAAAATAATCTGTTTGCTTTCCCGGCGCAGTCCAACTATTCCGGCGTAAAACACCCACTGGATTTGATAGAACAGGCACAAAGCAAAGGCATGGATGTGTTATTGGATGCAGCGGCGTTTGTACCCAGCAATGGCCTTGATTTGAGTGTGGTTAAACCGGAGTTTATAGCCATCTCTTTCTACAAGATGTTTGGATACCCCACCGGCATCGGCGCACTGCTTATTCGCAAGGCGGTTTTCCAGAAGTTGAAACGACCGTGGTTTGCAGGCGGTACGGTGAACTTTGCCAGCGTGCAGGGCAACGGCCACTATTTGGCACCTAATGAAGCCGCATTTGAAGACGGTACCGTGAATTATCTGAACATTCCGGCAATCAAAACCGGGTTACTGCACCTGGAAAAGGTGGGAATCAAAACCATCGGGAAGCGGGTCCATTGCCTCACCAGCTGGTTGCTCGATAACTTACTGTCATTACAGCATAGCAACGGCAAACCGATGGTCCGCATTTATGGCCCGGCAGACACAGAGATGCGCGGCGGGACGGTAGCGCTGAACTTCTACGGACCGGATAAACGGCTTCTTGATTATCGTCGCATTGAAGAACTGGCAAACAAGGAGGGAATCTCACTCCGCACCGGTTGCTTTTGCAACCCCGGCGCAGGTGAAATTGCAGAAGGGCTGACGACGGAGGATATGATGGCCGGATTGAATAATGGTCCGGATTTGAGCTTGCCCCATTTTGTGCAGGTGATTCAGCACCGGGGGAATAAAAGCGCCGGTGCAATTCGTATCTCAGTTGGCCTGGCAACGAACTTTGCCGACGTGTATCGGTTCATGCATTTTGCGGCCGGCTTTCGAGACAAGACAAATATGAATATTGGTGACGTGACGTTTGATATTCAATCTTGCCGGGTGATTCGGGACGGCAGTTAGGGATTATTGTATTATGCGCCTATCGATACCCAATTCTTATTGGGTTGCCAACGCGATCATTGACTTTTGCCTCTCAGATCGATGGGCCACTGGTCAACAACCTTTTCCCCTCGGGTTATATAAAAACAATCAAATAGATTGATCGTCGGGTCGCAGTGGGAGGTCACGAGCTCCAGCACCGTTCCAAGCGGTGGGAGGTTGCCGCCGTCTTTGGCGATGAGTTTGCCGTATTCGTCACCAAACCATTCGTATCTCAAATCAGTAAATCCAGGGGAAATGACGAATGGGATGCCCCCATGCCGATACAGAGATTTAAGGCCGGCATCCACCGTAACAAATTCTGGGTGGTTGACACTGACGACGGTGGTCAGCAGGGTCAGGGCCGGCTGGAAATCCACGAATCGAGCCGGATCATTTTTGACGCCGATGTTCAAATATTCGGCATCCATGACGGCGTAGGATCCGACCTGCAGTTCCGTAAGCTCGGGAATTTGGATGTCGATATCATAGGTACCCGTCCCGGCGCCGCTGAAGATCGTGCACGCCCGCTCTTTTTCTTTCAAATTGCGAAATAGAGCGGCCGCCCGTTGCATGCATTCCAGTGAAGCTTTTTTTCGCTCCGGGTATGATTGAATATGTTGTACGAAACCGGCATACGCCTGAACTCCCTTCAGCCGTAGGTTGCTGGAATGGGTGATGCGGCCTGTCAATTCGAGCGCTAATTCCGGCAGCACCCCGGTGCGTCCCAGCCCCACATCGGTATCGAGCAATACGTCCAGCGAAAGGTGCCGGCCCCGCATTGCGTCATCGAGCCGGCGGGCATTGTGGGGATTATCGACAACCACCATGATCGTCGAATCCTTTTTTAAGATGGCTGCCAGCCGTTCTATCTTTTGGGCGGTTACCACCGGTCCTGTAATAAGAATTCCCTGCACTCCCGCATCTGCCAGAGCTTCAGCTTCAGAAACCTTTGCCGCACACACACCGACCGCACCCGCCTCAAGTTGTTTTTTTGCCAG
>Ga0316187_10006329_pt1 | contig 10188 bp, 11 predicted proteins | sample CroRivburrow1_MG_FD_204927 | JGI IMG/M metagenome (GOLD analysis project Ga0316187, IMG submission 204927) | Coastal sediment microbial communities from Maine, United States - Cross River worm burrow 1 | ecosystem: Environmental > Aquatic > Marine > Coastal > Sediment | place: USA: Maine... | reverse complement strand
CGCGACGTGGTGTTAATCACTGCAGCTTACGGACTGGGGGAGACTGTTGTGCAGGGGGCGGTCAATCCCGATGAATACTATATTTACAAACCCACCCTGAAAGCGGGTAAGCGCGCTGTAGTGCGCAAGCAGCTTGGCAGCAAAGCCATCAAGATGGTTTATGCCGAGGCGAATCAGGATGGGGCCACAGTCAGAACTGTGGATGTAGAGCCTGAGGACAGTAGCCGCTTCTGTCTTAGTGAAGCCGAGGCTGAAACACTCGCCCGCTACGCTCTCAGCGTCGAGGAACACTATGGCCGACCTATGGATATCGAGTGGGCCAAAGACGGGGAAGACGGAGAGCTTTACCTTTTGCAGGCCAGGCCCGAAACCGTGCAGAGCAGACAGGGCAATTATCTGCAGCGCTTCATCCTGCGTGAAACTGCCGACGTGCTGGTCCGGGGCCGCAGCATCGGCCACAAAATTGGCGCCGGCAAAGCCCGCTTGATTAACGACGTCAGCCAGATGAGCCACCTGCAGGCCGGCGATGTACTGGTCGCTGATATGACGGACCCGGACTGGGAGCCTGTCATGAAACGGGCGGCCGCCATCGTCACTAATCGGGGCGGCCGGACCTGCCATGCAGCCATTATCGCCCGGGAACTGGGCATCCCCGCTGTGGTCGGCTGCGGTGATGCCACCAAACTGCTGATCGACGGGCAAGACGTCACCGTTTCCTGCGCCGAAGGTGACGAAGGGCTGGTATACGCCGGCCAACTCCCTTTTGAAGAACAGAAAATCGCGCTGACTAAATTGCCCGAGCTGCCAGTCAAGCTCATGATGAACGTGGGCAACCCCGAGCGAGCATTCAGTTTTGCCGGCATTCCTAATCATGGCGTTGGCCTGGCTCGTCTGGAATTTATCGTCAATCGAATGATTGGCATTCATCCGAAGGCCTTGCTTGACTTCGATCAATTACGCCCTGATCTGAAGGCGGATATTGCGGAACAGATCGCCGGCTACCCCGATCCGATCGAGTTTTTTGTGGCCAAGCTCAGTGAAGGCATAGCGACCATCGCGGCAGCTTTTTCACCCAAGCCCGTGATCGTCCGACTCTCCGATTTCAAATCCAACGAGTACGCCAATCTTCTGGGCGGACAGCAATACGAGCCTCATGAAGAAAATCCCATGCTCGGCTTCAGGGGGGCCTCACGCTACCTGGACGACAGCTTTCAACCTTGTTTCGAACTTGAATGTCGCGCCATGAAGCGGGTCCGCGAGGACATGGGGCTCAGTAACGTTCAGGTCATGGTGCCCTTCGTTCGCACCGTTGGCGAAGCCAAGGGGGTGGTCGAACTACTGGAGAAAAACGGCCTCAAGCGCGGCGAACATGATTTGCAACTGATCATGATGTGCGAATTACCCACCAACGCACTCCTTGCCGATCAGTACCTGGAGTATTTCGATGGCATGTCCATTGGCTCTAACGATATGACCCAACTGACCCTGGGCCTGGACCGAGACTCCGGCATCATTGCCCACCTCTTTGATGAACGTGACGATGCGGTACGCGCGCTCATGGGCATGGCCATCGATGCCTGCCGGCGACAGAACAAATACATTGGGATTTGCGGTCAGGGACCTTCAGATCACCCGGACCTGGCGCGCTGGCTACTGGAAAAGGGTATCGACAGCCTGTCGCTGAACCCGGACAGCGTGCTGGATACCTGGATGTTTCTGGCCGGTGAATCAGCCGGGAATTAGCCCGGGACTCAAAGCTCACTCCAGCTAGACTTTCTGCGCCAGCGAATCCGCGGCAGGATCAGCCCCAGGGCCATACCCAGGATAACCACGCCAGCACCGACGACAAACCATTCTCGACTAGAGCGATTGCCAAGCGCGTCATTTTCACGCTGCAATTCTGTCAGTTTCTGCTCCGCCGCAGCGAGACGCTCGCGGAGCTGCCGATTTTGCTCATCGACCTGAATGACATTGGCCGATAATCGGCGAACTTCGTCCAGCTCACTTTGCAGATTAGCGCCGGACCGCTCCAGCGTACCTGCCTGGCTACGTAACTGATCACGCTCCCGAGTGACCGCCTTGAGTTTTTGCTCAAGCTCACTTTGACTTTTCTTGCTCTGGCTCAGCTGCTGCTGAATACCGGGCAGGCTGACCCGGGCTGGAGGCTCGTCAAGGAGATAGCGAATCAACACCCAGCCTTCGGTACCGCTGCGGGTGCGAACGCGCGCATAGCCAGACTCGCGATCCACCTCCATCACTTCCACACGGGTTCCCGATGACAGCATGCGGACGATACTTTGCTGGGTGCTTTTCCCAGTGCGCATGGTCACCTCGAAGCTGTCGGTGATCCAGCGGTTAGAATCCTGCGCGCTCGCGGACATCCCCAGCAACAACAGGCCAGGCAGCACGAACAATCGTTTACCGAAGGAAAGCCGCCCACGCACGGCCGCGCACTGATGCATTTTTGCCGACACCCGTATCCCCAATCGCAACACCCCCGGACCCTGAGCCGGGGGTGCTAGACTCTATCACAGCCTCTGCCAGCCACCCAGTTGCCGGAAAAAGCCCATGACCTTTGCCTACTGGTGCGTCCTGATTGCTGCCCTGATGCCACTGATTTGGGTAGGGGTCGCAAAATCCAGTCTCCCCGGATACGACAATGATCAGCCCAGGCGCTCACTGGCCGGAGCCGAGGGTCGCGCCCAACGTGCCCACTGGGCCGAGCAAAACGCCCTGGAGGCATTCGCCCCGTTCGCCGCCGGCGTTATTATCGCGCACCTGACGGGGGGCGCTGAAACACTGACAATTAATGTTCTGGCTGGCCTGTTTATTGCGGCCAGGATTGTTCACGGCGCAGCCTACCTTGCTGACCGGGGCCCCCTGCGCTCCTTCGCGTGGCTCGCCGGCATGATCTGCATCATCGGGCTATTCATTGCTGCCGCCTGAGCGGCTGCGGCTAACGCCCGCCGATTTTCAGAAAATGATCGCGGTAATGGCGCAATTCAGCAATGGAATCGCGTATATCTGCCAGAGCCAGATGGGCAGCCGACTTGCTCAGACCCTGCAGTAACTGGGGCGCCCAGTGCCCGGCCAGAATCTTCACTGTACTGACGTCAAGATTGCGGTAATGGAAGTAGCGTTCCAGCTGTGGCATTTCGCGGGCAAGAAAGCGCCGATCCTGGCAAATGCTGTTGCCGCACATGGGCGATGCACCCGCCTCCACATGTCGGCCAAGGAAATCCAGCGTGGCTTTTTCGGCCTCCGCCGCGGTTGCCCGACTTTCCCGGACCCGTTGGCTAAGGCCTGATTTCTTATGCTGCCGGGTATTCCACGCATCCATGCCATCCAGAACATGATCGGGCTGGTGAATCGCAAATACCGGCCCCTCCGCAATCTCATTGAGTTCGGTATCCGTCACGATGGTCGCGATCTCAATGATTCTGTCCTGCTGGGTATCCAGACCCGTCATTTCGAGATCTATCCAGATCAACCTGCTGTCACTGCCTGTCATGCACTATGGTCCAAGAGCAATTTCGGCAGGCATTCTAGCAAAGGCAGGCACACTGCCTGGCACTCATGACAGATAACGACAGCAATCAAGCAGGACTCGCAATAGCCGCCCATGGCCGCCGGGGCATTCTCGAAGATTCAGCTGGCAACCCGCGGCCCTATGTCGTGCGCAGTCGACAGTTGCGGGTCGTGTGCGGGGATCGTATTAGCTGGCAGCCGGGTCAGAGCGACGAAGTCACGATCGTGAGCATCGATAATCGACGCAATGCCCTGCGGCGATTGGACACTGGTCGTCACCAGACAGAAATCCTCGCAGCAAACCTGTCCCTGCTCGCAGTGGTGTGCGCCAGATTACCCACGCCTGACTGGTTTGTCCTGGATCGCTACCTGTGCGCTGCCGCAGACATGGACGCCACACCGGTTATCGTGGTTAACAAATCCGATACCGGGCTGCCGGCGGCGGATGAACTGGAAAACTACCAGCGCATCGGCTATCCGGTGCTGCAGGTATCGGCGCTGGCGGGCACCGGGCTGCAGGCCCTGGCAGAGCAATTCAGCGGCCAGACGGGCATCCTGGTCGGCCAGTCAGGGGTAGGCAAGACCTCGCTGATCAATCGGCTGATACCGGGCACTGAGGCCGATACTGCAACCCTGTCTAGAAGTAGCGCCGAGGGCAAGCACACCACGACTGCCTCGGTGATGCATTGCTTACCCGACGGAGGCCGCTTGATTGATGCGCCTGGTGTGCGCGACTTCCTGCCGGTCATTGACGCGCAGGCCGCCGTGCAGGGAGGTTTCCCGGAGATTTCGGCGGCCGCGTTGAATTGCCGCTTTGCCAATTGCCGTCACCTGCGTGAACCTGAATGCGCGGTAAAAACCGCAATGGAAGAGGGTCAGATCAGTCCGCGGCGCTACGAAAGTTATCGCCGTATGCTGCGCCAGACCCAGGCCAGCGCCTCAGGCTGACTCCACCGAGGTGCGGGAGGCAATCGCTCGAAACAGGGTGCTGCTGTCCACGTATTCCAATTCGCCGCCCATGGGCACGCCATGGGCAATACGACTGGCCGCAACACCATGCTCTGCCGCCAGACCGGCCAGGTAAGCGGCCGTCGCCTCACCTTCCACCGTCGCGCTGGTAGCCAGCACGATTTCCCGCAATTTATCGCCGGCCAGCTGCCGGCTTAGCAGGTCCAGGCCCAGCTCGTCAGGACCCACGCCGTCCAGAGGCGACAACCGGCCGAGTAAAACGAAGTAGCGGCCCCGGTAAGCCCCGGACTCCTCTACTGCCACGACATCGGCAGGCGACTCCACGACGCATATCAGGCTCGCCTCGCGGCGCGGATCTACGCAGATGGGACAAAGATCATCTTCTGTCAGCATCCGGCACTGGGAGCACAGGCCGATGCGCTCCAGCGCCACCGTTAGTACACCAGCCAGGCGGGCAGCACCGTCACGATCTTTCTCCAGCAAGTGAAAGGCCATGCGCTGGGCAGATTTGGGCCCAACACCCGGCAGGCAACGCAGGGCGCCGAGCAACTGCTGCAGACTGGGGGAAAAACTCATAAACCCGTGCGGTGACTAAAACGGCAGCTGCAAGCCGCCGGGCAGACCCAGACCACCGGTCATGCCCGAGTACTTGTCCTGCTCCGTCTTCTCGACCTTGCGCAAGGCATCATTAAAGGCGGCCACCAGAATATCCTCAAGCATTTCCCGGTCATCACCCAGCAGCGACGGATCGATGCGCACACCCCGCAACTCCCGGCGGCAGGTCATGGTCAGCGTGACCAGTCCACCCCCCGCTTCGCCCTGAACTTCCAGGTTAGCCAGCTCTTCCTGTGCTTCCTGGACCTGCGCCTGCATTTTCTGGGCCTGCTTCATCAGCTGGCCGATATCCGCCTTCATGGCTGAATCTCCGTCTTGCTAAAGCCTAAGCCTGGTCGGCCGGCCCGTTCGTGGTGGGCTTGATCGAGTCAGCCACGACCTCACCCTGAAACATGTCAACAATTTCCCGTACCTTGGGATCTTTCTCAATGGATTCTCGCCGACGCTGCTCAGCCTGGGCTTGGGCATCAGCCTCCAGCGCCGCCACCGTCACGCCGCGGGCCGGTTCATCAGCCAGCGCGATCCGAACCTTAATGGGACTGCCCTGACGCTCCCGGACGGCCGCCTTCAGACGATCCACCAATTTGTCAGTCAGTAAATGCTGATTGTCCGCGGCGACGCGCAGCCGGATTTCAACGGGCGTAAAGGCAATCAGCTCCGTGTGCTCTGCCAGCTGTCGGGCTGCGCCTGAAATGGCAAGCCCGGCAACATAAGCCGGCCAGTCCTCAGGATCTGCAGCGGCCGCCGCCGGGGCCACGCTCGTCCTGGCCGCTGCCGGGGTGGCCCTGGCGCGCTTTGCCGGCCCTGGGGCGCGGCCACCAGGGCTTGGCGCAGGCGCCTCGCCCGACAGGCCCTCAGCGGGAGCCTCCAGGCGAAACGCGAGCATCCGCAGCAAGGCCATCTCAAAGCCCAGCCTTGGGTCCGGTGCCAGGCTAAGATCGCGGCGGCCCGTCAGGGCGATCTGGTAATGCAGCTGAACCTGCGCCGGATCCAGGGTAGCCGCCAGGCTTTGTAGGCCGGCCAGCGCATCTTCGTCCTCCAGGGCATCGGCACCGGCAAGCTGAATGACGGCAATGCGCTGCAGCGCCGTGGCCAGCTGATCCAGCAGACGCTCGTAATCGGGCACGTCTTCATCCAGGGCTTTGATCCGATCCAGCAACTGCCTGGCATCTCCGGCAGCGACGGACTCAAGGAGCCCCAGGACCCGGTCCCGGTCCATGGAACCCAGCATGACAGCAACCTCGGCATCCAGTAGCTCATTGCTACCGTACGCCAGAGCCTGGTCCAGCAGGCTCAGCCCATCGCGCACGCTGCCGGCGGCCGCACGGGCAAGCCGGTTCAGGGCCGGCTTTTCGGCTTTGAAGCCTTCAGCCGAACAAATCTCCGCGAGGCGTCCTTCGATCAGACCAACGGGCATGCGCTTCAGATTAAATTGCAGACATCGGGACAGAACTGTCACCGGTAGCTTTTGCGGATCCGTCGTCGCCAACAGAAACTTCACGTGGGGCGGGGGTTCTTCCAGGGTTTTGAGCAAGGCATTGAACGATTGCCTGGACAACATGTGGACCTCATCAATGAGATACACCTTGTAGCGGCCGCTGGTGGGCGTGTACTGGACGTTATCCAGTAACTCGCGGGTGTCATCCACACCCGTACGGGACGCCGCGTCGACCTCAATCAGGTCAACAAAGCGGCCCTCATCGACGGCCAGGCAGGCACTGCACTGGCCGCAAGGCTCCTGGGCCACACCCTCCAGGCAATTCAGGGCCTTGGCAAGAATCCGCGCCAGGGTGGTCTTGCCGACACCCCGGGTGCCGGCAAACAGGTAGGCATGATGAACCTGGTCCGCCGCCAGGGCGTTCTGTAAGGCGCGCACCACATGGTCCTGACCCACCACATCAGCGAAGCGGCGAGGCCGCCATTTGCGCGCCAGAACCAGATAACTCATCAAAACAACCAGTAAAATAAAAGGGTCCGCGCCAGCCACACCCCGGCGCCCGGCATCACCGCTACCGCTGCTCCCTCCCGGGCCTGACGGGTTTCACGGGTAGCCGCCGCGGGGGGACCAGCGCGGACCCCGTATAAAGGGTATGCGGTGCAGGCCCACCGGGCAAGCATGTCTTGTTGCATGGCTGAAGGGGCGAGTGAAATAATCAGCGCGCCTTATTGCTGCGAATCCGCTTATGTCCGGCTGCCGCCTGCCTGTCGTTATCCTGTTTCTTGTGTTGCTAGTCGCCGGCTGTGCCAAAGGCACCAAGCTGGAATCCACCCAGTACGAAAAACGCCCCACGCCCAAACCTTTCTCCAAGATAGTCGTGGTGGGCATCACGCCTAACCAGGGGGTTCGGGTGCGCTGGGAAGATCTGATGGCACGTACCCTGCGCGATAGCGGCAATACCGCCTGGGCCAGTTTCCGCCAGATGGGCTATGACACCCCGCTGAGCCGGGATACCGTCGCCGAGGTCGTGCGCGCCACGGGCGCCGATGCCGTACTGGTCAGTCGGCTGATTCGCCAGGACGTCAATCCTGAGGAAGTGGAAGCGCGTTCCAGCGCCAAAGTACAACGCAAGGCTGAATACCTGTTTGACTTCTTCCGCTACGACTACAAGGAAGTGGAAGAGCCGGCCTATACCTTACTCAGCAGCACGGTAGAGATCAGCTCGGATGTTTACGAAACCACCGAGGGGCGACTCATCTACAGCCTGGACGCCGTGACCTATAACAAGGCAACCGAGTGGGATGTGCTCGACAGCACCACGACTGCCATCGCTAAACGTCTGCGCAAAAATCGAATGACGCGCTGAGGCAAGAGGCCCCACCTGTTCTTTTGGCCGCGGGTCGCGCTTGACGCGAGCTAAACGATCTGCGAACCATACGGACAACTGATAAGGAGTGTTGCCCGAATGCGTATCAGACTAATCAAGACCGCCCTGCTCACCCTGCTATTGGTGACCAGCGGCTGGGCGGCTGCCGAGGAGCTGCCCGGCGTCAAGGTCTATAAGTCACCGACCTGCTCTTGTTGCACAAAATGGGCCGACCAGCTCCGCGCAAGTGGCTTTGAGGTCGAGACCGTCAACGTGCGCGATGTGGTGCCCATCAAAAAGCAGTTCCGGGTCCCGCCTCAGCTTGGCTCATGCCACACAGCGATCGTCGACGGCTACGTGATCGAAGGGCATGTACCCATCGCCGATATTCTGCGCCTGCTGCGTGAGCGCCCCGACAAAAAAGGCATTGGTGTGCCAGGCATGCCCATCGGCTCCCCGGGCATGGAAGGCCCCGATCCCCAGCCATTCAAGGTCTATGCCTTTGATGCCCAGGGCAATATCGAAGAATTCGCCAGCCATAGCCCCTAAGACCCTGCCGGCTAGCCCAAGAGCAGCCGGCGGCAATCTGTCGATGCTTGATTACTGTTGGCAACTGGCCGCGCGACTGCAGCGGTATCGCTGGCTGGCCTGGTGTCTCGCGGCCGCCGCTTGCTGCGGCCTGGTGATGGGCGTGTTCGTGTTTACCGGGCCGGCCAGCCAGTCCCTGACCCTGATGGCCATCTGCGCCCTGCTCTGGTCCCTGACCGGGATAGGCTTCCTGCAAGCTTTCACCCAGCCCCTTGCCCAGCCGGATCCCGGCGCCGGTTGGTGGCGCCGCCAGAAAATTCGCCTGGCACGACTGTATCGCTGGAGCCTGGCTATTCTTGTGGCCGGCCTGCTAGTCGCGCTGCTGTGGTTCTCGGGGCGAAGCCTGTTGCTGGTCATGGGCCAATGAATGACCCGCGCACGGCTCGCCCCCGGATGCCAATCGCATGATCTGGGTAATTATTGCCCTGTTACTGCTGCTAGCCATCAGCCTGCCTGGCATCTGGGTTCGCCGGGTGCTGAGCAAGTACAGCGAGCCTGCTGATCGCTATCAAACTGAAGGAACGGGATCGGAACTGGCCCGCCACCTGCTGGATCAGTTTGATCTGGCCTACGTCACGGTTGAAGAAACCGAAGTGGGAGACCACTACGACCCACAAGCACACGCTGTGCGGCTGTCCCCGGACAATTTTGCCGGCCACTCATTGACGGCCGTGACTGTCGCTGCTCACGAAGTGGGCCACGCTATTCAGCATTCCAAGGGGGAAATTATGTTCGACTACCGACAGCGCCTCGTAAAGGTCGCGGTGGTGGGAGAACGCGTGGGCAGCATGCTGCTGCTGGCTGTGCCGGTAATCATGCTGGTAACGCGACTGCCCCAGGCCGGCTTCCTGGCCTTGCTCCTTGCCGTGGCCACCATGACCCTGGGTTCACTGGTCCACCTGCTAACACTTCCCGTTGAACTGGATGCCAGTTTCAATAAAGCCCTGCCCATCCTTGATAGCGGCGATTACCTGCATCCGGGTGATTTGCCCCATGCCCGGAGAATCCTCAAAGCAGCTGCCCTCACCTATGTCGCAGCTTCGCTGGCCAGTCTGCTCAATCTGGGTCGCTGGCTTGCCGTGCTGAGACGCTGAGCAAGGCTGCTCCACCAGGACGAACGCCCACGACTCGGACGCAAGCCCTGCAGGGCTTGACGGCCGCCGCCGGTCAGGCGGAAATAAACCCCATAAAACACGCATAAGGACCCTGCCCGGATGAGCGACCAAAGCGACGTCAAAACAATCCACGAATTCCTCGCCGACAATCCCAATGTCGATGTCTCAAAGCAATGGGAGCGTTGCTGGGACATTCATGGACGGATTGCCGAACGTATCATTAAACGTTTCGATGCCAAGCTGCATCCCATCTCCGAGGGGGCTGATTACTACACCTCACCCGACGGACAGATGGAGGGTGCCTTCTTTGGTTATACCGGCACAGACATGGATTGGTTCGTCCGCTCATGGCTGGGTAATCGCAAGGCCAGCATTATTGATATGAACATCAATGTCGTGCTGGGCCAGGAAACTCAGGTGCCTAATCTCATGCTGATATTTGGCACGGTACCCAACCTGCTGTTCTACGCGGACTATGTGCCGCGCGTAGACCTGAAGGTGAACGAAGCCTATGTCAAAAAGTACTACAGCGATGACACCAATCAGGACTATCTAGATTTTCGCGCCAA